>Ga0207849_100214_pt1 | contig 29868 bp, 25 predicted proteins | sample TtaePargueraPR_12_FD_187277 | JGI IMG/M metagenome (GOLD analysis project Ga0207849, IMG submission 187277) | Aerobic enrichment media microbial communities from Bioluminiscent Bay, La Parguera, Puerto Rico - Tt and P2 (4) (SPAdes) | ecosystem: Environmental > Aquatic > Marine > Unclassified ...
TTTTTTGATCCGGCGCAGGCGGGGTCAGAACATGTGCTGACCGCCATTGATCGACAGGCAGGAACCGGTGATAAAGCCGGAATTCGGACCGCAAAGATAGAGGATCGCCTGAGCGATTTCGTCGGCTTCGCCCAGTCGGCCGACCGGGATTTTGGCAACGATACCTTCGAGAACCTTTTCCGGAACAGCCGCCACCATGTCGGTATTGATATAGCCCGGCGCGATGGTGTTGACCGTAATGCCCTTGCGCGCGACTTCCTGGGCAAGGGCCTTGGTAAAGCCGTGCACACCGGCCTTGGCCGCGGAATAGTTGGTCTGGCCGAACTGGCCGGCCTGCCCGTTGATCGAGGAAATATTGACAATGCGGCCAAAGCCGCGAGCCCGCATGCCTTCAAGAACCGGTTTGGTCATATAGAATAGCGAGCTGAGATTGGTTTCGATCACCGCATGCCATTGTTCGGTTTCCATTTTATGCATGAAACCGTCACGGGTGATGCCGGCATTGTTGATCAGAATATCGATCGGGCCAATATCGGCCTCGACCTTGGCGATGCCAGCCGCACAGCCATCGGGATCCGCGACGCTCCATTTGCAGGTTGCAATGCCTGTTTCATTGCTGAAGGCCTTTGCGGCCTCGTCATTGCCAGCATAGTTCGCAACAACGGTGTAGCCCGCATCCTTGAGCGCCAGGCTGATTGCCTTGCCAATACCGCGCGTTCCACCGGTTACCAGTGCTGTTTTTGTCATGGTCGCCTCCCTAAACTTCGTTCATCAAGCCTGTCTTCATAACGAGTCTCGTAGTTTGCCCTTCTACGACGCACGTAACTTTAATCCATAAACTACCTTATATATGTAATTTTATTACTTCTCCATGATCTATGTCAGCCGGTCGGTTTAGTCTTTCGTCGCACTGCAACATGACTTTCTGAAATGCAAACGGGGCCTCCCCCATTCAAGAGGACGCCCCGCGCAGCAGAAAATTCAGTCAGAAACTTGCGTTAGCGCTCGACGCACAGCGCAACTCCCATGCCGCCACCGATGCAAAGCGTCGCGAGACCTTTTTTCGCGTCGCGTTTCTGCATTTCATACAGCAGCGTGGTGAAGACACGTGCGCCCGATGCCCCGATCGGATGGCCAAGCGCAATCGCACCGCCATTGACGTTAACCTTGTCGGTATCCCAGCCCATGTCGCGATTGACCGCAATTGCCTGGGCGGCAAAGGCTTCGTTGGCTTCGATCAGGTCAAGATCGGCGGCCGACCAGCCGGCTTTTTCAAGGGCCTTTTTCGAGGCCGGGATCGGACCCGATCCCATGATGGCCGGATCAACACCCGCCGTCGCCCAGCTTTTGATCGTTGCAAGCGGGGTCAGGCCACGTTTGGCGGCTTCGGCTGCCGACATCACAACAAGGGCAGCAGCCCCGTCATTGATGCCCGATGCGTTGCCGGCCGTGACCGTGCCTTCCTTGTCAAAGGCCGGGCGCAATTTGGCCATGCCTTCGGCGGTTGCACCATGGCGCGGATATTCATCGGTATCAAAGACGATATCGCCCTTGCGGTTGGCGATGGTTACCGCGGCGATTTCATCATTGAAGCGGCCGGATTTCTGGGCGGCTTCGGCCTTGTTCTGGGAACCGGCTGCAAAGGCGTCCTGTTCTTCGCGCGAAATGCCCCATTTGGCGGCAATGTTTTCAGCCGTGTTGCCCATGTGATAGCCGTTGAAAGCACACCACAGGCCGTCCTTGATCATGCTGTCGATGAATTTGACATCGCCCATTTTGTGCCCGGCGCGCAGATGTGCGACATGGGTTGAAAGCGACATGTTTTCCTGACCACCGGCAACCACGATATTGGCGTCCCCGGTCATGATCTGCTGGGCGGCAAGGGCCACCGTGCGCAGACCCGAACCACAGACCTGGTTGATCAAAAAGGCGGTTGCGCGATCCGAGATGCCCGCGCCGATGGCGGCCTGACGGGCGGGGTTCTGCCCCTGACCACCTGTGAGAACCTGGCCGAGGATGACTTCATCCACCGCGTCCCCTTCAACGCCCGCGCGTTCCAGTGCAGCCTTGATGGCAACAGCACCCAGATCATGTGCCGGCGTATTCGCCAGCGTGCCACTGAATGCGCCGATTGGTGTACGTGCTGCACCCACAATTACGACGTCGGTCATGAAACCCTCCGATTATTCCTGATTACGTTTCCCTGGACCGGGCAACGATTTTTCATTTCTGCCCAGACATGGTCCTGTGACGATATTACCGCACTGCAACAATTTTCCAAGCATTGATGCCTACCACTTTCGGACAGCCCCGCCGGACCACACCCCAAAGCCGATTTACGCCACGTCTTTGCATAACCTGTGATTAAGAGTGTGCGCCTTGCGCCCCTAGATCGCAAGCCCCGGTTCATCTTTTAGGACTTCTGTCACAATATAGGTCCGGTACCAGACGATATTGTCATCGGCGTCAAAAAGCGTTTCACACAGGGCGGTATATTCGGCCATGTCACGCATATGCAAAACCAGAACGCCGGTGACCTCGCCGGTGACAAGGTAGCATTGCTGAACAGCGGCGAGGTCGCGGACCTTGGCAATGAAGTCCTGGCGATAGCGATTGCCATGCCGGTGGAATTCAAGATTGATCACCGCGGTCAGGGGACGGCCGACAAAGGCCGGATCAATGACCGCAACCGTTTTGCGAATCACCCCGTTTTCACGCAGCCTGGCGACCCGGCGCAAGCAGGCCGATGGCGAAAGGCCGATCCGTTCGGCCAGCTCGGCATTGGGGATGTCTGCATCTGTCTGCAACTGTCAGGCATCAAAGTTTGTGAGAATACTTTATTCTTTTATTTCAATATCTTAAGTTTTCAAAATTTTTGCGAAAACTGCTAGTATTATTGTTAACCTTGCAAGTTTCTTGCGAAACCTCACACCGGATATTATATTCAAAACTGCATTTTTTTTGCTTTCATTCATAAAGTAGTGTCACGAATAGACGTTGACGCTCGTAACTCAGTTGTCTAAGCAAAAGAGCGCCTAATCGCAGAGAGACCAGTGGCCAAGCAGAAAGTCGCCTGTTAATTTGGGCAACAGCCAACCCATAGAAAAACTTTGCTTCCAGGCTTCTTGTCGCGTGACAGGAGCATGCCAGAACAGTTTAGCTAATTTACGTTGGTTGATAGAAACACCAGATTCTCCCTACCAATACCTTCAAATACTTTAACAATAATCAACAAGTTAATTTTTATTTAGTGGTCAATATTTTTGAAATTATATTAGCATTAATTACATTAAATACACGCCAAGACGATACAATCTCAACCATTAACTTTTCACATTGCAATAATTATACCACGAATACAGATAGATCATACACCATGCAGAAAAAAACATCCAAACATATGAGCGCAAATACAATCAAATATATAAATTCTTGAGAACCAAATCGGACCATTTTTTGTCTATGAGCGCGATCGGAAGCAAATCGATTGCTTTATCTAGTGACGTTTCCTTAATATTTTCAATAAATTCGTCAACACACGATCTTATACTTGTAGAATTAAGTATATCAATTGGATTGATATCCGTATAACTTAATCCATATAGCCAGCCATGCAGTTGATTATCAAAATCTCCTGCCATCCCACTAAAATCTGAAACTAAATCCGTGCCGAAAGCACGTTTCAAAGCATTGTAGAATAATGATAAATAAAAACACTGCCGATGACCTCCAATCGCCCAAATCTTGGGGAGTATGGATATGGCAAGAAAATCCAGAAAAAGAGTCGGTATAATTGACTGATTTTCCAACTCATTTATTATCGATTCTGGAGAGAGACATATCCTTCTATCCCCACAGATAATAACATCACCCTCCACAATTGCCTTCTTCAACTTTCCCTTTTCAACAACCCAAAACAGACCAGAAGAATAAGGCGCTATCTTCTGAATCTTCTCACCCATCAACTCATTAATTATTGGAACACGAAAATTTTTATCAAACAAAATTCTATTAATTAAAGAATCTTCATCTTTTATGTGATTTACTATTATGTTCTTCACATCTGAACTAGAAATAAATATAGGAATTGGACCATCTTTGTCTATCTCTAGCGCCAGTTTTCTGTTCGCCTTAATAAATAAACCTTCAGGTGTTTCATCACTTACCGACCCAATGATCTCAAACAGCTTAGTTAGAATAGGTTCGTGCCTTTCTGGAGTAACTTGAAACTTCCAACTGCTACGAGTTTGCCGTGAGGACACAAAAGTTCTATCCATTTCAGCACGAGAAAGATTGAAAAGCTTTATGCTTTCGCCCCTATGCGATAGCCATCCCGGGCCTTGGTAATTAGCCCCCTGCATACCCAGAGTTGCGCACATGTAATGCATTTGGACATTTTGCCCCTGGGAACGTGATCCGATTGACGCGGCGATGTGGGTTGAAAAGTTGAGAGGCGAAAGCAAAAGCTGGCAATGGGTCCCGGTTTGAATTACCGGTGTTTTTCTGATCTCCTCGAGAATTTCTTTACTATGAATACTTGGATGGCTCTTACATATTCCAGATACTAGATACCGCCGTGCCTTATCTGAACCGACCGAGATTTCAGGCACATCTCGCGACCAAATACCTTCAATATAATCATGTAGACTTTTATCCTTCAGATCCTCTAGATAGCGCGCCAGATGAATGTTTTCCGAACGCAATGCTTCGAACATTATCGTTTTATTGTTAGCAAACTTCACATCCGCACCTTTCGCACTCTTATTTATAAATTGGGAATTGCTGACATAGATTTCGGACTGCTGAGTTTGTTTCGGAAACAATATCCGGCGAAAGAAAATAGTCTGTATCGTCTATTGAACGTACGTTTTGAAGCACCCTGAGTATTAGTTGAATGATTTTATTCAATGCATCTACGGATAGCTTTCGAGCTGCCATGCTGTTTGTACCAATCCGAATTCCACTAGCAATTCGAACAGGCTTGGAGTCATTCACAATGCGGTTTTTGTTTACTATTATTCCGCATTCCTCCAGCGCTTTTTGCGCAATAATTCCGGTAATACCGAAGGATGTCAGCACATCGACAATAACAATATGATTGTCAGTCCCGCCAAACATCACTCTTGCGCCAAACTGTTCGAATAGCGCAGCAGCTTCAGATGCAAGCACTTTTATGTCCATAGAAAGCTCACGAAACTCACGGCTACCCGCATATAAAAGTGCGTTCGCCTTGGCTGCAAGCTTAGCGGGAGCGGGAGCCCCCTGAAATAGGGGGAAAACTGCTCTGTTAAGCTGTTGATGAAGAGGCACCGCTGAAGAGCCCACTGTCATCTTGGACTCCTTCCCGGAGAGAATAAGGCCCCCTCTTGGTCCGAACAGCTGTTTGTGGGTACACATGGTTGTTACATGAGCAACATCAATTGGAGAAGGATGCAGACCAGCAGCAACCAACCCTGCAATGTGGGTAATATCAGCAAGTAAAAACGAACCTACTTCGTCAGCTATTAGTCGAAACTTTTCAAAATCGATAGTTCTTGGATAGGCAGTAGTGCCTGCAATTATTAGTTTCGGCTTACAATCCAAGGCTATTTGGCGAATATTCTCAAAATCGAGATAGCCATCCCGGCCGACACCGTAATAACGTGCGTCATAGTGCTTCCCAGAAAGATTGACCTTAGCTCCGTGACTTAGGTGGCCTCCGGCATCTAGGTCCATTCCCAATACCGTATCACCTGGAGTTAACAAGCTCGCTATGACGGATTGATTAGCTATACTAGCCGACCATGGTTGAATGTTTGCATATTGAGCGCCAAAGGTGTCTTTTGCACGCTGAATTGCTAGATCCTCAATTTTATCAATCACTTCGCATCCAGCATGGTATCGCGCACTTGGATAACCTTCTGCCGTAACATTGTCTAAGAAGAGGCCCTCACAAGCAGATGCACTTGCAGCCTCGATACTACAGGATGCAACTAATGCAAGAGTGTTTTGTTGCCTTTCATGCTCTTGGATAAGAAGACCGTGTAACTCACTGTCGTACTGCCGCAACGAAGCTTGGGAGAAGGCAGCAAACCTTTCGAGAGTATTATTATATTTCATGGTAAACCCTTGCGTAATGGGGCACCTAACATTGTTGTGATGAATAGGTGCAAGGGAGGCGCTAGCCGCAGAAAATTTTGGCGACGTCGCTCTTACGTTATGTGCTCTGCAATGAAATTGGCTACTTGGGGAGCAGCATCGCTAATAAAGTAATGACCACCCGAGACTTCCATAACTGAGAATTCTTTTGAGACGCACGACCACTTCGCACGGTACAGCGCGTGTCCTTCGGTTAGAGGATCGTTGTCCCCCATCAAAACGACCAAAGGGCACGTTATGCTATACTGGTGATCAAGACTGAATACCCTGTCGGAGTATTCTCGCACTAGTTTGCTGTCCCGCTTAAACTCTTCTACCATTACCGCCCAGTCATCGGGATCACCGCTCTCCTCTGTACCGCCAAGGGCAGCGACAAATTCAACAATTTCGGCGTCAGTGTTATGCGGCATGGAGAAAGGCGACGGAATACCTGGAGGCATAGCCGCTGCCAAGAATAGCACTTCCACTTGCCGGCCAGCTCGTTGAAGTTGCTGAGCAATTTCCGTTGCCAACACTGTTCCCGCACAGTGACCATATACTGCAATTGGCTGATCACTGTCTGAAAAGAAGTTCATCTCTTCCAGATACATCTCAGCAATTTTTTCTAAAGTTAGGCTTTGCGCCTTGCAGTCTTCAAGGGACGGCATGCACGGAACCGAGATACCGACATAGTCGGGCAGGTTCTCAGCTATTCCTCTAAAAATAATCGGGCTTCCCCCAGCATAAGGAACGCAAATCAGTTGCTTCTGTTGCGGGACGTTTCGTGGGAATTGGAATGAAAGTGAGCGCCGCCGGCGGTCAGAGGAACCTAGAACTTTGGCTTGCTGCCGAATTGTGCTGTATCTCATAAATTCTACGAGCGTGAACTCTTGATTGATTCGATTGACAATCTTGGCTGCCTGCAGGGAGTTCCCCCCTAAAGCAAAGAAGTCATGATCAATGCCGAACTGATTAGTGCCGAGAACAGATTCCCAAACGGTCTGTAGTGTCTTCTCCCAAATAGTGCGCGGCCCCTCACTCTCTGTCGGACTAGAAATAGCATTCTCCGGCTCAGGCAATGCCGTACGAAGAATCTTCCCATTTGGTGACAATGGCAGCTTCTCAAGAGTGACACATTGCCTTGGAACCATGTAAGCGGGAAGCAATTCAAAAAGCTCTGCGCGGGTTCTTTCCCAGTCAAAACCGTTTACTTCCGGAACCACATAGCTGACCAAACGGGGCGACGATTTCGATGACCTAACGAGCTTAACGACACAGGCCTTTACTCCTGGAGCACGGGACAGCGCAGCCTCAATTTCACCAAGTTCTATTCGTAAACCGTTGAGCTTGACCTGAAAGTCCGCCCTACCAAGGAGTTCTAGCTCGCCGCAATTGGTCCAACGAGCGATATCTCCGGTGCGATATATACGAGCCCCACCTTCATCCGAATACGGATTGGGAACGAACCGTGTGGCAGTCAAGTCGGGTCGCTGAAAATATCCCCAGCCGACCCCACACCCACCAATGTACAAATCTCCCGCTACGCCGATAGGGGCAAGCTCGAGTTTGTTATCAAGAATATACACTTCTTGGTTCGTCATGGGAGAACCGTAAGGAATACTATTCCACGTGCCATCAACTTCTTCCACGACATATATCGTTGAGTCCATTGAGGCTTCTGTTGCCCCGCCTAAACTGACGAATGTGACGTCTCCCCCAGCAAAGCGCTTAAATTCTTCGGGCATATTTAACGGGATCCAATCCCCTCCCAAAAGCGCCAAACGCAAACTAGGCGCCGCTTCAGTACTACCGCTTCGAAAACACCCCAAGACCTCCTCGAGCAAGGCAGGCGCAGAATGCCAGATCGTCACGCCGTGTTTGCAAATTAGGTCAATCCACATCTCAGGGTTAGGAGTGCCATCGCCGGATGACAAAACCAACGTCGCTCCAGCCATTAACGTTCCAAAGACGTCATAGGCGCACATATCAAAACTTAGCGATGAAATTCCAAGGAGTTTGTCTTCTGGCCCAACCTCAAACCTGCGATTGAAGTCTTCAAAGTTGTTCACCCTGCCCTGATGATTAAGCATCACCCCCTTCGGACGACCTGTTGATCCCGAAGTGTATATCAAGTAGAGCAAATCTAGGGGATCAGTCTTTATGTCTAGATTTTCCGAACGATAGCTTGATAGATGATCAATCTCTTTGTCGAGCTCAAAAATACTCAATAACGCTTCTGACGAGAATTTTCCTGATGTGTTCTGCGAACAAACAATCAACGCAGGAAGCGAGTCTTCTATTATAAAGTTTAATCTCTCCTGCGGGTAACTCGGGTCTATTGGGATGTATGCGGCCCCACACTTTGCAATCGCCAACATTGCTGCAACCATTATGGGTGAACGTTCAAGACAAATCCCCACTAAATCACCGGGTTTGATATCCTCCTCTAAAATTCTTCTCGCAATTTTATTGGATAGGTCATTTAGTTCGCTATATGAGAATATTTCTTGATCACAAATCAAAGCTGTTGAATTTGGGAATTTATTTACGGTTTTTTCAAATATTTGATGGATGCATAAACCATCACTGAACGCCAAATTTACATCATTTTTGTGAAGCAACTCTGCAATTTGGTTATCTGGCAAAGTCCGGACTTCTTCAATTTCTTTTGCCGGGTTTCTCAGCAACTGATCAATAATAAACAGATACTGCTGGGACATTCGTTCAACTGTAACTTGATCAAATAAATCTGTATTGTACTCAAATATCAAGTTCAGACGATCACCTTCAGAGATAACCCGAAGCAACAAGTCGAATTGGGAGATTCCCCGATCGAGAACAACTCGCTTAACGTCGGCGCCCGGGAATATTTTTTTATCGTCATCTTCATTGTGAAATACGATCATGACCTGAGCTAAAGGATTGTAGCTTAGGTCCCTCTCTGGGGATAATGACGACACGAGGTGATCGAATGGGAGATCCTGATGCTGAAAAGCCTCAATAGAATTATCACGGACAAGTTCAACCAAATCCTCACATGTTTTCGCTAGATCGAACTTAGTTCGCAGCAAAATCATATTAACAAAGCACCCAATAATAGGATCCAATTCTTGTATTTGTTTGTTTGCAGTCCCAGTGCTTACGACTAAATCTGCTTGCCCCGTGAGCCTATATAAAAGCAACTTAAAGGCGGCTGTAATAACAGGAAAAACCGTCATGTGACGCTTGCTGGCGAAATCTTGAACCCCCAATGTCACCTCCGGTGACAGCTCAAACTGATGAACGCGTCCACGAAAGTTTTGAACAGGAGGGCGAGGCCTATCGATAGGAAGAGACAGTAAATGTGGAGCTCCCTTAAGCTGCTCAAGCCACCAATTCAACTGTTCAGCAATTTTGGAAGATTGGGCACCGTCTCGCTGCCATCTTGCAAAATCTCCGTATTGCAACGGCAGATCAGGGAGAGGCTCACCTTGATCTAAGTGCTTATTATACCAAATAGAGATTTCCTTCAGTAGAAGGCTTTCCGACAAACCGTCAAATACCAAGTGATGAATTAGCACAACCAGCCACCAATGAGCTTCCCCAAGGCGTATTAGTCGGGGCGAAAATACATGCCCGCTAGATGGCGACATCGGAGCACTAATCCACTGCTCGGCCAAAGCTCTTGCTTCCTGAGGCCTCTCTTCTAATGGTACTCTAGTTAAATCCTCTATTTTAATAGCAACTTCGGAGACCTGTAAGGGCACCTGAACAACCACACCATCACGCTCTCGAAAAGCACTACGCAACACCTCATGCCGCTGAACGATCGAGTTAAACGCGGATTTCAACGCATTTAGATTGAGGTCGCCAATAATTTCAAAAGAGATCGGCGTATTGAATAAAGGGCTACCTGGATGTAGCTTCTCATGAAACCACATTCTCTCCTGTGCGAATGACAATGGGTACGAGCTCGCCTCTTGGTGCATCAGGATCGGCCCGTCGCTTGACCGGATCAAACCTTTCTCTTTTAAAGCGTTGAGAGCGGCCGCCTTTTTAACATTGTACCCAAGCTGTTCGTTCATAACGATAACCTCGTATTCAGCCAATACCTCAGGGACTGCATCAATTTTCTGCTTAGCTGATGCAGAGCTTTTCTCGATTTCCAGATTAATTTGACATCAAACCGCTCGGCGTCCTACGCGGAGAAATATCCGGCCATTTCAATTTAATGAAATCCAAGCAATCTTTTCTAGATTTATTTACAAGACTGACCCTCCATCCGAGAGGAACTTTTATATTACTTGGCCATATAGAATATTGGTCACAATCGTTTACAACGACATCAAAAACTACACTTTCGTCATCAAAAATATTCATTTAAACCTCTACATTTATGTAACTTTATAAACTTTGTTCGATCAACTTGATAATGATTCTCTTATTACATGAGCAGAATACTCCACATCTACATCGCTTTTTAAACCTATTTCCTTTATTAAAATTGACATACTTCTAATATCGCCACGCTTCATTTGAACACACAATGGTATATCTATATCAAAAAATGTTGAAATTTCTGAATTTATTCGTGCTGCCATCAATGAATGACCACCAATTTTGAAGAAATTGTCATCAATACTTATATTATTTACACCAATAACCTGCTCCCAAATATAACGGACGACGAATTCGATATCACTCTCATCAGTATGGGATTCTTTTTTTATTTTAACTTCATGGATATTTTCTATTAAATAACGCCTATCCACTTTACCATTTTTTAGCAAAGGAAATTCATCTACAATGTAAACATTAGATGGCACCATATACTCTGGAAGCCCTTCACGAGCTAATTCGAATATTAAATCATCGCTGACTTCTTCATGACCATCAGCACGCTGAATAAATGCCAAAATAATATTACCATCTGAATTCTCATAAGGAATTACAGAGTTATTTTTTACACCTGGTATCCCTAGAATAAATGCTTCAATCTCATTTATTTCAACGCGATATCCTCGAATTTTGACCTGATCATCTCGCCGCCCAATGACTTCAACCCCAGCACCTGAAACCCTCCTCGCCAAATCACCCGTTAAATACATGCGGCGGCGACCTTGAAACGGATCCTCCAGGAAACGGCTTGAAGATAAAGTGTCGTTATTCCAGTAACGAAGTGCGACCCGGTCACTTACAACAGCGATTTCGCCGAAGTGAGCCGCAGGAGAGCCATGCTCATCTAAAAGTAGAATGATCACATCTTCGCAAGGCCTCATCACTTGCCTCGGCCTGCTCGGCGTCGGGAAACACTGCATACTGGTGGAGCTTTCCGTTTGCGAATAACCCACAAGAACCCGACACCCTGCCCCACCAATTAGATGAACACTCTGAATGTCTTCATCACGTGGCGGCTCACCTCCAAAGACCAACCATCGCAATCCAATGGGCTGCGAGAACACTCCGAGAGCCGCCCGATAAAGAGTTGGGGTAGAATGCCACACAGTGACGCCTTCACCCCTCAACCACTCCTCGACCTTCGTTAATCCGTCCCGCTTTACATCCCAGATACACAAACAGGCACCGTTAAGGATTGCGCCAAACACATTCTTAACGGCAGCATCTGAGCCTAAAGCCGCAAAAAGCGTTATCCGATCACTACTACTGATAGAAAGCGAGCTGGAGTAAGAAACAACGTGCTTCATTACATTTAAGTCGCTCTGAACCACGCCTTTAGGAGCACCTGTCGTGCCGGATGTGTGCAATACGTAAGCAAGATCACCCCCTCTCCGAACAGGATGCTGACATTCACCGCCAAGCTCTTCGATAGACGTCGCCGACATCACAGCAGCACCCAGATCACGCAATTCCGGATCAATCCCATCTCCAACAAGCACTAGCGAGCAACTTGTATTTGCAACAATAGCTTGAGTTCTATGAACTGGATCCAAGGCCGATAGAGGTACGTACGTGTGGCCGGCCATGAGGACTGCCAACATCGCGGCAATCATTTGCGGCTCTTGATGAAACAGCAGTGCGATCCGGGACTGGTGTTTTAAGTCAAGGTTGACTAGCGAACCGGCGAGGGCTTGCGCCTCAAGAAGAAGCTTTTGATAGGTCCAGCGCTCGCGCGCCGAAACAACCGCGATAGCATTCGGGCTCTGCTCGACCACAGCATAGAACGCCTCAACAAGCGACCTGCCATAAGGCACCTCCATACTCCCACGTCTTACGCTTGCAACCTGAGAGAACACCTCCCTTTGAACTGCTTCTTCGGCAGCAGCCAGAGAGAGCGCGTCATCGCGGAGCAACAGATCCAAGAACGCCATAACGCCATCAGAAAAGTATTGCAGATCCTCTGTCTGAACTAAGGCTAAATCACCTGTGAACTCCAACCTGTAGAAACCTGGATCACCCGCGAGCAAACACACACACACACACTTACAATCCTTCGGTTGCTCCCAGCCATCCTCGTCGCCAACTTCAATCTGATCAATTATCAAGCCATGGAGACTTGAATCCTGAGCAACAGACCGGTCATCAACATCCCCAAAAGTTTTGAGAGGGACAGCAAACTGCGACACGGTCTCGCTCAAGCTCCTTTCTCGATCGACCTCGATCCCCGGAAATTCAAAGCATTTTTTTGATCTGATTAGCCCCACACGGGCACGGTCGATGCGCAGCCAATCCTGCAGCAGGTAATGAACTGCAGTCACCACACTGGCAACGAAAGATGAGCCCTTCTCGCCCGATCCGTTAAGCTTTTCCCATCCCGCAACATCAACCTGTGCATAAACTTTACGAGCAGGAATTGGACCATCACCACTGACCGACTGGGCTACAAGTTCAGGTTGATACAACGTCATACAGCCTCTCTAATCATTCTCTTTTAACGAGCGACACGCTACATATAACAAGCTATGCACGCAGAAATATAAATTACACTACTTACAATAGAATTCTCTTCAAGAAATTTTGTCAACATAATTTGATGCAAAACAATAATACACAGCAACCCTCGCTCAGAAATCGATCGGATCCTCGAGGACATTTATAAGGATTTGTTATAAAAGATTAAAATTCGATATTCGCTGTATGGGCACCGGCAGCCTTTGAACCACACCACTTCAATTCAAGCCAAAACAGCTACCATCAGAGCGATCATGCGAAACACTCACGGTTAAATATCTTTCCCTTTCAGGCAACTTTTTGCCAACCATTTGAAGCAAACTCACCCTTAGATTGCTAAATTGATAATTTTGTTAATACAGGTTGCACATGCACAGGTTGTATGCTTAGATCGCCAGAAGGATGGCAAAAGACACCCGCATTGAGATCACAGGAAAGAGATCAAAGTGATACGAGACAACGAGCAATGCGGGACCCAAGAGGCTCGAAACCGAGTTCAGCCTGAAGTCGTTATCGGCGCCATACTGATGTTCATTGGGTCAGTTACGTTCAGCGGCAAAGGGATCATCGTTAAGCTGGGATACGGGTATGGAGTAGACGCCGTCACCCTGCTGGCGCTCAGAATGATCTTTGCACTTCCGATGTTTCTGTTAATGGCCGCAATCTCAAGCAAAGGAAGAGAGGCACTTTCCTTCGCCGACTGGCTAGGGGTCCTAGCGATGGGCTTCACCGGGTTTTATTTAGCTAGTGCTCTTGATTTTGTTGGCTTGCAGTACATTACGGCAAGCTTAGAACGTCTAGTCCTCTGCCTTCAGCCAACAATAGTTTTGTTTTTGGGATGGTTTTTTTTAAAAAGAAAAATCAGCAAAGGCCAAATAATAGGAACTGCGGTAAGTTACGCTGGCATACTTATCGTATTCGGCGCAGAAGCTGCGGCGTCAGCAAAGGATTCCGCTGCGGTTGGCGTTTTGTTTGTGTTCTCCAGTGCGATTAGCTATTCGGTTTACCTTCTTTTGAGCGGCGAGATTGTCAAGAGAGTCGGCCCAATGCGGCTAGTTGGTTTAGCGACTAGCTTTGCATGCGTAATAAGCTTAGTTCACTACTCTCTAGTTTGGCCTTTAGAGAACCTTTTTACTGTACCCAAACAGGTAATTTGGCTGTCTGTACTAAACGCCACCGTCAGCACCGCAGTACCAGTTCTGACTGTAATGATGGCAATCCAAAGGATCGGCCCTGCATTAGTATCCCAAATCAGCATGATGGGTCCGCTTTTCACCATTTTATTGGGCGTTTGGATACTAGATGAACCGTTTAGCGCATCAGTTTCTTGGGGCGCTGCATTCGTAGTCGGAGGAATACTGCTGTTCACTCACTCAAGTACACAGAAATAGCCGCAGTAGAAATTTTCATCGAGTACTTTGAACTAACATTAGCCAACAAGAACTCAACATCTCGGAGCATGATCTTTTGGTCGAGCAAAGTATGAAATGGCTACTACCTCTCGGAATGCCAGCAGACGCATTAACCCTGCTCAACGCAAGCGGGTTTCACAACCTACAATTATATGACGCAACCCGCCTTGATGAATCCCGAGAACTGCTTAAATCCACGCACGTTTTAGGCATTCATTCTGGCGTCCAGCTATCCAATGAGCTTCTTGAATGCGCTTCCAATCTGACGGCTATTGGATACTTCTCTGAAGCCGCGAGCAATCTACACCTTAAAATAGCCGAAGAACTAAGAATCCCAGTATTTCACTCTGCCATGCACCTAACGAGGTCGATGGCCGAGCTTACAATTTCTGAGGTGTTTTACTTAGTACGAAAAATACATTGCTACGAAAACTCCCACGAAAACCATTGGCCGCACCTGTCAAAGCTTCCTGGTGAAGTTAGAGGAAAAACCCTTGGCATCGTGGGCTATGGAAATGTTGGAGTACAGGTGTCGACGCTGGCCGAGGCGGTCGGAATGAAGGTAATATTTTTCGACACCATGCCAAAGCAGCGACACGGCAACGCAAGGGAGGCGAGATCCCTAGAAGAGCTGCTTTCAGCAGCTGATGTTATTTCACTCCACCTTGACGAGCTCCCTTCCCCGGGAATCTTCATAGGAGCGAGTGAGATTGACCAAATAAAAAACGGCGCGTTCCTAATAGCGAACAATTCTGCACGCTCTATTGATCTAAGCGCGCTTTGCTCCCGGGTTGAAGCTTCATATCTTGGAGGAGTAGCAATAGATGTTGAAACTCGAGACTGCTTCAATTTGAGCATCAGAAAATTAAGAGAACTATCTCAGTCAAAAAATGTCTTGGTTACTCCTTACATTAGCCCGTGGACAAGCGAGTCTTTTTCAAAAATGTGCAACTGCATTATCGAAAAAATATCACGACATATAAAACATTTAACCCACTAATACAATTTATGATTGTTTTATTTTTCCGATAAAATGGGATGAAAACTTTGAAAACATTACATGACATTAAAGATGTAGATTACATTGTAGTTGGCGCTGGGAGTGCTGGGTCCGTAGTTGCGTCACGACTATCAGAAGATAGGGATAAAAAAGTATTACTTCTAGAGGCCGGCGCGGACGACTACTTTGGAATAACAAAGATTCCTTTGGCACTTCAGCACACAATCGGCAAGAAGCGCTTTGATTGGTGCTATGAGTCGGAACCTGACCCCACAAGAAACAATGCTTCAGAACTATGGGCACGAGGCAGAATGCCTGGCGGAAGCTCTGCCATCAATGGCATGGTTTTTGTTAGAGGAGCACCTAGAGATTACGATAAATGGTGTGAGCTTGGCAATACCGGCTGGGGCTGGGATGACGTACTACCATTATTCAAGAAAATGGAAACATCCGCGCAAACCGATGAACTCCTTCGGGGCAAATCAGGTCCTATGAATATTAGTCCCCTAACTTGGCGACATCCCCTCTCTCTCGACTTCATTAAATCCGCTGAATCTTGTGGAATCCCCTTCCGTGAAGATATAAATGGCCGTCACCATGACGGAATAGGGTGGACGGAAGGCAACATATTCCGGGGCCAACGACAATCGTCGTATGAAGGTTACATTCGTCCAAACTTGAAGCGCACCAACTTACATGTCGCAGATCAGGTTCTTGTAAAAAAGATTTTGATCGAGTCAGGAAGCGCAAAAGGCGTCATTGCATGCCTGGATCATATGAACTCTGATGACGTCACAATCCGTGCACGAAGAGGCGTTGTGCTGTGCGCTGGAGCAATAAACTCGCCACATCTACTAATGCTGTCCGGGATTGGACCAGGTCAAGAACTGCAACAACATGGTATTGAAACCTTGGTCAACAGCGGCGAAGTTGGAAAAAACCTTATGGAGCATCCAGGTTTACACCTAAAGGCCGAGGTCACAGAGCCAACATTAAACAAATATTCCAGTATACTTAAATCTTCACCCGAAGTTCTGAGATGGCTCTTGCAAAAGAAGGGTCCATTCAGCACGCAAGTCGCCCAAGTTCTTGGATTCTGTAAATCGCATGAGAGCCGAGACCATGCTGACATACAAATACTTCTGTTTGCTTACGGAAGCTCATTCAAGAACGGCAAGAGGATTATACCCAAAAGGAACTTGGTAACTGTATTGCTCAACGCTTGCTATGCGAAGAGCAGAGGGTTCTTACGACTAAGGAGCGCCGATCCTCTTAGCTCTATCGAAATTCATCCAGAATTACTTTCGTCCCCAGACGATATCCAAACGCTTATTGATGGCATGAGTACACTTAGAGGCATCACATCTGCTCCTCCTTTTCGCGACAAACTCATCTCGATTGATGGACTGCCTTCGACAGATGCTTCCAATGAAGAGCTAACCAGCTTTTTAAGAAAGAACACAGGCCCTTTCCAGCACCCCGCTGGCACCTGCAGAATGGGCAAAGAAAAAAGTGCAGTAGTAGGCCCCGACCTACTTGTCAAAGGCGTTGAAAAGCTATGGGTAGCAGACTCATCCGTTTTCCCCGCCCCGATCGCTGGAAACATCAATGCGACCACCATGATGATTGGGGAGAAAGCCGCGCAACTTATTGATTAATAGACCGCATTGCGATCTACGGGTTAATTCCCGCAACCTGAATTCATACGAGAATGCGAGCAGCAATAAAAACCTACAAATTTAAATTGAAAGTCGATGCCCCCCACAAAATTATGGAGAACCGCATACGACACTTTGTCGTAACGTTGTCTTTAGTGGATAGATCACTTTTAAAAACAGCGGCCATTGAGGAGCTAGCGAAGTTGACTTTGCATCCTCGAGAACAACATACAAGACGATCAATCGACAACCGTGAACGCTTCAATACATATAGCATTGGAAGGGTGACAGCAAAACTTGCCCTAAGTGAACACCAGAATTCAATCTCGCCACAGGAGTACTGCATCGAAAATGGCCTATTAGGCCAACCCATTTTAAGTGGCCCCAGCACAAACTGTCACTCCATGTGTATTTCTATCACACACTCAGAATTTTATTGTGCCGCAATAGTCTCCGATGCGAGATGCCCAGCCGGGATCGACATTGACAAGGTTTCTCTTGCAGACGCAGATACCGTATTTAATCTACTCAGCCCCAAAACCATCAGCACTCTTAGCTGTCTACAATTGGAATACAATGAAGCCGCATCGATGATCTGGGTGGCATTTGAGAGCTTGGGAAAAACATTAAAAACAGGGCTGACAGTCCCGCTTGGAATATATGAGCCAGATGTTATCGACTGTTGCGAGACTGGATACCACTTAACATATTCGAATTTCCTACAATACAAAACGCATGTGTTTAGATTACCGAACGGATGGCTTGCATTAACACTACCACGTTCGGTAATTATCGATCAAAATGCGATACATTGCTCAATTTCAACATAATATTGATTATTTCTTACACTAAGTATTCGACCAACACAAATATTCGTACATCTAAATATTTAGAAATAATTGTTATGTTACATTCCATCAATGCACTAAGATTTCGTATATTTTTCTAAAAGTGCTACAGCAGCTAACAATTGAGAAACCTTCATGCGATTTCAGTGCAGTTGGCATTAACTGTCCTCGCTCAAATCCTGACATTTTTCCGATAGCTCTGGGAACGTCTTCGAAGAAGAAGTCAATTTCTACGCCGAGAATACATGAAAGTGACAGTAAATGGCTCGACTTGAGTCGGTCCCTTCCGGTTTCATATTTCTGCATTTGTTGGGGAGAGACGTCTAAGGCGGCAGCCAAGTCCGTTTGTTTGAATCCCAAGACACTGCGCAACATTTTGACACGTTGCGCCAAGTGAAAATCAATAACGTGAGGTCCGTCAAAACTGCCCAACCGGCGTATCATGGAGTTATTGTCCGAAATTCCGAATGAGTTTAGCTAAATTTGCGAATACCATATCAGTGATTTGAAAACTGGATCTTTTTTTGGGTTTTTCATCATCAAATATCTGCACGATGCTCAGTAATTTTTGACTGGCATCACGATGCAGAAAAGTATGCCTAGATATTTTTTCACGAGTAAATCAGTCCTTTTTCTCAACCAGTGATGAAGCTAATGTGGGTTTGATACTGAAAACAGTTACACACCTGAGGCGGACCACTATGGACGATTTTGAGCAACTTCCCTTTAGCGACGCTGAGTTTGCGGAAAACCCAGAGCAGCGCTGTCCCGTCGTTCTTTTACTTGATACATCATACTCAATGAGCGGAGAGCCAATTGCACAGCTCAATGCCGGCATTTCAACACTTCGAGACGAATTGATGAATGATCCGATGGCTTCGAAACGTGTTGAGTTGGCAGTGGTGACCTTCGGCCCGGTTGATGTAGCCTCTGACTTTACGACGGTTGATTATTTCTATCCAGAAGCACTCGAAGCAGACAATGCAACTCCTATGGGAGAAGCAATAACGACTGGCCTTGAGATGCTGCGGCGTCGAAAGGACCAGTATCGAGACAATGGAATAAAATATTATCGCCCTTGGGTATTCCTGATCACTGATGGTGCGCCAACCGATGATTGGCAAAATGCTAAACGTCTCGTCCATCAAGGTGAAGAGAACAAAGAATTTATGTTTTATGCGGTGGGAGTTGAGAGCGCCGATATGCGCGTACTCGGTGAAATCGCGACACGTCAACCGCTCAAGCTCCGTGGTCTAGCCTTTACGGAATTATTCAAATGGTTGTCTAGTTCCTTAAGTGCAGTTTCGCAGTCTAACCCGGGTGATGCCATTCCGCTTGCAAACCCTATGGCACCGGATGGGTGGGCGATTGCAGGATAAACAGATCAATTGGAGGTGGGCTGCAGCATCTGCTATTGGCACCGCCCACCTCCATTCACAAACACGATTGCAAGATGCATATGCGGTCCAAAGCATTGATGGCGTCGGCATGCTTGCAATTCTAGCAGACGGAGCTGGCAGTGCTGAGTTCGGTGCGCAAGGTGCGTGGATGGTGTGTCGCTATCTGGTAATGCAATTTCGCCAATGGTTTGCGGAACAAAAGGAACTACCAACAGACGAAACTTTGCTGCACTGGATTGGCGATTTAAGAGGCAAAATCAGCACGTCAGCAGAGGTCCGTGGAACCGATAGTCGTCAGTTCGCAGCAACTTTGGCAGTAATCCTGATAACCTCTGATACTATTATCACGCTGCAAGTTGGAGATAGTGCAATTGTTGCACGTAACAACAATGAATGGGATGTACTATGTTGGCCTGAAAATGGTGAGTATGCTTCAACTACGTATTTTATAACGGAGGAGCCGGAACCACGTTTAACCATCTCCCGTGAAGAAAGGGTACATGACGGCTTTGCACTATTCTCGGATGGTATAGGTGAATTGGCACTTTCATTTGCTGATCGATCTGCATACGCCCAATTTCTCGACCCTATGATGCGTCCAGTAGATGCCCTTCAAGCTTCCGGGCGTGATCGAGATTTATCCCAAAAGCTTCAATTGTTTTTAGAAAGTCCGAGAGTTTGTGATCGCACTGACGATGATAAAACGCTCATCTTGATATCTGGCAAGTAACTATGAAGAGGGTTTTGCTGGGTTCCAAAAAGGTTACGATTTCGAGCCTTGTCGGTAAAGGTGGGGAAGGCGAAGTATACGCAATTGCCGAACGTCCTGGTGAAGCGGTCAAGATTTACAAGGATAGCTTACGTGCCAAGCGTGAGAATAAAGTACGTGCAATGGTGCAAGCGGCTTTGTCCAATAAGACTGCGCTTGTCGCCTATCCTAGTGACATAGTTTCAGATCTAAACGGTCAGTTTCTTGGCTTTGTCATGAAGCTTGTTTCCGGGTATCGGCCACTACACGAACTCTATAGTCCGAAATCTCGTCGAAGCGTTTTTCCAGAAGCAAATTATAAGTTTGTGGTGCACGCGGCGATCAATGTTGCGCGAGCAGTTGGAAAAGTTCATCAAACAGGTTGTGTGATTGGTGACTTGAATCACTCAGGCGTTCTGGTTGGCCAAGACGCAACGGTTGCACTAATTGATGCCGACAGTTTTCAGTTCATGGCCAACGGCACGTTATATGGGTGTGTCGTTGGCGTACCGGATTTTACGCCTCCTGAGTTGCACGGCAGAAGCCTCTCCAGTGTCACACGTACCATTGAACACGATAACTTTGGCTTGGCGGTCGCGCTGTTTCATCTGTTGTTTATGGGGCGTCATCCTTATGCGGGACTATATAAAGGCCCTGATATCTCCATTGGCGAGGCTATTGCGCAAAACAGATTTGCATTCTCAGAGCTTAGGAGTGCTGAAACAAGGACACAGCCTCCGCCCCGAACGCTAACACTTAAAATGTTTCCCAGAGAGGTCGCCTCAGCATTTGAGCGTGCATTTGGATTAAACCCGCAACAGCGACCAACGGCGTCTGAATGGAACGATACGTTACTAAAACTAGAAAAGTCACTGCGCCCGTGTCGTACATCGAAGACCCATTTTTCACCAGTGAGCTCAGGAAATTGCATTTGGTGTAAACTTGCGGAAGCAAGTAATTTTGATATGTTTCCGGACCTTACCTTCGGTGGGACTATTGGTACCGTTGATGTGCGGAAGACTGAGGATGCAATCCGTGAGATTCTTGCGTTCAAGTTCCCTGCAATCGACGATATTCTGCCGAATTTCCAAAAGCCCAAATCCATAAGCAGGAGCCTGCAAGACCAGAAGGGCTTCAAGCCTAATCGGCTTGCTGTTGGAGCATGTCTTTTCATTGGAGCAATTGCAGGGTTCGTAAATATACCAGAGTTGTTTTGGCTTTGGATTATTCTAGGATTTTCAGCTCTTAATCTCTTTTCAAGGCAAAAACCTGACGTCGGTCCTTTTCTTCGCAAATTTGAAGAGGCCGATGAACGTATTCAAGATAACCTAGATGCATTAATTCGCCGCTCAGGTCTGATAGAGGCGGTTAAGGTACGCGCTGATATGGATGCGATGATCGCAGCCTACAAACAGCATGACCAAAAGTTGGCTGAAGCTTTAAAGAATCTGAAGCTTACTCGTGAAGACCGTCAGCGAACCGCATTTCTTGATCGTTTTTCTATACGTCGTGCTCGTGTCGCGGGAATTGGTCCGGCAAAGACTGCCACATTGATTTCATTTGGCATTGAAACAGCAGCTGATGTTAACATTCGCGCGATCCTTCGAATTCCCGGATTTGGTAGGATTACTGCCAATAATCTACTGGCTTGGCGTCGTAAGCATGAGGCGCATTTCCGATATAGCAGTGCACCTGACCCACAAGATATCCAGGACGAAAGGAACTTGCGGTCCAAGTTTGCAGCCGAGAAGGCGAAGCTTGATAACGACATTAGAAATGGGCTTGGTACTTTACGCAATTCGAAAGCGCGATTGGCTGTTCTTCCCAAGCAAACGCAGTCTGAATCAGGCCTAATCCAAGCACTTATCGACCGCGCACAAGCAGAATTGGATTTGAAGTCTTTAGGAGCCTCTATTCCAGTCTCTAAAGTAAAATTCACAATACCAAAACCAGTAACCAAGCCGACTAAGCCAACAAGACCCACCGTAAACACCAATTCGACCAGAGTAACTTCCCGGCCGGTTGCATCGAACACTGCAACACCCGATTGTCCCTCGTGTGGGAGAAAAATGGTTCTGCGAACTGCGAAACGAGGGAGGAATCCTGGGAAGAAATTCTGGGGTTGTAGTGGTTATCCAAGCTGTAAAGGCACCAGAAATTTCTAGTATCAAGGTGAAGCAGTCCTTGGAGTTATTCTGGATCGGACTGCTTACTCATTTTGGGTTAGCGTAAATGTGAGGGTAAACCCTTTCCCCGATGTGAAGTTCTCGTGCTGACAAGCAACTCCCAGAGATTCATCTGAGTATGAGAGTTCATTGTTCTCATCAATAAACTGAACGATATTCTGTTTCTTTGTGCGTTCTGGGCATGCGATATCCACCAGTTGGCCAACCAATTCCCAGAACTTATCCTTAGCTTTATCAGGCTCAAAATCGCTGTAAAAATATCCTCGAAGCTTGAGCTTTGTAACAACCTGCTCACTGCCTGAAATGTAGAACGTAACCGTAGCAGGAAGTGTGGCCTCAGTAAGGTCAATAGTGTGAGAACTAGCCCACCAATCGCTGAAGCCTGACGTTGCGTGATAATCGCTGGTTTTTAGGCCAAAAGAGCTGAGGAATTCACGAGCACGATGTGGACTCCATCCGGATTGTGGGCGGATATCAGGAGGGTTTTTCGACTCCCTATCAAACGTGATAATCTGTGCGACGATTTGGTCTACATCCTGCTGGGATCGTACTGAAGTCGTTTGAAATTGCCTAACGGCACGTTTCATCAACCACGGCCTAAACAGAAACTTTCTTAGAAATAACCTTCTTGCATATCGCCTGCTATCTTCTGGCTGAAACTGTTGCCGCTTGATCTGCCGCAGAGCTACTTCAGCTTTACTGTAGCAGTGCAAGAGATAAAAGAATGGGATTGAGCCGAGCGTGAAGTATATCGGCAACATGAATGTCTGCAACGTTGACAGATTAAAGAAGTTCTTTGGGTTCTGAATGATGGACGATATCGAATGTACCAACAAGATCAGAACAATGATGCTCAACATTAAGCCAAAGGCTGTCCTGACCTTAGCGTACTGAGCTTTCTTCTCGCTAAACATGAATATCACAGCCATGAGGCTGACTAATGGCATTATGACCAATTCAACAAGAAAGCTGTAGGTCTTGAAAATATAGATAAATTCAAGAATAGCTGTACCACTCAAGGTGTCTTTCGCGTATCCCGAAAAGTGTTTTTTCTCGTCTTCCACATTTAGGGATCGACCGGCCAATGGTAGGCCCCCGATCAAATACCAGACAATTGTGGGAGTCAGTTGTTCATAGTTCCATGCACCAAGTCTCTCGAGGACAAAAGTAAGCACCGACAAATAGGCTAAAAACCAAAGGCAAAGGCCAACGATTGCTCTATTAAGTGCTGCGCCGAAGACGCCATAAATGCTTGTTCGAACTTCTTTCTTAATCAAACAGCCGACAAATATAATGACCAGCCAAAAGGCGCTGGCGAGCTCACGGTTGTTGAAGTTTTCGTTTAACCAGGAAATCACAGAACTCATGAGAAGCTTGTTTAGGGTGCTTTAGGATATCACGTACATGTGTCCGGTTCAGCATGACAGCGAAGGAAAAGTGCGTGCGTTTTTAGTTTTAATGTCGGTATGACAACTTTCATTGCGTGCATTTAACGAAGGGATTGCTCCACCCCATCTCGGCAGCGATCATTGTGGTTCGATCGCACTCAGCGGTGTCTGGCTGGTCATCATTGTTCCAATGAACCAGTGTACTTCGGGCTTCAATGGGTATGTCAATTTCGTAGCGGCTTTCCATATAAAGCCAGATACGAGCCAAATCCCCGCGAATATCTTCATTTGGCTCTGCCAGTTTCAGCTCTTTTCCTGTGGCATCGCGGACAGAAATGATTTCAAAGTCACACTGACCATAGGCCCGCTTTTCTTCATCATCTTGGCCATATAAAAGCGAGCTTCGGTCGCCGTTTATTTCGCCGATTGCGGGTACAAGATTGAACAGATCCCCTTCAGCTTCCTTAAAGCCATCAATCTTTCGACAAGCCGCTCGGGTATCTTCCTGACAGCCAAAGCCCGTCGCAATCCATTCGGCCGGAACCACATGCTCCCACTCAATGCGATCAATACGCGCATTCCTTTTGCCACTGCGTGTCAGTGGTTTGCGAGGTGAATAAGGACAATCGGCTCCGCCAACCCACAAGTTTCCGGGGCGGAGTTCCTTCTCTTCAGTGGTTGCTTCTCGGTAGTCGCATCCGCAATAGAAACTTTTGGGGCCGATATCCCACCACAAAGTTTCCGCCTGATCTTTTCCATCCTCAAAGGATACAGGCGGTTCTGCATGCACGGTTAACGAAGTCCCAAACATCAAAATCGCAACACCGGCAATCAGTAAGGCTCTCAACATCATAGAAGTACCTTTCGATATCGACAGGACAGACAACCTCACTAAGTGCTGCTGTTAAACAATCTCTTAGTGACAGTGATAAGGTTTTGAGCCGGCATGGCAGCAAAGGCCGGGGGGTGAGTCTTTTCGACATCCGCCACCATGTTCAAAAGACGTTTCGGCCTGTACACCCGTTTGAGGCGTTGTCGTGTTTGCCTGGCTCGTTGGTGCTACAATGGTCAGGATAACAGCAATGATTGCGAGTTCTGTTTTTTTCATAACCTATTCCCCATGTTGATCGCATATCATTTTGGGATGCTGTCTGATTTTAAAACTTATCCCTCTGGGTGGCAGACTGCTCTTTTGAATGGGGTGTTGTGAGGGTGTAAAACATAGCTCTGCAAGCTCAGCTCGGCCTGATGCAAACTGTCGCAGGAAACCGGATCATGGCTAAACTCGACTATCAGATCGCTTCCACCCATCAGATCCATCAGGACATTGCGCAACGACTGAATCGATACCGAATTCATCTTGAACTTACCCAGCAGGAACTTGCCGATGAAGCCGGCATATCTGTTCCAACCCTCAGCCGCTTGCTCAATGGCAAGGGCGCCACACTCGATACATTCCTGCGCGTTCTCAAAGCGATGAACCTTGTCGATGCAATGGCCGCCTATATTCCGGAACCACGTGACAGTCCGTTCGCGCCACGTCGTGCTCGGCCAATTGCAGATCGGCAGCGTGTTCGGGGCAAGAGTGAGCCGCCTGTCTGGGAAGGCTTCGATGATACCGCGCCTATATTCGATGATGACTAAATACCAGCAACCCGCGTCCGAGTGCCGCGGGTGTTTTGGCATCTGCCAAACAGGCGCGTACTCGATAATGACTGCTATTAGACCCCTGATTTAATGTATCACAATTGATACGTTAACGTTGAAAATGCCAGTTAATACATCAAAATTGATGCGTTAGTGTTTGGCGATATTGCCCTCCCAAGAAACTGCCCGGCAGCGTGCCGGGCAGTCTGTGTTTGCTCGATGTCACAACCTGATATCAGGACGCCTTTTTCTCTTCCTTTTGCTCTTGGAGTGTTTCAAGAGCCGGCTTGAGATAGCACGAAACATAGAAGTATCTGCGATCTCTCATGGCCTGTTTAAGTGCCTGCTTGAGAAGTGTCTCCAGATCAGTTTGGTTGTGCATCGAATTCCCTCCATGGAAACAAAATGGGCGATATGCCCAGGACAACACAACACACAACCTAGGATTTAGATGTGATGGCGGTAATGTCAGGAAATGAATTTATCGCGAGCAGGCTCAAGCATCAGAAAATCCAAGGAAAATATCGATACTTGCTGTTAAACTTTTTGGCGTTTTACACATGGCAGATGTCTGATGTTCCCGGAGGCTCTGTGAACCATCAGATTACAAAGGAGCGTCGGAATGCCTGACTTGCAGGGAGATCAAAGTGCGAATTATCTCGATTCAGCCATTCTGAATTCTTTACGGCAGCTTATTGAGTTACGTCCGGCTCTTGAGCAAGTGACCGGGCAGCTACCAAGGTTCGATATCGTGCTTGATGCAAACATCGCTATTGGCGACTTGTTGCATAAACACAGATACCCTCACATCGAACAAACCGTCCTTCAGGAGGTCGTCAAATCAGGTGTCGTAAGGCTTTACGCACCGAGCTGGCTTGAAACGGAGATGCTGTCTAGCACCATCCCGCAGATATCGGAAAAATTCAAAATACCGCAGGAAACCCTGTTTTCCAGTTGGGAAAGCTATAAGGCGGCTATCATATTTGACGAGCGATTTGATCAAGCGCAGGAGGTCACGACCAACAGCTTGGACCCTAAGGATGCACCTTATGTGCAACTACAAAACGCCATATCCGCGCTCGGCATTTTAAGCAACGATAAAGATATTGATGCGCTTGGCGGTACCAGGCTTGACCGAGAACTCGTGATGACGATCCGCGCCTACGCGCGCTCAGCAAGCTATTCGGTTTCGATCAAGGTTGGGGGTGTTGTTATTTCCAACATAAGCCTCTCGATCATCAGAGACGTCATGCTGTTTTTCCGAGATATGGCCTCGCGAATGCCGGACTGGATGAAGCTGCTGCTGTTGGTCGGGGTATTCTTTGTGTTGGCCCATCCAGAGAGCCGTGCACGTCTCGGTGCCGTGATCAAATCCATTGGGCAGGGGATCGGCGATGTCTGGCCGGACATTCAAGAGTTTCTGGTCTACGCATCCGAGAGGGTTGCTGAAGAACAGAAAGCTCTTGTCAAACTGAACAATGCAACCAAACCATACACTGGCTCGTGAAAGTGAAAAATCAACCTCACCGCTTAGTGCTCTGGGAGCAGATTGATTCTTAAGGATATACCCAAGCGCCCAAGCCCAAGCCCGCCGGGGTTTTGGCAGGATTGGGCCAATGTCTGTCTGGGGAGGCTTGAAGCCAAACGGTACCGACAGCCCAGATTGCTTATCTTGATGCTGTTTAAGGTCCTGTCAAAGGACGTTTCCCTTCACCAGTAAGATGGCATTGGTCATCGATCCGGGAGCGGAACCAGGGTGTTCCAGTGGGCACCTCTAAGGATTCGGCGAAGATAAGCGCGCTCCAGGGGGCGCATCGGTTTGTGAACGCGAAATTTAAGCCATTCTTTGTTAACGCCATCAGGGATGGCGTGATCGCGGATACACCCAAAGGAAGACTAAGCTGCGCGTGGTCTGACTTAAGAACCCTAGTTGGCTTCCATAGACCACCATTTTTCTAGGAGCTCGTCAGCCCAGCCCTTGTGCTGATGCCAGATATCGGCGCAGTTGTAGTCATTGAGGCCGCGCGAGATTTCTTGGTACTGATGACTGGTTAAAACAAACATTTCCAAATCATCGTAAGGCGATGAAGGGCATTGATCCAGAAACACAGCGACTGCGGCAGAGTGTTCAACAATCCAACCACGCATCATCCGAGGGTCATAAGTCCTCTCACCAATGTATGGCAGAATGTAACGGCCTAACAGGCTGTTGCCATCGTGCGCCTGGTGGATGCCGATAAGGAACGCTTGGCTCCCAAGAAAAGAGCTACCGCGATGGGTGGTTTCCAGCAGAACTTTGACACAAGCCGAGTAACAGAAGGAATGGGGCGGAATGGCGACTTCGATGTTGTTGGCTTTGATGATGTCGATAATACGATTGGCGCCCTCAAGTGTGCCCCCGACACTTTGCAAGAAAAGAAAGCGAAACATGTCGTGTTCTTTGACAAGTGTGTCGAGTTTCTGGGCGGTCGCGGCGTTCAGTTCGCCAGAAAAATACCAAAAGTAATTGTTGATCCCGTTTACCCCTTAACAGCGTCACGTATTGTTACCCAAGCAGCCTGCACTGCCTCAAGTTTTGCAATTGCGTCCTCTGCGTCTTCCGAACTGATCTTCCCTAAATCTTTCACCGCGCTAACCATATCCTTTGCGGCTTGTGTCGTGTTGCTTGTCCTTTTTAGAAAATTGTTCAGGCGATTAAGGAGTAACTCTTGTTCACCAGCTTTTGCCATTTTCTCAGCCGCTTTAAATGTTGAAGTAACACTTTCCGCAGCGGCTGCCACTGCGGAGAAATGCTCTGCAAATCCCTCCAGTGCTTTATCAATTGAAGATTTTACTGCAGCATCTGCACGTAGCTCTAGGTCTTCAAAAGTCGTCACCCCCTTGAAATCCAGCAAGGCTTGACGAGCTTGCTGGAGCTCCAGAGCGTCGGCAGGCTCAACCTGCGACAAGTCTGTAAGCAAATCATCAAGCTGCGCTGCATGATGATCGTACAATGTTAGAACCATATCCTATTCCCCCGCGTTAAGCCCGTTGATAAGAACCGAAGCCAACTCTGTTCCGTCAACAGAGCGGCATCTCTGAACGTTAAACCGACATTCTTGGAGGGCCTCTGCCACTTTGGCATGCTCCTCTACCCAGACTTGGACTGCATCTACAATTACCGCACCATTAGAAAGTCGAGACTTCTGCCAACTCTTACTGGCATCAATTCTTGCCTGATAGGCTTCTAGTTCTGGCAACAAAGCTGCTCGACGTTCATCAAGGCGTGCTAGTGTTTCAATCGTATCGGGATCGACACAGTCACCCTCGCCAACACAAAACTTAGGCGATGCAGTTTCTGATTGTTGAAGCTCACGGAGGTAGCTCGCATACAGATCGTTTCGCTTCAATTGAATAAACTTAATGACCGCAATAACATCGTCACCAAACTCTTGCTCGATCTTGAGACGACGTGCGTCGGTAATTGCTGTAACTGCTTGGGCCCATTGTCCTTGTGGTTCAGTAGGCGTGCCGATTGAACGCGGCGCACACGGAGAGGCACCCTGGTCACGACAATATGAGAAAGCCATTAACACCAAATCGCGCATGCCTTCAACCGCAGGCTGCGCTTGCTCGACAATCGACCGAAGAGATTGATTGGCTTGTTGAGCCTGAACAAAATCGCCAATTTTTTTCACAGCGGAGGTAGCTATATTCAATGATGCGGATGTGAGACCCAATCCATCACCAAGCAAAGGTTTCAGGGTATTATGCAAGCTATCAAAATGTCCTACTGCAATATTCACAGCCTCAGAACCGTTCTCACCTGACTCAGACAAGGACTTGAGCGCATCTGAATATCCGACAATCGCTTTGAGGCTTGCATTTACAACCTTTTCAGAAGCTTTGACTGATTTCTCCTGCTCTTTTTTCCCTACTTCTGCGTAAGCCGAAGACATATGATAGAGCTCTGCTTTCGTCAGCGCTGCAAGCTTAGTGCTCTCTCGAGAGAAACCTGAAAGATCGGGCGTTGCACATGCCGTTAGCAGCAGCAGAAGCCCTAGAGAAGTCAATTTCTTCATATACCCCTCCTAATTAGACCAACAAAATTTCGCGGTTTTCTCCAAAGGATTTTCCCGGGCTTGGAACAGCGGCGAGTCCAACAAGTTGCTTCGTCAGAGGTGCAACTACGTTGTCCAGTTGGACTTTCTCAAAATTGAATGACAGCTTATCTGACTTAATTGACACAGTCCCAAGGAGCACTTGTGCCCCGTCGGTCAACCTTGCCTTTACCGATTGCTTTGCACCCGTTTCTGTTTGCAACTTTTCCAACATTTGCGCCGAGATTTCGTGAACCAGCCTGCATATTACAGGCCCAGAAATCTCTAGAGCTTGCTCGATAACGGCAGGAGATGAATCATTTGTAGTCGCTTGTTCGTCGTGCATTTGCGGCTTTCTGGCCCCGAACCAAAATCCAACAATCGAACCAGTTAGTCCTGAAACACCCGCCAAAACACTTACCGCGATTTCATGCCTACCCAAATACATTAGCCATAGAAGAAGAATGCCTGCCATCGCCAAATAAGCCATAACTACC
>Ga0207849_100227_pt1 | contig 27823 bp, 33 predicted proteins | sample TtaePargueraPR_12_FD_187277 | JGI IMG/M metagenome (GOLD analysis project Ga0207849, IMG submission 187277) | Aerobic enrichment media microbial communities from Bioluminiscent Bay, La Parguera, Puerto Rico - Tt and P2 (4) (SPAdes) | ecosystem: Environmental > Aquatic > Marine > Unclassified ...
CAATCGCCGTCAGCGTCAACATCAGTGCAGCTCACCTCCTCGACCGCAACTTCACCGAGTTCCTGCAGCGTTACCTGATGGCCCACCCGGAGATCAATCCGGCGCTGATTCACCTGGAAGTACTCGAATCCACCGCGCTGGACGACATGCAGCGCGCCGGCCACGTGATCGAGCAGTGCCGGGCCATGGGCCTGCAGGTCGCCCTGGACGATTTCGGCACCGGCTTCTCATCGCTGACCTATTTCCGCGCCTTGCCGGTCGACCTGATCAAGATGGACCAGAGCTTTGTCCGCAGCATGCTGTCGGATCCGGCGGACCGCGCCATCGTCGAAAGCGTGATCTTTCTCGCCAAGCGCTTTGGCCGGCCCGTCCTTGCAGAGGGTGTGGAAACCCTGGAGCATGCCCGGGCCCTGCGTACGCTGGGCTGCGAAATGATTCAGGGCTATGGCGTGGCCAGGCCGATGCCGGCGGAGGACATCGCAGGCTGGCTGGAGCAGTGGCGCCAGTCCTGGCCGGTCGGTGGTCGCGACCCGTTTGCAGTGATGCAGGCCAACGACCGCCAGTTCAACGCGGAGGAGTCAGGTAACGGCGCTCATCGAGGGTCACCAGCCGCTCGGGATGGAACACCATCAGGCCGGTAACAATGGTGCCGTTCACAAATCCCTCGGGAATCATGAACAGCGGCAGGTAACGCAGGTACTCGTCGACCAGCTCGTCGATACTGTAGACATCGGCCGACCACAGCAGGGCGCACATCACCAGGCCCGCCGTGGCCACCGCAATCGCCGCCCCGAAAAAACCACAGAAGAAGATATAGGCAAAGAAATTGCGGAATCCGCGCCGGCGCTCCCACAACATGATGCGATAGCTGACCAGCGCCGGCACCATCACCGTCACCAGGCCATTGACGGCAAACATCAGCAACGGCTCACGGCCGGTAATCACCGTAATCACCAGTGCCAGCAGGCCGGCGAACACCGCCAGTGCCCAGCCCATCATCAGGGTGATGACGGTGATCCCGAAGACGTGGATGGACAACCCGGGCGAGATCCCGGCCCGCAGCTGCCAGAGGAATCCCAGCACCACCGCCGCGCCGAAAAAGCTATGCTGCAGGGCGTTGTCCCGCCGCAGGGCCTGCCAGTCCACCTGGCGGGCCGCCGCCAGCAGAATCAGCAGGAACAACAGGCCAGTGACCAGCAACTGGCCGGCGGATAACAGATTGTCCGTCATGCCCATGAATGCGCCCTTGTCCCGGAATGGTCCCGATCGTGCCAGGATCAGGCAGCGGCCTGCCGGGGCCTGCTCAGGGTCTGCCAGGCCTCATAACTGCTGAGAAACACCTGGCCACCGAGATGACGGAGAAACTCGGTATCCCGCAACCGGTCCATCACCGGGCCTTTGACCTCGGACAGGTGCAGGCGAACACCGGCATCCACCAGCCGCTCGTTGATGGCTTCCAGGCTTTCCAGTGCCGAGGCGTCGATCAGGTTGACCGCCGGACACACCAGCACCACATCCTGCAGTGCCGGCTGCTTGCTCAACAGCTCCATCACGGTCTCCTCCAGGAAACGGGCATTGGCAAAGTACAGGCTCTCATCCACCCGCAGCATGGCCAGCTCCGGCCGGGTTTCTACCTGGTGTCGCAGCACATTGCGGAAGTGTTCGGTACCCGGCACCCGGCCGATCAGCGCACTGTGCGGTCGGCTGGTGCGATACAGGAACAACCCGATGGACAGCGCAACACCGGCCACAATGCCCGACTCGACACTGTGCCCGAGGGTCAGCACGATGGTGGCCAGCATCGCCACAAAATCGGTGCGGGAATAGCGCCAGGTACGCAGCAGGGCCGGAAAATCAATCAGCGTGGAAACCGCGACGATGATGGTGGCCGCCAGGGTGGCGGTGGGCAGGTAGGCAATCGCCGGCGTCAGAAACAGCGTGGCGAGGGCAATACCGACCGCGGTAAACGCGCCGGCAGCGGGGGTCTCGGCGCCGGCATCGAAGTTGACCACCGAACGGGAAAAACCACCGGTCACCGGCATGCCGCCGGAAAAACCCGACGACAGGTTGGCCGCACCCAGGCCAATCAGCTCCTGATCCGGGTCAATCCGCTGCCGGCGCTTGGCGGCCAGGGTCTGGCCCACCGACACCGACTCCACAAAGCCGACGATGCTGATCAGCAGCGCCCCCAGCGCCAGTTGCTGCCACACTGCCAGGTCCATGGTCGGCAGGGTGAGTTGCGGCAACCCGGCGGGTACCGTGCCGACCACCTTGACTCCCTGCTGGTCGAGCCCGAGCCCCCAGGCCAGCAGGGTCGTGACCACCACCGCCAGAATCGGCGCGGTCTTGGTCACAATATCGGCGAACCGCCCGGTCACCCCGGCGAGGGCCAGCAAGGCTTTCAGTTTCTTGCGGGCGAACAGCAGAAATACCAGGGCGCCGCTGCCGATCAGCAGGGTCGGGAGATTGGTGTCACCGATATTAGCCAGCAGCGTCCCACCAATATCCAGCAGGTTGTGGCCGGAGGCCTGGACACCGAGGATATGCTTGAGCTGACTGGCCGCAATCACCACGCCGGAGGCGGTGATAAAGCCCGAGATCACCGGGTGGCTGAGGAAATTGGCCAGGAAGCCCAGCCGCAGTACCCCCATGGCCACCAGCATCAGGCCCGACATGACCGCCAGCAACACCGCACCACCGATGTACTCGGGGCTGCCGGGCTCGGCAATGGCCCCGAGAGCCGCAGCGGTCATCAGTGACGCCACCGCCACCGGCCCGACCGACAGGGTCCGGCTGGTGCCGAACAGGGCGTAGAACACCAGCGGCAGGATACTGGCATACAGCCCTACCTGCGCAGGCAACCCCGCCAGCAGGGCATAGGCCAGCGACTGCGGGATCAGCATGATGGTGACGATGACTGCGGCGACCAGGTCACTGACCAGAATGTCACGGCGGTAACCGGGCAGCCATTCGAGGAACGGCAGATACTGTTTGAGTCTCATCAGCGTGTCAGAACAGGTTCAGCGGAACTTTCAGGTAAACCTGACCGTTATCCTCCGCCGGCGGCATCTGGCCGGCCCGCATATTGACCTGTACCGACGGCAGAATCAGCCGCGGCATGTCCAGGGTGGCATCCCGCTCGCTGCGCATCCGGACAAACTCGTCTTCGGTGACGCCATCGTGAACATGGACATTGGCCTCGCGCTCGGCGGCCACCGTGGTCATGTGCTGGTACTCCTCACGGCCCGGCGCCTTGTAGTCGTGGCACAGGAAGATCCGGGTTTCCGGCGGCAGTGCCAGCACCTTCTGGATGGAGCGGTAGAGCGTACGGGCATCGCCACCCGGGAAATCACACCGGGCGGTGCCGTAATCCGGCATGAACAGGGTGTCACCCACAAAGGCCGCATCACCAAATACGTAGGTCAGACAGGCCGGGGTGTGGCCCGGCGTATGCATCACCCGGCCTTCAAGCTCACCGATCATGAAGGTATCGCCGTCGTTGAACAGACGGTCAAACTGACTGCCATCACGGGCAAACTCGGTGCCGGCATTGAAGGCCTTGCCGAAGATTTCCTGCACGGCGACAATCTGGGCACCGATACCGGTCTTGCCACCCAGTTTTTCATGCAGATAGGGAGCGGCGGAAAGGTGGTCGGCGTGGACATGGGTTTCGACAATCCACTCCACCCGCAGGCCTTCGCTGCGGACATAGGCGATGATCTCATCCGCCGAGCGCACATCGGTACGGCCCGCCGCGTAGTCGAAATCAAGGACGGAATCGACGATGGCGCAGGCATCGCTTGCCGGGTCCCTCACCACATAACTGAAGGTGTTGGTCGGTTCGTCAAAGAAATGCTGAACGATCGGATTGGTCACGGCATTTACCTCTTTCCGGGTCGGAAATCAAATTTGATTCTAAGGTTATACCAAAAGGAAATATAAAGGGAAATGCCCGTTTCTTATATGCGGACGATTCCTGATGCACTTACCAGACAGTCACGACCCGCCGCTTTGGCGCGGTACAGGCGCTCGTCCGCCCGTCCGATCAGCGAATCCGGGGTGTCAGGCAGCGCCGGAACCTCACCCAGCCCGGCCATACCCGCACTGACCGTGACATGGACCGCGGAACCCCCGGCCTGGAACAAGGCCTGTCGCACGGCCTCGATAATCCGTTGAACGATGGGTACCGCATCCTCCGCGGCAGTACCGACAAATACAACAATGAACTCTTCGCCGCCGAAGCGGACCACCACATCGGTGGTGCGTGCCTGTTGCCTTAGCACACCGGCAAACTGGCGCAGGATATGGTCACCCGCCAGGTGACCCACCGAATCATTGATCTGCTTGAAATGGTCAACATCGAACAGCGCGAGGGAAAAGGTATCCCCGAACCTTTGGCTGCGGCCAAGCAGTTCCTCAAGGCGGGGGATCAGGTAGCGACGGTTGTGCAGCCCGGTCAGCGGGTCACGGATCGACTGGTTTAACAGCTTCTCCTCCAGCCGGTGGCGCTCCAGGGCCCCCGACAGCAATCCGGAAATGATCACCAGAAGGTCAGCCTGGTCCCGCCGCCACTGGCGCTTGCGCAACGAATCGACCCCGAAGAATCCGGTTACCCGGCCGCGGATCTGGACCGGAACACAGAACATTGAAGCCACGCCCTGCTCCAGCAGCAGTTTGCGCTCCTGGTGGGCCCGTTTCGGCAACCGCCTGACATCCTCAACGAAAATAACCCGCCCCCGGCTGACCATCTCGTGGATCCGGTCATGCCACCAGTGGAAGGATTCGATGGCAACCTGCTGCTGGGAAGCCTTGAGCGATGGCACACCTTTGCCACACCATTCATGGCTGTTGGTCATGACGCGGTAATCGTCGGAAAAGTGATACAGGTAGGCGCGGTCGACCCCGAAGAATTTGCCGATCTCCATCAGCAACTCGTCGATACCCTGGTCAATGGTACCGAACCCCAGGTTGATGAAGCGGGTGGACAGTTTTGCGATCAGTTTCTGGAACTGCGCCTGGAACGCGAACTCCGCCTCGCTCTCCCTGAGCGAGACCTCCAGCTCTTTGTAATACTGGATGTTGTTGAAATAGCCATACCAGAGGGTACTGCCATCGTCCTGGCGCTCCGGCGTTGAACTGCCTTCAAACCACTGGAACTCGCCGGATTGCAGCCGCAGGCGACCACGGTACTGCCAGGGCGTCAGCGTTCGGGCGGACGCCACGATACTGTCGGCCAGGCCCGCCACGTCCTCCGGATGAATCAGGGCAAACAACGGGTCGGCAGAAGCCGCGAGAGCCTCGGGTGCCAGGCCAAACAACGGCCTGGCACGCTCGCCCAGAAACGGGAAACAGTGCTGGTCCTCGGTGGCGCTGAGCCAATAGGTAAACAGCACGCCGGGCACACCCGCTGCCAGTCTTGCAAGCAACTCTCCGGAAACGGTCGACTGCTTCCCCATGGACGCCCCATCTCCCCACTGACGACTTTGCCTCGTTCAACAGGAAGTGTAGTCCAACCCCACACACACAGCGATGACCCGGTTACGGCAATACTCAGAGGCCTGCCAGCCTGCTACGGATTTCGTTCCGCCGGCCATCGTCGGCAACTTCCCGGCCCGGACGGGGCGGCGCATTCAGCGCCCGCTCCAGGTAGACCCGGGCACGCTTGGTTTCACCCTGCCCGAGCAGGAAGTCGCCGAAGAAATAGTTCGGGTCAATCCCTTCGGGGTTCAGCTTGAGCGCACTTTGCAGGTATTTCTGCGCCTTCTCGTCATCCCCGAACGACAGGGGCCAGCCTGGCACCTGGTAGTACAGACTGCCCAGCGAGGTGTAGGCGGACCCTTCCAGCGCGGCATGATCGATGGTCAAGGCAGACTCCAGCGCCGCTCGGGCCTCCTTCACCAGCCCGAGCGCCCCCAGGCCCCCCTTGGCGCCCGCCCAGGTGCTCAGGGTAATACCGTGCCAGATCAGCGGCTCGGCCCGCTCCGGGTAGGCCGCGACCAGGGCTTCGGTCTGTTGTGCCAACTGCTCGAAGGCGCCTTCGCGGTCCTTGTCCGGCAACTGGTACTGGACCTCGGCCCAGCGCTGCTGGATCCCCTGCAGGTCGGACTGCAGATCCCCCGCCAGCGCAGGCAGGGCCAGAACTAGGCCCAGAACGGCCAGCAAAACCTTCATGATGTGACTCCTGTATCAAGAAACCGGCGGATGACCGGCAGCTGTTTGAGCATGGCCTTGTCGACAAGCTTCGGGAGGATGCCATTAATGACCACGAAGAGTTTTTCCGGCCAGCCGAGGAACCGGCGACGCTCACCCCGCACCATCGCACGGATAATTTCCGCCGCCACCTGCTGCGGCGAATCGGTCTTGTTGCCGAGCGCTTTGTTGAGCTGGTTAACCGCCTCCGGATTCATCGCGGTTGCCGTGGCACGGGGGGCCACATAAAGTACCTGGACTGCGGTGTCCGCCAGTTCCCGGCGCAACGCCTCGGAGAAGCCGCGCAGGCCAAACTTGCTGGCGCAGTAAGCGGTGTAGCCGGGAAAGCCGATGCTGCCGAAGGTGGAACCGACAAACACCAGGGCGCCGCGGCCGGAGGCTGCAAAGCGCGGCGCAAAATGCCGGCCAACCAGCATTGCGCTGCGCAGGTTGACGGTAAGCTGGTCGTCAATCGCCTCCACCGTCAGACGATCAACGGCGGCGAACCGGTTCTGACCGGCGCAGTGGATGACCCCGTCAATCTCCGGATGGGCGCGGGACAGCTGATCCAGCTGCTGGTCGAGATCCGCCGCAGCCAGATCCAGCGCCACCACCTCGACTCCGGCCGGAACCGCGGCGTTCTGCGACTGGCGGGACGCCACGATCACCCTGGCACCACCGGCCTGCAACGGGCTGATCAATGCCTGGCCAATTCCCCCGGTGCCACCCAGCAGCAGGAAGACCCGGTTATGCAATTTCATGGGCCTTCTCCTCGGTGCGGGCCGGCAGCGGAATGCTGTGCAGCATGTCACCGTACAGCCGGTAGCAGATCCTGGCGGTGTCGATGATGGCCTTCTGGTCCTGTGGGTCCGTAATCTGGTCCATCAGTCCGCGGAAAAACTCGAAATGGTCCTGGTCCAGGGCTCCATGGGAAAACAGGTAGCTCATCGCCTTGTCGGGCAGGCCCAGGTTCTGCTGAATTTTCTGCCCCATGGGAGTGGCCAGGTCGATGCTGGTGCCTTCCAGCACCTGCACCATACCGAACAGGCCAATCGGATTGCCGCGGTTAATCTGGTCATAGAGGTAGGACACCATCAGCCGGATCGACAGGTCCGGATCACCCTGACGAATGGCCTCCCGGTCTTCACCGCAGGCGGCCAGGTCGTCAAGAATCCACTCATGGTGGCCATACTCTTCCTCGATGTACTCCACCAGCGCCTTGCGGACAAATTCCAGCCGCTCCGGCAACCGTGCACCACAGGCCATCATCAGCGGGGCGGTATGCTTCACATGATGAAAGGCCTGGGTCAGGAACCAGGTGTAACTGGCGCGACTGAAGCGGCCCTGCGGAATGGCGGTAAACGCCGGCGCGCCGGTCACGTGCTTGCGATCTTCGGCGGTTTCATCCTGAAGTATCTGGAAAAACGACATATTAAAACTCCTCAACTTGGGTAATTTCCGCCGCCGGTTCGGCCGGGGCAGCACACGAAACATCGAGTGTCAGGGGGTGGGCGCTGGCCAGCAGCGCAGGCAGGTCCTCATTCAGCCGGCTCCGCAGCGGGCGGCCATTGGCGGTCAGGTAACCGTCCTCCCGGGTCCACGGTTGCCGGCGCAGATAAACGGTTTGCAGGCGCATGTAATCCGGCAGCCGCGCGTTCAGCCCGGCAAGGGCCGCGGCAATCTCCGCCGGGCTGCCGCTGCCCACCGCCAGCAGGGCACAGGGGTGCGGCTCGCCCTCGCCAAACACAAAGGCCTGGCGGGCGCCGGCGGCCTGCACCAACTCGCTTTCCAGCCATTCCGGACTGATATTGCGGCCGTAACTGGTGATCAGCAGGTTCTTGCGGCGGCCGTTGACGACCAGGAAACCGTTGTCGAACCGCCCCAGATCGCCGGTCGCAAGTTCCGCACCGGGCTCCCGGGGCTCACCCAGATAGCCCAGGTGGGTACTGCCGGCTATGCGGATTTCGCCATCATCACCAACGGCAACCGCCACATGATCCAGCGGACGCCCAACGGTGCCGGCCCGGGCCGCACCCGGCACATTGAGCGCCACCACCGAACCACATTCCGACAGGCCGTAACCCTCATACATCGGCAGGCCCACCGCCCGGGCACGCGCCAGCATCCGGGGCGACACCTTGCCACCGCCCACCGCGACGAACTGGAAGGGCGCGGTATCCAGTGCCCCGGTTTCGGCAGCACCGACCAGCACCGACGCCAGTTCAGGCACCAGGATGACGGAATGGGGGCGAACCCGGTTGATAACAGCCAGCAGGCGGGGAATCTCCAGCTGACTGCTGCCGGTGAATCCGAGACTGGCGAGGGGCTCCAGCACCACCGTGGCTCCGAGGCTCAGGGGCAGATAAACCCCGGCGATGTTCTCCAGCAGGGTCGCCAGCGGCAGCACACACAGGTGCCGCTGCAGCGCCACAGCCTCCAGCCTCCGGCCCAATGCCAAGGTGGTTGCGGTGAGCTGGGCAGCAGACAGGCAGACGCCCTTGGGATTGCCGGTAGAACCCGAGGTAAAGGTGATCTTGGCGGTACCCGGCGGCAACGGTGCCAGCGGTCCACCCGCGGACAGCCGGCGCAACGCCACCCGTGCCGTCAGGCGCTCCAGCCCAGAGGCATCTTCCTCTTGCGCCGCCACTGACGGCGGCAGGACTTCCAGCAGACCCTCGAGCCCCGCCATGGCGGTCAGGTGGGCGGACTGCTGGGCAGAAAAAAAGCCCGGCACCGGCACACAGACAATTCGGGCCATCAGGCAGGCCAGGTCAGCAACCACCCAGCCAATGGCATTGTCACCCGCCAGCCCGAGCCGCGTCAGCCCCCGGGCTTTCAGGATCGCCGCCAGGTTGCCGGCGGCATTGAGCAGCTCGCGGTAAGTAAGCGTTTCCCTCCCGGTGACCAGGGCAGGTGTATCGGGCTGGCGTGCCGCCAGGCGCGCTATCAGCTCAGGCAGTAAAGCCATACCGGCCCTCCTCTGCAGCGCTGTCGTCGAGCCAGTTCACCCGTCGCAGCAGGCCGGACGCGGTCAGCGCCTGGTGGCTGGCATCGACACTTACTGCCATGACCTGCGGATGATGGTCATAGTATTGCCCCCAGCCCTCACCGCCATCGGCCAGCCGGGCAGGATCCGCCGGTGCCAGCACATGGGTCTCGATGCCCAGGCGGCCAAAGCTGTTACGCAGCTGGTCAGTCCCGGTGAACATCACCCAGCGGTAACCCTTATCCCGCAGCCAGAGCGTCAGGGCGGGAAACAGGTAACGACTGGTGCCGGCCTCCACGCCCGCCAGGTGGGCAATCTCGGCGATCTGCCCCCGCTCCGGCACGCCCCGCCCCGGGATCAGCGTCTCCGCGGGCTCATCCAGGTAATCCTCCAGAAACAACCGCTCACGGGAGGCATCCCGTACGCCGACGGCGGCCAGCAGCGAGCCCTGGGCGGTCGTCAGCGCCAACAAAGCCGGAATCCGCAGCGAGGGCTGAGCTCCGTAGGCAAGCTGGAAACGGCGACGGATGAAGTCAATCACCGTGTCAGCCACGGCGGTTCGTGGTTGAACCTCACACAGCCAGCGACCTGCGCAGCGCATAACCGGAACCACCTCCCCGGAATCAAGGGGACAGCATGTGGACATCATCAGCGGATCTGTCATCAGCGCACTCCAAGGTATTGAGCGACAAAGCGTTAACAGCTTCATCCTTTGATCACGACTGACAGATTAAGAAGAGAGCCTTAAAGCAGGCTTAAGTTGTGTAAAAAGAATTCTTAAGAGCGTCTTAAGGTTTTTGGTAGCAACCGGTTAAGACTCGCTTAAGACCTCCCCCGTACAGTGGGCCACCATCTGACCCTCTGAGTGGGACAATCCAGGCCCGTGAAACCGATTAAACAGCTGATGATCCGGCACCCGTATCTGCCCCGCTTCCTGCTCTCCGGCGGGGCGGCAACCCTACTGCACTGGTCGTCCATGGCTGCCCTGGTGTACTGGGGCATGGCGGCCGAGGCTGCGACCGCCACCGGCGCGACGGTCGGACTGGTTGCAAACTACCTGGCGCAGCATCGGTTTACCTTTTGTTCCCGGCTTCCACATCGCAGGGCTTTCCCCCGCTACCTGGCGAGTGCACTGCTGGGCTGGCTGCTCAACCTGGCCTGCTTTGCCCTGCTCCACGCCTGGCTGGACCGCGGCGTGATTGCACCGCAGCTCATCGCAACAGCCTCCGTCACTTTTGTTAATTATCTGGTCGCCGAAAAGGTAGTTTTTAATGAAAAACAGACACGTGGAACCTACTGACCCGCTGCTCAGCATCGTCATTCCGGTGCACAACGAAGCAGAGGTGATTCCGCTGCTGCTGAACCGCCTGTTTCTGGTCACCCACAGGATTGGCGGTGCAGTGGAGCTGTTGTTTGTGGACGACGGCAGCCGTGACAACTCGGTCGCCCTGTTGCTGCAAGCCCGCCGCCATCACACCGGCATCCGCGTACTGCAGCTTTCCCGCAATTTCGGCAAGGAAGCGGCGGTGTCTGCCGGCCTGCAACACGCCCGCGGCCGGGCGGTCATCCTGATGGATGCCGATCTCCAGGATCCGCCGGAACTGATCCCCGAGATGCTCGGCGAATGGCAACGGGGAGCCGATGTGGTACTGATGAAGCGGCGGAGCCGCGCCGGTGAAAGCTGGTTCAAACGGCTCACCGCCTCGCTGTTCTACCGACTCATAAATCGCATCAGCGAGGCGCCCATTCCGGTCGATACGGGCGACTTCCGCCTCATGAGCCGGCGCACCGTCGACGCCCTGAACCAGCTGCCCGAGCGCAACCGCTACCTCAAGGGGATGTTCGCCTGGGTCGGCATGACCACCGTCACCCTGGAATTTGACCGCGACCCGCGACTGGCCGGTAAAACCAAGTGGAACTACCTGAAGCTGATGCACCTGGCCATGGAGGGCATTACCTCGTTTTCCACCAAACCGCTGCGGGTCGCCCTGGTACTGGGCCTGCTGGCAGCCACTGCGGGTGGCCTGTTTGGCGTCTGGGAGGTGCTGAAAGCGCTGGTCATAGGGGTCTCAACCCCCGGCTATGCTTCCATCATCGCCATCACCACCTTTCTTGCCGGTGTGCAGCTGCTCTGCATTGGCCTGCTGGGGGAATACATCGGCCGCATCTATATCGAAACCAAACAGCGTCCGGTGTTCCTCGTCGCTGAAGACAGCGGGCTCGAAAACCGCCAGGCAATCCCACAATTGAGAGTGGCCGCTCATGACCAGAACCATTAATACCCTGTGGGGCCTGCTGGCCGCGGCCCTGGCTATTCGCTTGGGACTGTCGGCTTTGCTCCCGCTGGCCGATACCACCGAACCCCGCTACGCCGAAATCGCCCGGATCATGGCGGAAACCGGCGACTGGATCACTCCCTGGTTCGATCACGGGGTGCCCTTCTGGGGCAAACCTCCGCTGTCGTTCTGGGCCCAGGCGCTGTCATTCAAGCTGTTCGGAGTCAGCGAATTTGCCGGCCGTTTACCATCCTGGCTGGCCAACGTACTGACGGTAGCTCTGGTATTTGCCATGCGCTTCCACCTGCACGCGAACACTGACCGCCAGCAGGCAACCGTGAGCGGGCTGTGGGCGGCGCTGATTTATGCAACAACCGCCCTGGGCTTCCTCAGTGGCGGCACCATCATGACGGACTCTTACCTGGCGCTGGGCACAACGCTGACGCTGGCCAGCCTGCTGATCCGCCTTCGCGGTGGTTCAGACTGGTGGGGCTGGGGATTCTTTATCGGCCTTGTCATCGGATTGCTTGCCAAGGGCCCGCTGGTACTGGTGCTCACCGGCGTCCCGGTCTTCTGCTGGGCGGTCATCACCCGCCAGTGGCGAAACCTCTGGCGGTGTCTGCCGTGGCTGTCCGGCACGGCACTTACACTGCTACTGGTTCTGCCCTGGTACCTGCTTGCCGAACTCAAGACGCCGGGCTTCCTCGACTATTTCATTGTTGGCGAGCACTTCAAGCGTTTCATCATCAGCGGTTGGCAGGGCGACCTGTACGGCAATGCACACCAATTTACCCGTGGCACCATCTGGCTCTACCTGGCAGTAGCCAGCTTCCCCTGGGGATTGATCGCAGTAACCGGGTGGGGAATCCGCCGTTGGCGATCAACCCCAGTCCCCGCCCGCGCTGCAAGCGATGGCACCACGATGCTCCTCACTGTTTCCGCGTTGACGCCGGCAATATTCTTCACCTTCTCCGGCAACATTCTGTGGACCTACACGCTACCGTCACTGCCCTTCATTGCGGTTCTCGCCGCTGGCGTATTCAGCCAGGCGGCCGGATATCGCTGGCAACGGGCGAGCTACGCCTGTGCCCTGCTCATCCCCTTGGCCGCCAGCAGCGGTGCCGGCTGGCTTGCCATCCACCCGGAACAACTGAAAACCGAACGCGACCTGGTTGGCAGGGCGAGCGCCTTGCCGGAACTTTCACCGGATCAGCTTCATTATCTGGGGGAAGCTCCCTTCTCGGCACGCTTCTACAGTCAGGGCCTGGTTCAGTCACTGAGCACTGATGAACTGCAAAGCCGACTCGCCGATGCGCAACTGCCGCCCCCTGCCCTGGTTGCCGTCAGCAACAACGATAAGGCCTGGCTGGACCGGCTCCGGAAGACCGCCACCGTGCTCGACCAGAACCGGCGCTACACCCTGTTCCACTTGTCCGATGGGAAGCCGGCGGCAATCACAGCCAAATCGATTACAATCGGATCAGCGGTAACGATATCCAGGCCAGGTGCAACAACAGGCGCTACTTCTGATGGAACCTGATCCGCGCCTGACTGACCAGCCCGACCCCACAACAGGAAATTCAACCATGCGAATTCTGCTGGTGGAAGACGACCACCTCCTGGCCAACACCATGCTCGACATGCTGCGGGAAGACCAGAACACCGTAGACTGGGTCGACGACGGCCAGCATGCGCTGAGCGCCCTGACCGACGAGCATTTTGACCTGGCCATCCTCGACCTGACCCTGCCCAGGGTCGATGGCCTCGATATCGTCAAGCGGGTACGCCAGCAAGGGGTGCAAACCCCGATCATCATCCTGACCGCACGGGCCGAACTGACAGAGAAACTGCAGGGCCTCGATGCCGGGGCCGACGACTACCTCACCAAGCCCTTTGCCATGGCGGAACTCAAAGCCCGGATCCGGGCTGTCGCGCGACGGGGCAGCACTGCGGGCACCGCCGGCCTGACGGTGGGACGCTTGCAGCTTAACGCCGACTCCGGCCAGTTGCTGGTTGGTGACACCCCGATAGCCCTGCCCCGCAGTGAATGCCAGATCCTCCACTACCTGATGCGACACCCTGACCAGGTGGCCACCCGCCGGCGCCTGGAAGAGCAGCTCTACGGCTGGGAGCACGGCGCGGAAAGCAATGCGCTGGAGGTCCATGTCCATCACTTGCGCCGGCGTATCGGCAAATCGGTCATTCGCACCGTGCGCGGGGTCGGCTACCTGCTGGATCCCCGGGAAGCCGCCAACTGCGGGAGCCCGCAATGTCCCTGACCCGCACTCTCACCCTGCTGGCGACCTCGGTGGTACTGCTGATTGCCCTGGTTGCCGCGGTGTGGAGCTACTTTGAGAGCAACCACGAACTGGAAGAGCTGTTTGACGCCGAGCTGGCCCAGAGCTCGCGGATCGTGCAGGGTCTGGTCCGCCACCTGGCAGAATCCGAATCGCCCCAGCAGCTGCCGTCCATCCTGGAGGAGACCCTTAAGCTGCCCGAAGCCGCCCTGCTGGAAGGGGACTTCAACGAAATCATTCCCGACGGCTCCGGACACAAATACGAGAAGAAAATTGCCTTCGAGGTCTGGGACAACCACGGCGTGGCGGTACTGGACACCCTGCTGATTCCCGGCGAGCAACCGCTGGAGGCGGGCTATTCCTGGGTAGAATCCACCGGCTATTCCTGGCGCACCTTCACCCTGCAGGACCCGGCCAGCGGCTTCTGGATCCGCACCGCCCAGCGTGAGGACATCCGCACCGAACTCAGCGAAGAACTCGCCCGCGGCAATGTGCTGCCACTGCTGCTTGCTCTGCCCTTGCTGGCGGCGGCGCTGATCTTCGCCATCCAGGTGGCCTTCCGGCCGCTGCGCCGCCTCGAACGACCGATCCGCGACATGGCCCCGGAGAAGATCCATCCGCTGGATGCCAGCCATGCCCCGAAAGAAGTGACCGGGCTGGTGCATGCGGTCAACGGCCTGCTGAAACGGCTGAACAGCGCCCTCGAACGGGAACGGCGGTTTTCCGCCGATGCCGCCCACGAACTGCGCACGCCGCTCACGGTGTTGCGACTGAACCTCGAAAAGGCCTGCGAGGCGCATCCCCATGAGTTTGAAGGCCTGATCCAGTCGGTTGACCGGATGACCTACCTGGTTGAACAGATGTTGGTGCTGAGCCGGGTAGATTCCGCCACGGACTTTTCACCCAGCGTCCACAACCTGTCCGAGATCGTCGAACAGAGCATGGCGGAAGTGGCGCCGCTGGCGCTCCGTAAACACATTGAGCCGGTGCTGCAGGACACCACCCGGCAGGCCATGGCCTGCTGCCACGGTGCGCTGATCAACACGCTGATGCGCTCCCTGCTGGCCAACGCCATCCAGTACAGCCCGCCGGAAACCGAAGTGACGACAGAACTGACAGCCTCCGGCGACGGTTACCTGATCCGGCTGTGCGATCAGGGCCCGGGTATCGCCGCCGAAGAACGCGAACGGGCCCTGAGCCGGTTCGTCCGCCTCGACCAGCGCGCCGGCGGCGGTGCCGGACTCGGGCTGGCCATTGCCCGGCGCATTGCGGAACTTCACGGTGGCACCCTGTCGCTGCATGACCGGCCGGATGGCGGCCCCGGCCTCTGTGTCGAGATCTGGCTGCCCGCCCAGTGCCCCACACCCGGTATCGCCTGACCGGGGCCTGCCATTGTGATTACGCCCTTTGTGATTACAATGGAGCGCCCCGACCGGAGACATCGCGTGACCGCACAGACTACCCGCCGACAACAGGAATGGCAGGCCTTCTGGCTGGCTATTGGCTTTCTTACCCGCATCCCGATGCTGGCGCGGATCGACTATTCCCAGCACCTGATGAACCAGAGCAGTCTTTACTTCCCGCTGGTAGGGCTGCTGCTCGGGGCGCTCTATGCGGTCCTGTTCGCCGTCCTCAGCCTCGCTTGGAGCCCGCTGGTCAGTGTGCTGGTGGTCGTCTGCTTCCACCTGTGGATTACCGGCGCCTTCCATGAGGACGGCCTGGCCGACAGTATTGACGCCCTCGGCGGTGGCTACACCGTTGCCAAACGCCTGGAGATCATGAAAGACAGCCGCATCGGCACCTACGGCACCGTGGCCCTGGTGATGGCACTGGCCCTGAAAGTGGCCCTGCTGCTGGACAGCTCGCAGATCTGGCTGGCACTGCTGGTAGCCCCGGCCATTGCCCGCCTGACACCGCTGCTGCTGATGGCGACCCTGCCCTACGTTACCGATCCGGACAGGAGCAAAAGCAAACCGGTGGCGGACGGCTTTTCAACATCCCGGCTGACCATTGCTGCGGGCTTCACCCTGGTCCTGGCCCTCGCTGCCACGGTCGTATCCCCCGCGGTACTGACCGGAGCCCTCGCCTCGGTATTGCTGGTCGCCTTATGCTGGGGCCACTACCTCAAACAGCAGCTGGGGGGCTACACCGGTGACACCCTGGGTGCCAGTGTGATCCTGAGCGAACTGGGGCTGCTGTTCTTTCTCTGAGCCCTCGGTGCCTGCTTTGTTAAGCCGGCAGTGCTTCAGCCATCAATGGTGAACGACAGAATCCGGGACAGATGGCTGTAGGGCAACCCGGTTTCCCGGTGCCAGTCGTTAAAGGCCGCCTGGGCCTGCAGCAGCCCCTTCTTGCTGCCCGGCTCTGCATCCAGCAGCTGGTCCCGCCGCAACGCTGCCACCACATCCCGCGACAGGATAAAGCCGTCCCAACCGACAAAGCGCAGGAAATACTGCGCCGTGTTGCCGCCCAGCCGGGCGCCGTGACCCTTGAGCCACAGCAGCAAACCGGCCTGGTCGTCCGCCGGCCACTGGCTGAGGAACGCACCGAAACTGCCATATTCACGAGCGGCGTCGACGATCATGCGGGCGTTCTCCGGTACCGTCCGGATCTTCTGCATATTCCGCACAATGCGCTCATCCCGGGCCAGCGTCTCGAGCACCTCCGGCGGCACCTGCTGCCAGTAGGCCGGCACAAAGCCCTCAAAGGCAGCCTCAAAACCCGGCCACTTGTTATCAATGACCCGCCACACAAAGCCGGCGCGGAAGATACAGCGGGTCAGCTCCGCCAGGTAACGGTCATCCCCCTGCGCCAGCAACTGCTCACGCCCCGGCACGGCGGGCAACAGCCCACGCAGCACATCCTCGCCACCCTTGCGGGCAACGGCCTGGTCATAAATCGTGGAAAACCGCATAACACCTCGGAATTGCAACGGAACCGCGGCGAATCACCCTAAGTCTGCCCGCTCAGCGCGACATTCGTAGGAGCCCATCTCGAATTCGCGACAGATCCAGGGCCGATTGTCATAGATTGTGCACATGAACGTCTCCCGGTCCAGCGCAGAACACCAGCCGTCCTCCAGGCGCCTCATGGTTTCACCACCCCACTCATCGAACGCAATATGCCGCTCGGGAACGCCGGTGTCCGAAATAATCATGACCTCCAGGCGGCAGCAACACGCCTGGCAATTCGAACAGGAAATTTCGGGAGACGTTATATCTTTAACAGGAATGGTCATGGCTACCCGCAGTCAAATCAGTGTAACGACATCATGAGGCTGGTGTACCGGCGACCGGCCAATCAATCAGCGCAAGACAAAAGCGAGAAGGATCAGGCATAAGCTGATATTCAGCCCCCAGATGACCAAAGTAACCCTTCGCCGCTGGCTCACGAGCCTTAGAGGATCAGTCATAGTTGAACCGCTCGGACAGGATTCGGTGAGGGGGCGTGCCCCGCTTGATCAGGTGATCTTCAACAATATCCATCATGATCGCCGGGCCGCACATCACAAAGACCCATTCGCGGAACTCCTGCTCTGAAAACACGCGATCCATCAGCGCAGCATCGATAAAGCCTGCCTCTCCCTGCCAGTCTGCCGGCGGTTCTGACAGCACATAGACGACGTTCTCCTTACCCAACTCCTCACCCGCCCCCTCACGCAACCCCTCATCCAGTTCCTCACGACAGGCAATCTGCTCGATGATCCGGTTTCCGTATATCAACCTCACCGTGCGCGAATCGCCGGTCCGGCGCATTTGCCGGAGTATGCCAAGCAGCGGCGCAAGGCCAACACCACCGGCGATCAGGGCGACCCCGGGCTCGGTGCGCCCATCGACAGACAGATTGCCATAGGGGCCGTCCACATAGGCGACTGTTCCGGCTTCTATCTGGCCAACTGTTCGTGTGAAGTCGCCAAGCTCCTTTATCATGAAGGAGATTTCCGGCCCGTCTGCCGGCGCCGAGCAAATGGAGAACGGGTTTTCTTTCATTGAGAAGGTGCTGTGCCCCACGTTGAGCCAGGCGAATTGCCCTGCCTGGTACTCAAGGCCGCGATGACCGTCTGGGGTCACCGTCACTTGCCATTGCTTTGGCGTCAACCGGACGACGGAGGTCACCCGCCAGGGGCGAGCCTTCTGCAGAAGGGGAACCACCAGGTAAACGATCAGCAGTGAGCCAACAGCCACACCCGTCATGGCCAGCCACACCCAGGTCATTACAGGCTGCGACCCGTAACGCCCTGCATACACCGTATGATGCAACAGCAGAACCGCAATCAGGAGCGCGCCGACCCCATGTAGAAGGCGCCAGGTCTCGTAACGGTAGCCCAGCTGGGTGCGACCGATGGCCATGACAACGAGGCCTGCAAGCAGCAGCCAGGCGGCAATGCCTGTCGCCAGATCGGCAAAATCGGTCGTCAGCGTCAACTGGCGCGTGGGGTCCCATGGGCGCTCACCACCTGTCGGCGTCCCCTGGTAAAGAAACGGGTGCAGCACAGCAAAAACCAGTGCCGTGCGCGCCATGACCTGATGAAACCGCATGGTCACATCCATGCCCACGCCATTTGAAATCGCCTTGAACCGGCCGGACAGGATGAATTCCACGAGGATCATCGAGAAGGCAAGAATGCCAAGGCCGGAGGCCAGCTCCTGATGGAACTGACGTGGCGCCCCCCCGACCACCGCGGACAGGATTAACGGCAAGGTGACCGCGACAAGGTAAACAACGATCAAAATGAGCGGTTTCATCTGGCTAGTCAGTTTCACTTCCTTTGGCAGGACAAGAAAATTCCCGCGGTCGTCCTCACCGAGCGGCGAGAAAATGAATAGGGTCTCTTTCCCTCGGAAGCGGTAGGCACCTCCCCGGAAGCAGCGGGCACCAGAGATCTTGATCGTCCCGTCCAATAAATTTCTGAGTCAGTATACCGGTTAGCTCAGGGATATTTGCTCCAGATTCAAAATACGTAGATGGCCCCGACACCCACTTCCGCTTCGTAATCGCTGCGCGCAATCGGACTATCCCTGACCTCGCTACTAAAGTGCTCGTATAGCGCCTCGCCATATAGCTGCCAGTTGTCGCTGACAAAATAACGGAAAGTATAGTTTAGCCCGACAGAGCGAAAGCCACCGTCGAGATCGGTTTCATCCAATCCGGAATTAGCTGCCTGTTGTGGGTTGATACCAAAGTCCCGATTCGCATAATCGCTGTCGTGAAAAACCAATACAAGACTCAGATCAGACCCCGTACCATCGGTTTGATCACCGAAACGACGACCAGCCCCAAAAATACCAAGGCTTCCGTCTTCGCTGGCAATTAGTCGTCCATCCAGCCAATAACGCCAGTCCGAAGCGAGTGCACGACGCGCCTGCAAAACGATTTCAGTGCTCCCGTCGACATCACCGAGACCGTCCAGACGACCGTCCTCGGAATCACTCTCTTCACGGCCCTCTTCGAATGGGAAAGCCACCGCCACGTCAAATAGCCAGGCGTCAGATCGAAGTCCCCGCCAGCCGAGTGCCGCACCCGCCCAATAGTAGATATCATCGCCCTTTCGCCATTGCACTGCGCCAGCAGGATCGACCTCAAGCTCATACTCATCCGACCCTTCGTAGGCAGACTCGTACTCAATACCCAGACCAAGCCCTACTCCCCAGCCATCTTCGCCCCTGGTGAAGTCATCAACCGAGGGCAATGGCACCAAAGCTGCCCGTGACTCTTCTCCAACTGCGGTTTGAACGAAGAACCCTTGTATCAATACAACCAACGTTAGACTGATGATTTTTTTCATTTCATTTACGCTCGAGCTTGGACACACAATCGAGCATACGATTCCTTTTGGGCACACGATCACTGGCTAATGCATAAGCTCCGGTAGAAAGTCAGAAACCTTAATGGAAACAATTCAGCAAGCACTGAGCAACGTGAGTCCGGGTTAGTCGAAAACCGCTGCTTATCATCAGAAGCGGAGGGTCTGATCTGTGCCCGTTTCAGCGTACTGGAGTTTTCCACGTCTTTGCCCCACATAATGCGAAGCTAAGCGGTAGGCCGGCAGAAGGCGGGACTGTCCGCTTGAGCGCCTGGTTGGGCGCCGGACCCTTTGAGCCCGCCAAGCTCCGTCATGATCCTTTCAATTACATGTGTTCGCACAGCAGGTTTGATCTCATTTTCTGGATAGCACCTCACCAGATCAATATGACTTACGCCCTCGTGCGCATGAAACATGTGGTTTTCGACCCGTTGCGAGGCTCTGCTCCCAACAGCCTCGTTCATTTGGTGCCTTCGGTCGCACCCAAGCAGATCACCCTTCGAGAAGAAATTAAGGCACACATCGACATTTGTCGGTACGGTGCGAGGATCGAAACCCCACCGTCCTGGGAATACTCGCCCCAGCCCTCCTGCGGCGATGCTGACGAGCAGGGCAACAGCCACACCTCGCCGCTCAAGCTCGCGTGCAACCTTGACAGCTTGGAACCCGCCTTGACTATAGCCGAGAATTACGAGACTCCGCCCCTCGCTGCTTACTGCCTGTAAGTCATCTGATATCGAATCAACCGAGTGCAGATGACCGTACATCGTGACGTCTGACAGGCCCCTACTTCTAAGGTAATGCAGCAAGTGGCGCTGCATTAATTGTCGGGCCATGAAGCCGTAAATCACCGCAACTCGCGGACCGGAATAGCCGCTGCTTTTTTTGGGTCGGTCAGGAGCCTGTAACCGCTGGATTAAGCTCATATGTTTACTGCCCAAGACGCATCCTCTTGCGGTGCCCAACGCGAAGCTTTGCGGCAATTTTGGAGCCGCGAAGCGGTGGAAAAATTGTCCGGCAACAGCGGCTGGTTATGCATTACTCGTAGTGGCTCCAGAGCCTGAGAACTTTCACCACCCACTCGTCTTCCAGCACCTGGTAAACCAGACGATGCTGAATATTGATGCGGCGCGAATACGCCCCCGCAAGGTCACCAATGAGCTTCTCAAACGGAGGCGGCTTGCAGTATGGATCTTCCGCTATCAGCGCTAACAGTTCCTGGGCTTTCGGTTTGAGGCCACTGGAGGCCAACTTCTTTGCATCTTTCTGGGCTTGCTTGGTGTAAACCAACTTCCATGTCACCAGTCCAGCTCCTCGTCACATTCATCCACAGGGGTATCCATTCCCTCACGAATAGACTCCCGCATACCAGGTACGGAAAGGAGATAAAGTGTTTCCTGAATGGCTGACCAGTCTTCCTCGGACACCAAAACGGCCTTGTTCCGCTTACCCATAATGACGATTGGCTGGTGGGACTCGGCAGTTTCATCAATCAACCGATAAAGGTTGCTGCGCGCCTCAGTTGCTGTGATTCCGGTCATGACACACCTCTTGCGTGTTTAACTTTTAATCAAGTGTACGCTTTTGGGTACGTACGTCAAGACGAACGCATTGCATAACGCTGAGCGCAGCGGCGCCCTGTCAAGGGCGTCCGGCGGCCTTTGGCCGCGAACTGACGCGACTGGTTATGTTGTGGATGCCAGAATCGATGCGTACCGATTAGCATGCAAGTGCCCCATTAAATTTGCCGCTTTTAGCAAGTGCTCCCAGAACTCTACCCCAGGGTTTGGATTATCCTCTATGACCCCGTCGAGTTCCTCCATTGCCAGAAGTAGCTCGTTTGCCTCAAGAAAAGAGAGGAAATCGCTCTTGCGAAAACCATTATCGGATTCAATAGTGTTTTCGGGCAGCAGATTGAAAGCTGCCCTTAACTCAATATTGATCTTTTCCCATTTCTCTATCTGATTCATAGCTACCTAAGCAACATAACGCCGCGGTTTGGGGCGCCGGAGCGTCAGCGAAGGCGTCCCAGCAGCGCGCCGTTTGCGCTGCGACAACACCGCCTTGTTATGCGTCATTGTTTCAACGGTTGCATTAAGTGTGCGATTGCACCGGTGGGGTCTGCCACGGCACAAACGCGACCAACATCCGGTACGTCATGCGGAGGCACGACGACGCTCCCTCCGAGCAAGGGCACTTGTTTAGCGCATTCCTCGACGTCCTCGACTGCGATATAGGAATGCCAGTAAGACCCTTTGCCCGGGGTCTCCGGTGTTGGGTTCATCATTCCAGCAACGTCTTGGCCATTCTTCTGAAACAGGGTGTAGATACCGAATGGCCCTGCATCTACTTCCTTACGGGCCCACCCGAACAATTGGCTGAAGAATGTACCGCTACTCTTCTGATCGGGGGTAACGAGCTCGTGCCAAATGAACGGACTCTGCTCTGGCATAACTCCTCCTTCTCCGGTGTTTCATGACGCATAACGCCGCTCAGCACGCGCGGCTACGAAATGGAGGCGAAGCCGCAATGGAGTAGACGTCGCCGTGCCTGACATGGTTAGGCGCACTACGCCCGCCCTCTCAGCTTAGCCGCAATGTATGGTGCAAGGGCCGTTGTCATAAGGACGACAGGCCAGATGTTGCCACCCTTAAATGTGTAGGCCTCCAGCAACTCGGACCACAACTTGCCTTGCCAGCGCCCGAACGAAAACTCAAAGACGAGCGTGAGAGCGAGCCAGCCCACCCCAACGGAGCAGAGTTGAACCGGGCGGCTAATTTGCAGCCAAGGAAGCGACAAGTATGCCACGCCAATGATCAAGGCTGAGAGCAACAATCCGCTCAGTACGAGTGCGGCCGGAGCTCCAAATCCTGGTATAAGCACAGACTCGCGCAGTGCTCCGTTGGCAATAGCTAGGACGAGGATGCCGACCCAAATTACTAAAGCCTTTAAAGCAACTAACATAAGGTTCGATTGCTCCCATAGCGCCTAACGCCAGCCAGCATGCGCGGCTACGGAATGGAGGCGAAGCCGCAATGCAGTAGGCGTCGCCGTGACTGGCCTTGATACTGATTGAGCCTTCTCCCCAGCCCAGCGGTTGCCCGCTAAGCTGGAAGGCGACCAAGCACTACAAGGGAGAAGACTCAATGAACTTTTACCATAGCACCCACCGCCATTATTGTGGAATCGACCTGCACGCCCGCAGCCTGTATGTCTGCATCATCGACCAGCAAGGAGAGATGTTGCTGCACAAGGAAATCAAAGCCCGCCCGGAACCGTTGCTCGCCCTGCTCGAACCTTTCCGCGATGACCTTGTCGTTGGCGTCGAGTGTATGCACTGCTGGTACTGGATCTCGGATCTGTGTGAAGAACACGGCATCAACTTCATCCTCGGCCATGCCCTGTACATGAAAGCCATCCATGGGGGTAAAACCAAGAACGACCGCATCGACTCCTTCAAGATCGCCATGCTCATGCGCGGTGGTAATTTCCCGCTGGCTTACGTCTATCCCAAGGAGATGCGGGCCACCCGCGATCTGTTGCGCCGTCGCACCCGCATTGTCCGGCATGGGGCCATGCTCAAGGCCCACGCAGTGAACACTCTGGGCCAGTACAATCTGCCGCCCAGCAAAGCCAACCTCAATAACCCCGGGGGCCGGTCACAACTCACCGCTGCTTTTACCGATCCAGACGTTCAGCGCAATATCGATTTGGATCTGGCCATCGTCGATTGTTATCAGCACGAACTCAAAAAGCTTGAATGGCACCTGGAGCAGCAAGCCAAACAACACGACCCGGCGTCACTCAACGTGCTGAAGACCATTCCCGGAGTAGGTCGCATTCTGGCCCTGACCATTCTCTATGAAGTCGGCGATATTCAGCGTTTCGAATCGGTTCAGAAGTTTGCATCCTACGCTCGCCTGGTGAAATGCAAGGCGGAATCCGCCGGCAAGGTCTATGGCACCCAGGGCAACAAGATCGGCAACGCCCATCTGAAGTGGGCGTTCTCCGAAGCAGCGGTGCTGTTCATCCGCAACAACGACAGAGCCAAGCGCTACGTCGAAAAACTACAGAAGCGGATGAACAAACCCAAGGCCCTATCCGCCTTGGCACACAAGCTGGGCAGAGCGGTGTACTTCATGCTCAAAGACAAAAGGGTGTTCGATGAACAACGGTTCCTGAAAGGTTAGTCACGCCACGGGCTGAGCATGACGTCTAACTGGATCAGAAAGGATGGCACCGAAGACTGCGAGTCCGCTGACTGGTACCCGATACCCAAGCGGTTTTCTGTCACCGACGTTGAAACCAGATGCTTTGATTAGCCAGCCCGTGGGCGTGCCTTAATGCCATGAGCCAGTGCGCTTACACCGGTCCTGAGCCTGAACCTAACTGGAGCATTGCAGCCCGACAACTTGAATAGCGCCAGTGACCGGTTAACCGATGAATGTCTGGTGCCCCTGACCCACCGATGGAGCGACCGGTCAGGCAGTGGTCTAAAGCCACGTAAGAGAGCCCCTATATGTGTTTGCTGTAAGTGCCTGACAGCCAAACGAGACTAGCGAAGCAGGCGTTCTCGCTCATGGATTTGGGTTGGCCGCTGGCGCGGCCAAAAAAATGACTATTGCCTATTGATTCCGAGAAGGCTCATATGTGCCTATTGATTCCGAGAAGGCTCATATGGGTTAGGTTTCTGGCCCATCAACCGTGGTACCGGATCACACCTTTTTGATCATGAGCTCGAGAAAATCGTCCTGCTGCTGGCCATCGATAAAGCTCCATCGAGCAAGGATTCCCCACAAGAAATTGCCCACGTACTTCACAGGATCATCCGCGTATACGCTAGAATTCTTTAACCTGTTGATATTTTCGTTCAGAAGCTTGAAGGACCGGTGGACCCTCTCGTCCTGAATAGCAACATTATTCAGCACATAACTAACTTCAGAAGCCAGCAACTCCATTTCGAAAAGCAGGTCCTGAAGGAGGTCATTGCGAGTGTCGAGGCCATTAAGGGCGTCGTACCAGCGTTGCTTGCCATTAGCATCAAAATACGTCCTGAACTCAACGTGGTCACACAGTTTCTTGGGCAACTGCGAATCATGCGCACCGACAGAGCTCCAAAGTAACACTTGAATAACAGACTCCTTAAATTGCTGATACTGTTGACTCAAATTATCCCGTAGCAATTTTCGGCGCTTAGCCTCTGGATATTGAACAACCAGAACCCAGAAAAAGAAACTTCCCAAGTAAGCGACGCACAAGTTGAACAAGATTGAATTCCCGATGTGCAGTAACTGCAATATCGGCTCTACAAAAGTTCCTTGTAGTGGGGTAATGACGGGCTCAGAAGCTCCTGAGAAGAGGCCAAATGTCGCAAAAACGGCGAGAAAGATCAGAAAATACTTCATGGTTGTCCTTTTCCCACGCCCTGCAATGCGCCCCTATAAACCTAACGCCTTGGGTAAGCCGCCGGGACGGAGCGCAGCGTAGTACCGGTCGGCTTCACCTACTGGTTAAGCAATGCTCTCGGCCTCTTCCAAAATCGAAAGTACCTTTTCACAGAACAAAGCCACGCACAGGTTCAGCGTCCATTCACGCTTTCCCCTACTACCTTGCATTTGTATCGTGGCATAAGCACCCATTGTCATCTCATTTGGCAGCACGGATTTCTTGAAGACGTCAGCATGAATGATTTTGTCGCAAACGTCCTTTACGGTCGTCTTGGTTAGAACTAACTCATCATTCCAGTACATACCGGCATATTGGCGGACATCGCAATTAGCTATAGACATCAATTTCTTCTGGTAAAAATTCACTCTTAGCGCTATCGCCAAGGCCAGAAGGTTGCAAGAAATTTGCTCGTGCAACACTTCCCTCGTTGATTCGCCTACTTGAAACTGAGAAGTACCGTCATTCAGATTGGTCGACGTCAGATCCAATCCATGGCACAGGAGCGCTAGTCGCCTAATTTCGCTACCACTCTGTCTATGTTGTGAAAAAATCTCAGTCATATTGAGTGCTTAACGTTGCCAACACGGGCAGCTTTATAGTGGAGGCGAAGCCGCAACGGAAAAGCTGTCCCCGTGCTTGGCCTGGTTAACAGGCATTCACTCCACCCCTCGATAGTAGACTTTGCCGGACTCAATGAAGGCTTGAGCCTCTTGCCAAGCTTTCACGTCCGTTCTTTTCGGAGCTTTGAAGTCAGTACCTATGAAAAAAGCCTGCCCTCCACAATCCGGGCATTTGTATTCACGGCGCTGCTCAAAACTCTCCGCTGCTTCTGCCTGACCTTTTTGTTGCTCCGAGGTCATGAATCGGTTGAACGCCCCCGAGAACTGAGGCCGCTTGAAGCACTTTCTGCACTGGAAGCATGCGTATTGATGCGGGATACCTTTGCTCTTCATAGGTGCCTGTTAACGCCCGCCATCACCGGTGGCAGAACCGTAGCGCAGCGGAGGTTTTGGCATCCGGTGCATGGCCTGGTTATGTGCTGCTTCAGGCTGCAACAAGCTTTTTCACGTTGAGCTCTTTGCGATGTTGTTCGGCATGCCAGAGTTCATATTGGGACTGCTGATTCAGCCAGCTTTCTGCCGAAGTATCGAAAGCAATAGAGAGCCGGATCGCCATTTCGGGACTGATACCGGCCTTGCCATTCAACACGGCACTCAGCGTTTTGCGGCTAACGCCCAATGCCTCTGCCGCCGCCGTGACAGAGAGGCCAAGGGGCTCAAGACAAAGCTCTCGCAGTACTTCACCCGGGTGCGGAGGGTTGTGCATTAACATTGGCGGTACCTCAGTGATAATCCTCGTAGTTCACAATCTCGGCATCTCCGTCTTCGAACCGGAAGGTCACTCGCCAGTTACCACTGACTGTCACTGACCAGATTCCGGCCCGATTGCCAGAGAGTTCGTGCAAACGAAGACCGGGTAAGTCCATATCTTTGGCATTCGCCGCTGCATTCAATCTACCGAGAATGAGCCGAAGCCTCTTCGCGTGAGCGGCCTGAATCCCTGCAGTGCTGCCGGACTTGAAGAATTTTGCCAAGCCCTTGTGTTTGAAGCTTCGAATCATTCCTTGAATGTACCCTGTAACGTATCAGGTGTCAAAACACATAACGCGAAGCTAAGCGGCGGCCCGTCAGGGACGTCCGGTGGACGGCCGTCAGGCCGGGAACGTACTTAAGCGATTGGTTATGCATTGTTGCCCGCAGCACGAATCTTTCGGAACATCTTGGCGATAAAGCTGTTACCGAGAATCAGACCGACAGACAAGACCAAAACCACACACCAACCATAGTTTATCGACACCTGAGAGCCCACTTGAGTCAGCAGCACACTTACAGAGCGAACGAACCAATAAACGCCAATTAAAAACACGCCAGCAGATACGACACCGCTTTCTGGGATGACAGGCCCGCTGGCTTCTGAGGAAAGAGCAGCCTTGGAGATCTTTGGCGCTCTGAGCCACAAAACCATGCCGATAACGATTGGCACAGAGACGCCTGCAGCAAGGAACCAAATGTGTGGCGAATGTTGGCCACTAAATGCGTCTGGAACCAGAGCAAGCGGAATGTAATTCCCCAAAGTGCTAAAGACCAGGTAGGCAGCAAAAACCTTGATAACGATCTCGATGAGTTCTCTCATAACTCTCTATGCATAACGCCAGCCAGCATGCGCGGCTACGGAATGGAGGCGAAGCCGCAATGTAGTAGGCGTCGCCGTGCCTGGCCTTGTTAAAAAATCAACGCAATGTGACCAATTCTCCCTCAACCTCTATGCAGTTATGCGGAGTCGGGAGACCGAAAAAATTGCCGGGTTTGTTCTTCTGTACTTGGTCGATTCTGACGTTGACTAGCAGGTCGCCGGTAATTCCCTGGTCCTGACCATTCTGAATAGCTTGGTCCATGGCCCGCTGGAGGCGCGAATCGTTTGGCGGCTGACCAACCTGGTGACAATCCTCGCCTTTAACTCTCGTAGCGGAAGTCGAATCATAATCGAGGTTTCTAACATTGAAACTGGAAGCAGCCGTGAATTGACCCAGCCTGTACTCTGGTGTCTGAGCCGCACAACCCACCAAAATTGAACTCATGGCAACAGCGATAATACCTTTGTTCACTACTACTCCTTAGTTTCGATCTTTTGAATTTTTAACGCCGCTCAGCACGCGCGGCTACGAAATGGAGGCGAAGCCGAAATGTAGTAGACGTCGCCGTGCCTGGCCTTGTTATGCTATTGATTTTCTTGAACACACTTATCAAAAAGCATGCTCCACGTT
>Ga0207849_100229_pt1 | contig 26797 bp, 19 predicted proteins | sample TtaePargueraPR_12_FD_187277 | JGI IMG/M metagenome (GOLD analysis project Ga0207849, IMG submission 187277) | Aerobic enrichment media microbial communities from Bioluminiscent Bay, La Parguera, Puerto Rico - Tt and P2 (4) (SPAdes) | ecosystem: Environmental > Aquatic > Marine > Unclassified ...
GCCAGAACGTAACCGCGAACATCGGTACCGGTACCGGCGGTAACCGTACCACCGCTGACGATGACAAGCATTATGACATTGGCGTTTCTTACGCAATGGATGCTGCTTCTGTCTCCCTGACCTATGCATATGCTGAAGATGACTCGTCCAACACCTCAACTGGTTCGGATGAAGTGAGCGCAATTGACCTCGGTCTTGCTTACACCCTCGGCGCCGGCGTCACCTGGAAGTCTTCTGTCTTCTGGTTCGACTCTGAAGGCCAGGATGCTGGTACCGCAGACGACAACGAAGGTTACGGTGTTGTTACCGGTCTTGCTCTCTCCTTCTAATCCTTACTGGATTAGCTGAAGAATTGAAGGAGGCGGATTTTCCGCCTCCTTCTTTTTTGACTGAATTTTTGGATTTTGAAGCCGAAATCTCCTAATCATAGGCTTACTGTATCCTCTCCGACTTTACTTAAACTGGGACCGACGGAAAAACCTGTCGGACTTCTGCAGTCGGGCTTTTCTTGAAGCTATAAATTGGCTCGTTCAGACCAATAATCTGCGTTTGAAGCTGTACTGTCTTGGCGTTGCAGAAAGGTGGGACTTTGGCAGCGGGGTCATCATTGCGGACTATCTGCCAACTGGTCGCTTTGCAGTATGCCAAGAACAATAAATGACCTTGGGATATTTATAGAGATATATAAATAAATTTACACTTCATCCGCTACTTCTGGTTACCACAATCCATCACAAACCTATATATACACCCAGAAAATTAATGTGTTAACTAGCCAGTGTGCTTAAAATGCCACAGTGCGATATTTAAATGACCATTGGTCGTTTATGATAGTTGACCATAAGTCATTAAAAGGTTTTTATGTCCCTCGACAGATTGAAGGGCCGCTCGGTTCAACCCCTTCATTCCCGAAACGTCATTCTTTGAGGGTAAAGATGAAAAAGATTCTTTTTGCTTCCAGCGCGCTCGTCGCTGTAGCTGTTGCAGGTTCCGCACAGGCTTCTGAAAAAATCCAGCTTGAAGTTGGTGGTTACATGGAGCAGTGGGCTGGTGTAGCTGATCAGGACGTCGGCGAATCCAAAAACGCATTCCAGTCCGACACCGAAGTTCATTTCAAAGGTAAAACCACCCTCGATAACGGCATCGAAGTTGGTGCAGTGATCGAACTCGAAGGTGAAACTTCTGATGACCAGATCGACGAACAGTATCTGTTCGTAAACGGTGGCTTCGGTCAGTTCAAACTGGGTAAAGACGACTCGGCTGCTGACTCGCTTGGCATCACCGCACCGTCGGTCGGTCCGGTTGGCGTTAACGATGGCGACCTGACCAACTGGGTTGACGCATACCTGATCGATACCGTTCCTTCGAGCGGCGACCAGAAACGCGCTACCTACTTCACCCCGAACATGGGTGGTTTCCAGGCTGGCGTTTCCTATGCTGACGACAGCACCTCGAACAACAACGACAAAGCAACCGAAGGCGACAACATCGTTTCCGCAGGTGTTAGCTACCAGGGTGATTTCGACGGCGTTTCCTTCGGCGTTTCTGCTGTCGGTGAAAACCAGGGTGAAGGCAACTGGTATGGCGTTGGTGCCACCGTTGGCTTCGGTAACTTCGTAGTTGGTTCTTCCTGGGGCCATATCGAAGACGACTATGCACAGGGTGAAGGCGAAACCACCGCTGGTGACACCGATGCGTATGACATTGGCGTTTCTTATGCAATGGACGCAGCCAAAGTCTCCCTGACCTATGGTTATGCTGAATATGGTAACGGTGGCGACGATGCCGACGTATCCGGTGAAATCAGCACCGTTGATCTTGGCCTTGCATACACCCTTGGTGCAGGCGTGACCTGGAAATCTTCGATCTTCTGGTTCGATGATGAAGTTGACACCGCTGGTCAGTCTGACAATGACGGCTACGGCGCTGTTACCGGTCTGGTTCTGAACTTCTAATTCTTCGGAATTGGATACAGACGTGGAAAGGGTGGCTTATGCCACCCTTTCTTTTTTGTTCTAATGGGTTTATTGCGGTTTTTCGGTGCTGTGGAGCATCAGCTATCCAGCGATAGCTCCGTTTTGAGCAGCGATAAAATCGCATCACTTTTTTGGCCAAGTTCGGCAACGCAGGGTACGGGGTTTTCGGTTACCAAAGCACGGGCGAGGGCCGGATCGCTTTTTTGCGGTAGTTCGCTTAACGCACTGGCCGCAACATTCAGGCTTCCCATACAGCCGATTTTGCCATCGGGCGTCGCACGCAACTTCGCAAGTCCGCATGGCGCTTGACAATAGGGGCCGACAAAGCCGCTTTGCCAGCTGCGCAAATTCTTATGGCGTCCCTGAAGTGTTTTGGCAGAAGCCGAACTGTAGATCCCGAGCCCCGGTGTCTGAAAAAGCTTGGTAATATGCGCCGGGCCGCTATCGGCAACCACCATGTAATCCTGCCTCGAAACAAACTGCACAAGATCGCCGATCGTCTTAAATCCATCGACGATCCGTATGTTGGGCGCGCCCAGATCGCCCAGTGCCGCTTTATAGGCCTTCATCACCCCTTGATAGGCATTCAGAACAATCGTGACATTGGCATCATGACGGGCAAAAAGCGTGCTGATTTTCCCGACAAGATCCGGTGGTAATGTCCGAAGTGGGGAAGAGGCCATCGGGACAATCCCGATATTGATCCCGGGTTTGAAACTGACATCGCGTTTTTCAAGCGGAACCGGCGCCAATTCAAAGGCTTCGCAAAGGGCTTCTTCCGGGTTGACCGGCATGGTGGCGATATCTTTCCATCCTTCCATCTCGCTCAGATCAATCACATATTCAAACTGTGCGAGGTTCCGCGCAGAAATGAACAACTGAAAAATCGCAAGATCGGAGATCAGGGCAAAGATATCAGAAGCCGCTGCACTGTTAAGCACGGCGGTCTTTGCATGTGGATAGCGTTGAAGAAATGCCCTGAGAAACAGGGTCATGCCAACACAATCGCCAAGCGCATCGTCGGGGATTAAAAACAGAACAGAACTTTTGGAAAAGTCGGTTTTTCCCCAGCGATCACGCGGCAGCACCTGAAACCGGAAGGCATCCGATTTGATGGCAACTCCCTTGGCATTGCCAAGAACCTGTTGACGCAAAAGCGAGTTCGTACGCGTGAAATAAACAGGACTGTTGTCAGATGCCTGACCAAGTTCCGGGCTGACATTGGGCAGGCCGAACTGAAAGGGTTGTCTGGAGGCGAAACGCGCAAAAGTCTTGCGCGATGGATGCAGGTGGCGGGGCATTGCGGGGCTTATTCTCCAATCACCGAAAGGTGCGGTTCACTCAGAAGAAAACCCTATCCCGGCCAAAGAAGCAAGGGCGGAAGACCGCAGGTTTCTGCATGTTTTCCGGTTAATTCCACCCAGTCCGACCGGCGTGATGCCAAGCGTGTGACACAGCATTGCCATCTGTTGCGCTTCCTGAAGTGAAAGGCCCGACCTACCGGGGTGACTTTGGGTGGAAAATACCGGTGAAATCAACGCTCCGCTTGGTCGATGGCATGATGGAAGGAGTGCCATGTGGCGCAGGGTTTTGATCCCGTGGCAGGCGGATGTCGTAATCATCCCTGTCGGAATTTGATGATAAATTCCAGGTGTTTGGAGAATGCGATATTCCGGAAGATGAATTCCGTCAGCAGAAATTTCAAGCGCAAGCCCAAGGTCATCTGCAACCAGAAACCGGATTTGGCGCACGCGGCAAAGCTGTCGGAGTGATGCTGCCAGTTTTGGTCGGTCAGGATGGTTGTAATGACGAAAAATCACCATGCTGTTACGCGGCAATTGCTTGATCGCTGACCGCGGATCGGGCAAACGGTGATCATCGGTCAAAAGTAAGACCGGCGGAAAAACAGACCCCGGGCGGCTATTGCGCAAATTGAGTTGGCGAGCCTGCTTTAACAGGGTGTCATCCATTGTTATGATCCTGATCTTCGTCTGCCACCGATTAAGGGCCTATCATCCATGAGCCAGTCTGATCTGTCATCCGACAAGAGCGATGTTGCTGAAAACCTTGCCGAAATTCAGAGAAATATCAATGCGGCCTGTGTTGCCGCAAAGCGTGATCCGGCTGAAGTCACCCTTGTCTGTGTCAGCAAAAATCACGAAGCCGATCATGTGCGCGAGGCCCTGCTTGAAGGAAGGCGGGTTTTTGGTGAGAACCGGGTTCAGGAAGCAGCAGGGAAATGGCCGGGGCTACGTGAAGAGTTTCCCGATATCGAACTTCATCTTATCGGGCCGCTTCAAACCAATAAGCTGAAAGATGCGGTCGCACTGTTTGATGTGATTGAAACGGTTGACCGTCCGAAACTTGCAAATGCGTTGGCAAAGCACCGTGATAAAACCGGTGACTGCCCGGATTTGTTCATTCAGATCAATACTGGCGAGGAAGAGCAAAAAGCCGGGATCCCCCCAAAGGATGCTGATGCATTCATCAGGATGTGTCGCGAAGAGCTTGAGCTGCCGATCAAGGGGCTGATGTGCATTCCTCCTGTTGATGAGGAACCGGCCCCGCATTTTGCCCTGCTTGGCAAGATTGCGCAGAAACATGGACTGAAAATCAAAAGCATGGGAATGAGCGGTGATTACGAGGTTGCAATCGCCATTGGGGCTACTCACGTGCGGGTTGGGACAGCCATTTTCGGGTCACGAGGCTATTGATTCCCAAAAATACGGTGATTTTTTACCCGAAAATGCCGATTTAAGGGGTGAGTTTTGTCATTTCACCGATTTTTTTGCCGAAATCATGTGTTTTGGACGGATTTTCGGGTAAGGCGCATTTTTGTGGATAACCAGCCGAAAGACAATGACGGTTTCATCCGTTCTTTGTGACAAAAAATCCCGCCAGAAGCGGGATTTTTTTTATTCGGGTCAAACCTGACTACGGAATCAGTTTGTATCCGCCGGGCTCGGTGATCAGGATCGCGGCATTTGACGGGTCTTTTTCGATTTTCTGACGCAACCGATAAACATGGGTTTCAAGCGTGTGGGTCGTCACCCCGGCATTATAGCCCCATACCTCATCAAGCAGGGTTTCCCGGGTAACCGGCTTGTCGCCGGCACGGAACAGGAACTTCAGAATCGAAGTTTCCTTTTCTGTCAGGCGAACTTTTTTCTCGGTCGCGGTTTCAATCAATATCTTGGCACTTGGCTGAAAGCTGTATGGACCAATGACAAAAACGGCATCCTCGCTTTGTTCATGCTGGCGGATATGGGCGCGAATGCGCGCCAGCAGGACATTGAGCCGGAAGGGCTTGGTAACATAGTCATTGGCACCGGATTCAAGGCCAAGGATGGTATCTGAATCACTATTGGCACCAGTGAGCATGATGATCGGTGACTTGACGCCCGCCCGACGCATCAGTTTGCACACGTCACGTCCGTCCATATCGGGAAGCCCGACATCAAGCAGGATCACATCAAAATAGGATTCCTTGGCAGCATCAAGTGCATCTGCACCGCTTTTCGCGACCACGCATTCAAACTCTTCATGCAGGCGAAGCTGTTCAGTCAGCGACTGGCTCAAAGCTGCATCATCTTCGACCACAAGAACCTGTTTACCTGTCGACATTCACCATCCCTTGCTGCTTGCGCGATCCGGTCTATATATTGGGCCGTATCAGGTACCGGGTGTTACCTTGTTTTCTGGAACTTCCGGTCCGGCCCGCCATATATAAAGTACTCAATCTAGGATCAGCGCCTTAAAGTGCATTTTCAAGAACAAACTGTTTTCGCATTAATCCTGTGCAGGATGCGGATTACTTAATACAGTCACCCGGTCGGGTTTATCCGGTGTGCATTGCTGTAAAATCTTGAAAGATGTCTATCTTCCTGCGATTTTGCGCAGCGCTTGGAATGAAACCTGACTGACCAATGCGGTTATATTAAGTAATTCGGGTCCTTATCCAGCCCCATACCCACCAGATCGCGATGTTGTGATCATAAAGACAAGATAACGATGACCCAAAGTTCTGTTGCCCCGGCCCAAAATGACAGCAATCTGATCCCGGCCACTGATCTTGTGACTGTATCACGCGCTGTGGCCGATTTGCGCCGTGGCGAAATCGTTCTGGTGCAAGGCCATCAGGACGGCGAAGCCCACAATGTGGCTGTCATTGCCGCGGAACCGTTGTCGCAACTTGGTTTTGATCGTTTGTGTGATATCGCAAATGGCAACGAAGCCCCGGCAATCGTTATTCCGCGTGTTCGCGCCAAATCACTGGGACAGGCGTGCAAGGATGATCCGTTTATCGCCTTTGTCAGCGCGGACCGATCGGCAATCAATGCAGATCGGCTGGGCGAGATCGCCAACCCGTTGCTTGATCTTGAAAAATTGCCAACAGGTGACTGGCGCCCGGTTTCAATGGCCGAAAGTGCCGCCATTCGACTGGCAAAACTGGCAAGACTGTTGCCGGCCGTTGTGACGGTTCGGGTTGGCGCCGATCAGCTGGAAAATCTGGCACGGGCGCAAAATCTTCTGGTGCTGCAATCAGACAGCATCAATGGATATGAAAATGCCTCTGCCGCAAGTCTGCGCCAGGTGAGTGAAGCACGTGTTCCGCTTGAAGATGCCGAAAATGCGACTGTCATTGCCTTCCGTCCCGAAGACGGTGGACAGGAACATCTGGCCATCGTCATTGACGAACCGGCAAAGGACAAACCGGTGCTGATCCGGTTGCATTCGGAATGCTTTACCGGTGATCTGATCGGATCGTTGCGTTGTGATTGCGGTCCGCAATTGCGCGGTGCAATTTCCGAAATTTCGCGCAGTGGACAGGGTGGCATCGTTCTATATTTGCGCCAGGAAGGGCGCGGGATCGGCCTGGTCAACAAATTGCGCGCCTATGCGCTTCAGGATCGCGGCTTTGATACGCTTGATGCCAACGAAGAACTTGGCTTTGACGCCGATGAACGCGTTTACCGGCCAGCCGCCGAGATGCTCAGAGAGATGGGTTTTGAGACAGTGCGTCTTTTGACCAACAACCCTGAAAAGCTAACCGGACTGGAAAGCTGGGGCATTCAGGTGTCCGAACGCGTTCCCCACAAATTCCCTTCGAACGGTCACAACGAATTTTATCTGCAAACCAAGAAAGATCGGGCAGGGCATTTGTTCTGATTGTGCCAGGATGGGATCCCATAACCCGGCAGAAGATTCCGACAGGCAGTTTTGCCCAAAACCGTTCATGAATAATATCATTATTTTTCAATAGTTTATTTGATATCCAAACTGGCACTCCTTTTGCAAATTATCAGGCAAGAGGAGGACAGATATGTCGATTGGAGCAAATTGGCGGCAAATTTCGCCCGGTGCAGTCCCGGGAGCAAGCGATGCGACGGGCAACAAGTTTGCCCAGTCCGACGCGGCTGACCAGCTTTCCGATGCATCGGAGGGTCGCAGCTTTTCCGAATATATGTTCGGAAAAGACGGGTTCGATTTCACCGATGTTCTTGATGTGATTAATCCCCTGCAACATATTCCTGGCGTCGGAATGATTTACCGATCGCTTACCGGGGACGAATTGGGCAATGGTGCCCGCGTTGTTGGCGGCGGACTTTTTGGCGGGGTATTTGGCCTTGCCGGTGCGGCAATTGATGCAGTTGTCGATGCTGTGACCGGCGAAGATACCGGTGCCCACGTTATGGCCTTTGTCGAGGAAGGCTTTGGCGGTGGTAGCACCGATCAGGGCACTGCGATTGCCGATGCATCCAATCCTGCTGCTTCCTCGGCAGAAACCGCAAGCTTTGATGGAAGATATCAGGGGGAACTTGTACTTCCTTGGATGGCCGGGACGCAGCCGGTATCAGTTTCAGCATCACCGGAAGAACAGGCGACCATCGTCCAATCCGCTCCGACCAGTCCGGTTGATCAGGCGATGTTGGCATCAACGGGTGTCAATGCCAGTGACTTGAATGTTCCATGGGGACAAGCCACAGCAAAGGCACCGGCACAGGCAGTTAACAATCCATTGTTGCAGGCGCAATTAAGCGCCCAGAAGCAAACCCCTGAAACCGAAATCGCACAGCTTGAAACCGATCCGGCAGAACTGACTGTTGCGATGGCCTCGGCGGGAACAACAAATCCTGCTTCGACGGTGGCCCAGACAATTTCAGCAAGTTCGCAAAATTCAGAAACAATGCGCCGGGCGAGTTTGAGTAGCGAAGGTGGCAATACGGTCTGGGCACGTGCACAAAGTGGTGGTCGTTTGAGCCGACAGGAAAACAGTTTTGCAATTTCGCCCGAGATTGCAGCGCGTGAAGCACGCGCAGCCAAGCTCAATCAGGCCAAAGAAGAAGCCGAAAATTCGAAATCGGTTAATCCGTCAATTGCCGGTAATGGCCCGCTTTCAGCCGCCGAAATGGCAGCGCGATTTAATGCCGCACTGGGTCGTGACAAAGCCCAAACCATGGCAGCAGAGGCTGTTGCCAGCAGCAATGCTGTTGCCGATCAGGGTCGGATGACGACACGTCAGGCCAGCCTGAATGATGATCGCAGTACCAACAGTGTGACCAATGCCGATTCCGAACCTGAAACCCATCCGCTGATGCAGCGCGCATCAAGCCATATCGGTACAGAAGAACCGGTTGGTGCCTGGTTTAGCCAGACAATGATGGATGGGCTTAAGAAATATCAGGCAATGCAAATGCAAAATGGTAAGGCCGGTAACACAATCTGATGAACGCCTTCGCCTTTTGAGCGGGTCGGATATATAACGAATCGCTTGATCCCCTTTATCGCGAGGCCGACCATATGTTGCTTGCCGCCGCTCAAACCCCGGTTTCGTCTGATATTGCCGCAAACGGCAAAGCCATTCGTCGCGTGCTATTAGAAGCAGCGCGACAGGGGGCACGCTTGATTTGTTTCGGCGAGGGTGCTCTGAGCGGATATCCCAAGAATTACTGTGAAAAACCAGATGATTGGGGCGATTTCGATTGGGTACAACAAGAAGCCGAGCTCGATGATATTATCCAACGATGCCAAGACTTGCAGGTATATGCCGTGGTTGGTTATGCCAGTTTTCTTGATGCAAACCGGCCACCGCATAATAGCCTGATTGTGATTGGTCCTGATGGCAAACCTGTGCGGCGATATGACAAGCGTGTCTTGTCGCACGGAGAAAGCCAAGGGTGGTATAGCCCAGGACAGAAAGCCGTTCTTTTCGAAGTGGATGGTGTGCGTGTCGGATGTGCAATTTGTCTGGAAATTCAATTTCCAGAGATATTCTCAGAATACGAGCGTCTTGGCACAGATCTGATTATTCATGCATCTTCTGGACTACCACCCTTCTTTGAGACAGCACTACAGGCGCAAGCCGGGTTTTATTGCCAGTGGGTGATGTCCGGGGTGAGCATTGATCAATCCCTTCCCGTGTCATCAGGGATTATTGGGCCGGATGGGGGCTGGTTGGCACGCGGGTCTTCGAATCAGAAAGAGGGTTTTGCGCTGGCTCGACTTGACAAGAGTTCAGGGGACTTTGAAATCGCCCTGTCTAAGGCGCGTCCATGGCGGGCAAAAGTGCGCGCAGAACTTTTAAATCATAATGACCAGTTCAAAGATCACAAACCGAGCTGACTGAAAAAGCCCGCCTGTCAGCAACAAGCGGGCTTTGTTATTTAATGGCAGGGCCAATCAGCTATTGAGGAAGCCGACGATTTCCTTGACCTCGCGCAGGATCGGCTGGGCGATGGAATTGGCACGCTGGGCACCTTTCGCCAGAACGCTGTCGATATAAGCCGGATCGGCTTTAAGCTTTGCCATTTCGCCGGTGATCGGCGCCAGCTTATCAACAACTACATCGGTCAGGGACTGTTTGAAGCCCGAGAACTGTGTACCGCCGTGTTCCGCAAGAACAGTATCAACCGTACTGTCGGTCAGGGCAGCATAGATGGTGATCAGGTTCTTGGCTTCCGGGCGGCCTTCAAGGCCGGCTGCTTCGCTCGGAAGCGGCTCCGGGTCGGTTTTGGCCTTGCGGATTTTCTTGGAAAGCGTATCGGCATCGTCGGTCATATTGATGCGTGCCATATCCGACGCATCGGATTTCGACATCTTTTTCGCACCGTCACGCAGCGACATCACACGCGTCGCCGGGCCGAGAATAAGCGGTTCCGGCTGCGGGAAGAAATCTTCAACGCCATAGTCGTTGTTGAATTTCAGGGCGATATCACGCGCCAGCTCAAGGTGCTGTTTCTGATCTTCGCCGACCGGAACATGGGTGGCCTTATAGGTCAGAATGTCAGCCGCCATCAGGCTCGGATAGGCATAAAGGCCAAGGGACGCGTTTTCGCGATGCTTGCCGGCTTTTTCCTTGAACTGGGTCATGCGGTTCATCCAGCCGATGCGCGCAACACAGTTAAAGATCCAGGCCAGTTCGGCATGGGCGGAAACCTGGCTCTGATTGAACAGAACATGTTTTTCCGGATCGATGCCCGATGCAATCATGCTGGCAGCAAGTTCGCGAATGTTGGAACGCAGTTCGTGCGGGTCCTGCCAGACCGTGATGGCATGCATATCAACAACACAGAAGATGCATTCATATTGCTTCTGCAATTCGACCCAGTTGCGGATCGCGCCGAGATAGTTGCCAAGATGAAGGTTACCGGTGGGCTGGGCGCCCGAAAACACACGTTCCATTGGTGTCGTCCATTTCAAATGATGATCAATAAAGCCTGCATACTCCGCCAGGTTTTGGACACCCGCCGGCGGACGAGCATGCAAGCAAGCAGCGCGGAGTTAAGCCGCCCTGACAGGTCAGGTCAAGCAGCTTGTCGGCATATGACCGGATTTATTGCCGCTAGGCGGCTTTTCCGCGTTTGAAAGTGGCCTTGAGCTCGGAAAGGCTGGTTGCCCCAAGCAGTTGGGCAGCGATGCCATAGACTGCCAGTCCCCCGATGACACAGAAAGTCATGATGGTTATCCGCGTGACTGAAAACGCGTCATTCTGCCAGAAAATGTCGGTCGCCATCCAAAGAGCCGCCCCCATCAGAGCAGAGGCCAACAGAATGCGCGGCAACCGTTTGACAAGCCGGTCATCAAATACAAGATCGCCCCTGCGATGGAGCAGGAAGCAAAGCGACCCGGCATTGACCCAGACGGAAACCGATGTCGCAGCCGCAATGCCGAGATGCCCGAACAGCGGCATCAATGCAACAATCAGCGCGATATTAAGGATCATGCACGAAATGCCGATCCGGATCGGGGTTTTGGTATCTTCACGTGCAAAGAAGCCCGGTGCCAGCACCTTGACCAGAACCGATGCCGGAAGGCCAAAGGCAAAGACAATCAGGGCAAGACCGGTCATGCGGGTTTCTTCGGCCCCGAACGCCCCGCGTTCAAACAGGACATTGATCACCGGAAGCCCCATGACACCCAGCGCAACCGCAGCCGGAAGCGTCAGCAAAAGGGCAATTTCAATGCCGCGATTCTGGCTATACATCGCGGTTTTCGGGTCATCGCCTTGCAACTGGCGTGAAAGCGTTGGCAACAGGGCGGTGCCGATGGCAATGCCGATCACCCCAAGCGGCAGCTGTTGCACCCGGTCGGCATAATAAAGCCAGGATACCGCACCATCGGATACCAGTGATGCCAGCATGGTATCGATCAGCAGGTTAAGCTGATAAACACCGGCCCCGATCATGCCCGGGATCATGCGTTTGCCAAGAAGCTTGACCCGGTCATCAACCTTTGGCAGTTGCCATTTGATGGCAAAACCGGCGCGTTTGCAGGCAATGACCAGACAGACAAATTGCGCAACCCCGGCTGCGGCAACCCCCCATGCCAGCGCATGGGCCGGGGTTTCGGTCATCGGTGTCAGGCCAAGCAGGGCGGCAATCAGACAGATATTAAGGATAATGGGTGCGCCGGCCGCAGCGGCATAACGGTGAAGCGTATTAAGAACCCCCGACATCAGCGCAACGGCGGAAATGAAAGCAAGATAGGGGAAAGTGATCCGCGACAATTCGATCGCAAGATTGAACTTTTCGGGATTTTCCGCAAAGCCCGGCGCAAAAACATACATCGCCCAAGGCATCAGGATTTCGATGATGGCCACCAGAAAACCGGTGATCAGAACCAGCATCGACATGGCGCGCGCGGCAAATTCACGGGCGGCATCCATACCGCGTTTTTCAATGTCACCAGCCAGAAGCGGAATGAAGGCCGCGGAAAAGGCGCCTTCGCCAAACAGTCGGCGAAACAGGTTGGGGAATTTGAACGCGACAAAGAAAGCATCGGCCATGCCCCCGGCACCCAGCATCCCGGCAATCAGAATGTCGCGGCAAAATCCCAGCAGACGGGACAACAAGGTGAAACCACTAACCGTAGCGATGGAGCGAACAAGCGACATTCAATAGCGTTCCGTATCAAGGAGGCATCAGGCTTTGTGTGATGATCGCCAATTGCGGCAATGATCAGGCCGGAGCGACAAAACTGACAGCTGAAGGTGAAGAAGTCGTAATGACACCTTAAAAACGGGCTGGGCTATATCACAAAAATATGAAAGTCGTTGAATCAGGTGATTTTTTTCGATGATTGTGACAGCCGTCACAGAAAATGGATTGTAACGGGCATAAATTCCATCTCGCTGAGGATTCGTTGGGACGCGAGCCTCATTATTGGACGGGCGGGGAAACAAGGGAATCCACCTCAACCTGCTGCACTCCGAGGACAACGACATCGCGAATAACAGGTCTCGATGTCGGGTTTGGTTTTTACCCTTCCTCGTCCGTCACAATTTTCCAAAAAGACAATAATACCGTTCTGATCGCGGAGATTGGAACTACCGGATTGATCCGTACCGTGGTGGTATTGATGATGCCACATGGGTATTGGATCGATCCGGTTTGTCTTTGTGCGCCAAGCCCAAATGTCCCGCCAAAAACGGTTCGAGGCAGGCCGTTAATTGTTCTGGATGGCCTGGGTCAGGGTTTCCTTGACCTGGACAAATTTGGTCCGGCTGTCGATTTTAAGACCAAACACGTCCTTCACGTAAAATACGTCAACCGCACGTTCGCCAAAGGTGGAAATGCGGGCCGATGCGATCTGCAAGGACAGGTCACGCAAGGCACGGGTAATGTCATAAAGCAGACCAAGCCGGTCGCGCGCGGTAATTTCAATCACCGTATGGGTGCGGCTGGCCTTGTTGTCGATGATGACGTTCGGTTCGACCTTGAACACCGCAGTGCGGTGCTTGTTGTCCTTGGTCTGGCGACGTTCGATTTCATGGCTGGGGCGCAGACGCCCGGAAATCACCTGTTCAAGGGTTTCACGCAGCTTTTCGAGTTTGGCCGTATCGTTAAAGGCCTCGCCATTGGTGTCCTGGACAAAAAAGGTGTCCAGCGCCATGCCGTCGGCAAGGGTCAGGATCTTTGCATCGACAACGTTGGCACCGCATAGCGCCATCGAACCGGCAATCTGGGAAAACAGGCCGGGATGGTCGGTGGTGTGAACGGTGATTTCGGTGGCGTCAATTTCGGTATCGATGCGGACATCGACCGTGATTTCCGCACCGGTTTTCTTGGCCTCGCGGGTCAGATGGGCATGATGGACATGAACATCGGTATCGAAACTGAGCCAATAGGACGGATAACCGCGATCGATGAAATCTTCGATATCGTCAGTGGGCCAGTCAACCAGTGCTTCGCGGAGCGCCATTTGGGCATTGGCAACGCGCGAATCGCGGCTGTCGGCATTCAGGCCACCCGACAGCAAATCATCGGTGGCAAAGTAAAGTTCACGCAAAAGCGTTGCTTTCCAACCGTTCCAGACATTGGGCCCGACCGCACGAATATCGGCCACGGTCAGACAGAGCAAAAGACGCAAACGTTCCTGTGACTGCACCAGATCCCCGAACGCCTTGATCGTCGTCGGGTCATTAAGGTCGCGTTTGAATGCGGTCAGGCTCATCCAGAGATGGGCCTTTACCAGCCAGGCAACAGTTTCGGTGTCGGCAGGCGACAGGCCCAGACGCGGACAGAGCTTTTCGGCGACTTCGGCACCAAGTTCGGAATGGTCCCCGCCACGTCCCTTGGCAATGTCATGGAGCAGGACGGCGACATAAAGTACCCGGCGCGAAATCACCTTGCCCATGATCCGGGTCGCGACCGGTGCATCTTCGGCCAGTTCGCCACACTCGATCTGATTGAGAATGCCGATCGCGCGGATGGTGTGCTCGTCCACGGTATAGGTGTGGTACATGTCATATTGCATCTGGGCAACCACACGCCCGAAATCGGGGATAAACCGGCCAAGAACACCGGCTTCGTTCATTTTGCGAAGCGCGACATCCGGGCTGTTGCGCTGGGTCAGGATTTCAAGAAAGACCTCGTTGGCGACCGGATCATTTTGCAGTTTGTGATCAACGAATTTCAGGCTTTGCGTCACCCAGCGCAGGGTTTCGGGATGAATGCCGACACCGTTCTGATGCGCAACCAGAAACAGGCGCAAGATCTTGATCGGGTCTTTTTTGAAGACATTAAGGTTTTCGACCGTCAGGCGATCATTGCGCAATTCGAACCCGTCGATTTCCTTGGTGCCGAAAAGCTTGCCCGGGAACCGGATCAGCGGGCGGCGCTGATGGCGTTCTTCCAGGGCGGCACAGAAGATCCGTGTCAGGTTCCCGACATGTTTGACCATCAGGTAGTAATGCTTCATGAAGCGTTCGACACCCGATGCCCCGGCATGATCGGTATAGCCAAGGCGCGATGCGATTTCGCGCTGCATGTCAAAGGTCAGGCGGTCTTCTTCGCGGTCTGACAGGTAATGCAACCAGCAGCGCACCGCCCACAGGAAGTTCTGGGCCTTGAGGAAGCCTTGCGCTTCCTTGCGAGTCAGAACCTTGAGATCGACCAGTTCCATCGGGGAATTGACGCGATACAGATATTTGCCAATCCAGAACAGGGTATGAAGATCGCGCAGGCCGCCTTTGCCGTCCTTGACGTTGGGTTCGACCACATAGCGTGAATCGCCCATGCGAACATGGCGTTCATCGCGTTCGTTCAGTTTCTTTTCAATAAATTCAAGACCGCTGCCCTTGACCAGTTCGTCCATGAACCGGGCGCGAAAAACATTATAGGTATCCTCATCCCCCCAGACGAACCGGCTTTCAAGCAGGTTGGTACGAATGGTGATGTCCTGTTTGCCCATACGCAGGCAGTCATCAACCGAACGGGTGGCATGACCGACCTTAAGGCCAAGATCCCACAACATATAAAGAATGAATTCGACGACCTGTTCGCCATGGGCGGTTTGCTTGTAGGGGAACAGAAACAGGATATCGACATCCGAATGCGGCGCCATATCACCACGACCATATCCGCCAACCGCAACCACCGACATGCGCTGTTCATTGGTCGGGTTATGCAGGGGATAGACGAAGCTGACGGCAAAATCATGGATCAATCGGACGACCTGATCCATCAGGAAGCTGTTGGAAAACACCGTTTCCTGGCCGGAATTGCTGGCTTCGAAACGGGCGCGAATGACAGTGCGACCGTCTTCCATGACCGATTTCAGCTTGTTCAGGACAGCGGTGCGCTGTTTGAAACTTTTCAGCTCCGGGTCCTTTGCGATGGCTTCAAGCTCGGCAAAGACTTTTTTCCGGTCAATGATTTCGCGCTGCTTCTTGATCTTGTAGGTCACGTTGGTCGGTTTCCTTGGCGCTGGTCTGCGGTCTGAGTGCCGTATTCGGGGCCGTTATCCAAATACAATAACGGCAAAGTTTTGCATCCGCATCATATGCATGTGCCATGCCGGAACGCAGGTTTTGGCCAAACGCCGAAAAACCCGCACCATCAGGCCCAAATGAAAACAGGCACCTGCCTCATATAGGGGCAAGGTGCCTGTTTTTCATGCGTTTATATTCGATCAGCTGTTGATTGATCGCAGACGATACAACGCGTCCAGTGCTTCGCGCGGTGTCATATTGTCGGGATCAAGTTCGGCTACGGCGTCCAGAACCGCTTTTTGATCATCAGACAGGGCAGGGGTGCTTGCGCGTTCTTCCTTGGCGGCCTGTTCGATGGCAACGGCAAATAGCGGCAAGTCATCGGCAAGTTTCGAAACAGCACCGCCCTGTTCCCCTTTTTCAAGGGTCTTGAGAACCTGCTCGGCGCGCTTGATGACCGGTTTTGGCAGGCCGGCCAGCTGGGCGACATGAATACCGTATGACCGGTCTGCACTGCCGGCCCCGACTTCGTGAAGGAACACGACCTCGCCCTGCCATTCCTTGATCAGCATGGTGTGGCAGGACAAATGGTCAAGCTTGGCGGCAAGGGCGGTCAGTTCATGATAGTGGGTGGCGAACAGACCGCGGCATTTGTTGATTTCATGCAGGTTTTCAACAACCGCCCAGGCAATGGAAAGCCCGTCAAAGGTTGCCGTACCACGCCCGATTTCATCAAGAATCACCAGCGACCGGTCGGTGGCTTGATTAAGGATCGATGCGGTTTCAACCATTTCGACCATGAAGGTCGATCGGCCACGGGCCAGATCATCAGCCGCACCCACGCGTGAAAACAGCCGGTCAATCACCCCGATATGGGCCTTGGCAGCCGGAACAAAGGCACCGATCTGGGCCAATACCGCAATCAGGGCATTCTGGCGCAGGAAGGTCGATTTACCGGCCATGTTCGGACCGGTAATCAGCCACAGGCTTTGCGCATCTTCAAGGCGGCAGTCATTGGCAACAAACGGTGCATCGCCATTTTCGCGCAGGGCCGCTTCAACCACCGGATGGCGACCGCCACGGATGTCAAAGGCAAGGCTGTTATCAATGGTCGGGCGGACACATCCCTGATCACGGGCAAGTTCGGAAAGGGCGGCTGATACATCAAGTCCCGCCAGGGCTTGTGCGCATCTTGCAATCTCGTCTGCCTTGGCAAGAACGGCTGCTACCAGTTCATCGAACAGTTCAAGTTCAAGGGCAAGCGCCTGATCACCGGCCTTGGAAACCTTGCTTTCAAGTTCGGACAATTCCACGGTCGTAAAGCGCACGGCATTTGCCATGGTCTGACGGTGGATGAATTCGTCTTCTTCCATCATCTTGTCGGCGGATTTGGCCGATACTTCGATGAAATAGCCCAGAACGTTGTTGTGCTTGACCTTGAGATTGCTGATCCCGGTCTGTTCGGTATAGCGGGCCTGAAGATTGGCGATCAGCTTTTTGCTTTCGCTTGAAAGCATGCGCAATTCATCAAGCGGCGGGTGATATCCCCCGGCAATAAAGCCGCCGTCACGGGCCAGCAGCGGCAGATTTTCCGAAAGCGCCCGGCGCAAAAGGTCAATCAGGTCGCCATGATGCCCCATTGCCGTCAAGTGATCGCCAAGGGCTTCTGGCTGTGTGGTCAGACCATCATTGCCACCATCGGGTTTGGCCAACAAATTGCCGATCGCAAAGGCACAGGACAAACCGTCACGCATTGCCGCCAGATCACGCGGACCACCACGCCCGACCGACAGACGCGAAAGCGCGCGTTCAATATCGGGACATTCGCCAAGGGCTGCGCGCAGATCGGATCGCAACGCATCGCGATCATGGAAATATTCGACCAGATCAAGGCGTTTGTTGACTTCATCGGCATTGGTCAGCGGGGCTGACAGGCGTGCGGCCAGCAAACGTGCCCCGGCGCCGGTTTTGGTGCGATCAATAACCGAAAGAAGCGATCCCTTGCGCTCGCCCGACTGGGTCTGGATCAGTTCCAGTGACCGGCGGGTTGCGGCATCAATTTCCATTGCTGCCCCCTCGGCCACACGGGTCGGGGGCGACAGGCGGGGCATCTGGCCTTTCTGGGTCAGATCGACATAATCAATCAGTGCGCCGGCCGCGGAAAGTTCGGCAACCTCAAACCCGCCAAAGGCATCAAGGGCTTCGACCTGATAAAGCTTTTTCAGGCGCAGCTGCGCGTTTTCGGGATCGAAACGCGCGGTCGGCTGCGGGGTGATGATGTTTTTGTATTCGGCATATATGTCAAACACGTCCGCACGGTTCAGCATCTTTTCCGAAAACAGGATTTCACCCGGATCAAGCCGGGCCAGGGCCGCAGGCAGGCCGGCCATATCACAAGGCTGAACAAAAAAGTCGCCGGTCGACATATCAAGCCAGGCCAGGCCAACCTTGCCGCGCACTTCCGATACGGCTGCCAGATAGTTATGGCGCCGCGCATCCAGAAGGCTGTCTTCGGTCAGGGTGCCTGGCGTGATCAGGCGGACAACGCCGCGTTTGACCACGGATTTGGCACCGCGTTTCTTGGCCTCGGCCGGGTCTTCCATCTGTTCGCAGACCGCAACACGGAACCCCTTGCGGATAAGACGCTGAAGATAGGTTTCGTGACTGTGGACGGGAACACCGGCCATGGGAATTTCGTTACCCTGATGCTTGCCGCGTTTTGTCAGGGCGATATCAAGGGCTTCGGCTGCTTTGACGGCATCGTCAAAGAACAGCTCGTAGAAATCGCCCATCCGGTAAAACAGCAAGCAGTCCTGATACTGTTCCTTGATTTCAAGGAACTGCATCATCATGGGTGTCGCGCCCTCTTTGGAGAAGGAAGGCGCGGTCGGTGTGGTGTCGGATGTATCAGCGATCTTGTTCATGACGACTGTGATAGCAAACCCTGAAGGCATTGACGAGAGGTGGCAAAGTGCGAAGTCATAGTTTTTGACCTATGCCATTGCAACGCCTGAATTTCCGTAAAATATATAACCATATGGCCGGTCAGGACCTGCGATGGTCATCGCAGAATCTTGTACCGGAAAACATCCCCCAAGGAGAGCGCAAAATGGCAGCAGAACAGACCACCTCGCAGGCCCCCGAACTGGTCGGGTTGTTCGACACAAAAGACAGTTTCGATGCCGCTGTGCGTGAATTGCGGGAAAGCGGCTTTTCGCGGACGGACCTTTCGGTGCTGAGTTCACATGAATCAATCGATGTTGCCGGATCTGACGGTCGGTCCTGGTCCGATGTGCTGACAGCATTGGTGGGTGAAGTGAAATATGAAGTGCCGTTGGTGGCATCGGGTGCCATCGCCCTGTTTGGCGGGGCGGCAACGGCACCGGCTGCGATTGCGATTGGTGCCGGGGTTGGCGCCGTGGCCCTGCGTGAATTTATCGACGAAGTCACATCCACCCCCCATACCGAGGATTTCGCCCGTGCGGTCGATGCCGGCTCGGTTATTTTGTGGGTGCGTATTGATCCGGCAAATGCCGGCGCAGAGGCGAAGGCAAAGGCGATCCTTGAAAAGAACGGCGCGACCAACATTCACCTGCATGTTGGCAAATAGGGCCGACCGCCGGACGGTGTCGTAAATCAACCCGTCCGGCAAAAGCCGGACGTGCAAATGCATCTGGTTGCTTGCAGCAATGACCTGGCGGTGGCCGAATTGGATCGGCGACCGCCATCTTTCTGATCGGGCAGGCTGGATCGGACCGGCATCGGGCTTGGTAATCTGTCAAAAGTGCTGCTGTTGTCGGGGACTTTCGGTTTTTTCGGATCGTGGAAAAGGTACTTTTGATGCGAAATCCGATGGTTTTTTGCGCGCTGCAAACTGATTGCTGTTGGCTGGTCCGGCAGACGGATCGGCATTTACGTTACTGAAAAATCAAGTCTATTCCTGTTTTCAATCTTCATCATCGCAAAAAATGGCCCATCACCGGATCGGAAAACCGGTGCTGGAACGGTGCAACTGCCGGTGCATTGTTGCGTCGCAACATACGGAAAACGCTACGTAATTTTGCGGTTGCCGTTAACGTCGCCTTTGACCCGGGGCAAGAAGCCTGATTTATTGGGCGGTCCGACATGACGGTCCCACACCGATTTTATGTCGAACAGGATAAACTACACACTTTGCTTTCCAACCCACCACGCAAGCGTCAGTGAAAACATAATGTCAGATAAAGAAATCAAGGTTCGTGACCGCGAAGCGCTGCTGTTTCATTCCAGCGGCCGCCCGGGCAAAATCGAAATCACCGCATCCAAGCCGCTGACCACACAGCGCGATCTGTCCCTGGCGTACTCGCCGGGCGTTGCGGTGCCCTGTCTTGAAATCGCCAAGAATCCTGCCACCGCGTATGATTACACCTCCAAGGGCAACATCGTTGCGGTGATTTCCAACGGTACTGCCGTTCTGGGGCTTGGCAATCTTGGTGCGCTGGCGTCCAAGCCGGTGATGGAAGGCAAGGCGGTTCTGTTCAAACGCTTTGCCGATGTTGACGGGTTCGATCTTGAAGTATCGACCGAAGACGTTGACGAGTTTGTCAATTGCGTGCGCTTCCTTGGCGCATCGTTTGGCGGCATCAACCTTGAAGACATCAAGGCACCGGAATGCTTCATCATTGAACAGCGCCTGCGCGAAGTGATGGATATTCCGGTCTTCCATGATGACCAGCACGGCACAGCCATCATCGCGGCATCGGGTCTGATCAATGCCTGTGATCTGACCGGTCGCAAACTCGAAGACATCAAACTTGTGATCAATGGTGCGGGTGCCGCGGCAATTGCCTGCTCCGAACTGGTCAAAAGCATGGGTGTGTCGCCTGACAATGTCATCATGTGTGACTCGCGCGGGGTCATCTACAAGGGCCGCGAAGATGGCATGAACCAGTGGAAATCGGCTCATGCTGCCGATACCGATGCCAGAACCCTTGAAGAAGCCATGGATGGTGCCGATGCGTTCTTTGGCCTGTCGGTCAAAGGTGCGGTGACTGCCAAGATGGTCAAATCGATGGCCAAACAGCCGATCATCTTTGCGATGGCCAACCCGGATCCGGAAATCAGCCCGGAAGAAGTGGCCGAAATCCGCAGTGATGCAATCTGTGCGACCGGTCGTTCGGATTATCCGAACCAGATCAACAACGTGCTTGGCTTCCCCTATATTTTCCGTGGTGCGCTTGATGTCCAGGCATCAACCATCAACGAGGAAATGAAGATTGCGGCCGCCCATGCGGTGGCGTCGCTTGCCCGTGAAGATGTTCCGGACGAAGTGGCGGCCGCCTATTCCGGCCGTCGTTTGCAATATGGTCCGGAATACATCATCCCGGCCCCGTTTGATCCGCGTCTGATCATGGCTGTGCCCAAGGCGGTTGCACAGGCCGCCATGGATAGCGGTGTTGCCCGCCGTCCGATCATTGACATGGAAGAATACGAAAATCAGCTGCGCGGTCGTCTGGACCCGACGGCAGCACATTTGCAGCTGATTTCCGATTATGTGCGCGCACATCCCAAACGCATCGCCTTTGCCGAGGGCGAAGAAGAAACCGTCATTCGCGCGGCTGTTGCCTATCGCAACTCGGGCTATGGCACGCCAATCCTGATCGGGCGCGAAGACCGCATTCATGAAAGTGCCAAAAAGCTTGGTATCGACAGCCTTGAAGGTGTTGAAATCAACAATGCCGCACTTTCAAAGCACAATGCCGAATATGCGGAATTCCTGTATGCGCGCCTGCAGCGCAAAGGATATTTGTGGCGTGATTGCCAGCGCATGGTCAATCAGAAGCGTAACGTCTTTGCCTCTGTCATGGTGGCCAAGGGACATGCAGATGGCCTGATCACCGGCCTTACCCGTAACTTCAATCGCAGCTTCACCGATGTTGCCGGTGTGATTGATGCCAAACCGGGTGAAATTCCGATGGGTCTGTCTATTGCCATCGCCAAGGGCCGTACGGTGTTCATTGCCGATACCCGTGTGCATAACCTGCCCAATGCCGAGGAACTGGCTGAAATCGCCATTCAGGCGGCTGAAAAGGCCCGTCAGCTTGGCCATGAGCCGCGCGTTGCAATGGTCTCGCATTCGACCTTCGGGAACCCCTATAGCGACGATACCGATCGTATCCGCGAAGCAGTTGGCATTCTTGAACGCAGCGATGTCGATTTCGAATTCGATGGTGATATCGCGGTTGATGTCGCACTCGATACGGAACTGCTGAAGCTTTATCCGTTCTGCCGTCTGTCCGGTCCGGCCAACGTTCTGGTGATGCCAGCCCTTCATGCGGCAACTACCGCATCCAAGCTGCTTGACAAGCTTGGCGGTGGCACGGTGGTTGGTCCGGTGATGATCGGTCTGGAAAAACCGGCCCAGATCGCACAGATGGGCTCGACCGTGAACGATCTGGTCAACCTGGCAGCACTTGCCGCGCACGAGGCAGAGCACGGCTAATCGTCGTCTCGGACTGAATATCAAAAAAATGGCGGAGCTGATTATTCAGTCTCCGCCATTTTTGATTTGGCCATGATGTGGTCGCCGGGCATTGCAGGTGACCAGCAATGTGATGTTATTCGACCGGCTGACCAAAGAGTGCAATCACCGCACCCAATGTTGCCAGCATCCCGTAAAACCCGACCCGTTGCCACCCGGTATTCCGCCGGGCCGCGATCACCGCGCCAAGGGCGGCCTGCAATCCGTAATAGATGGCAAAACCGCGCGACGCGTAATTTACAATGGCATAGATATTTGCCGACCAGGTCAGTGCAACACCGATTACCGCCAATAGAAGATAGGCCTGCCGTTCGGTGATGCGATTGCGTGACAGCTGGGCAAACAGTCCGCCTGATCCGCTGGTATCGGCAACCGCCGCGCTGAATTGCGATGCCAGTGCTGCTGCGACCAGCAAAAAGGGCAAAATCGGCGCGACAATCTGCATCATGTTGATGATGCCGGTTTCTGATGACGACATCTGGTCGGGTCGAAACACATAGGAAATCAGAAGAATATAAACCAGATAGATCGCCGCAGATAACCACTGGGCAATACGCATGGATTTGATGCGGGTTTGTGCGTCATATTCCGATCCGAGATAGCGCGATGTCTCAAACCCCTGCACCGTAATCAAAAGACCGAATGCCAGGGTAAGTGCAGACCAGCCGCCAAGTTTCGGCGGATTGAAGATCAGCGCGTCATCAAGCGCCCGATGACCGAAATGCGCCATCAGCCCGATCAGCAGTCCGGCAATGATCGCCAGTTTCAGACTGACGGAAACATATTCCATTTTCTCAAGACTTTTGAACCCGCGCGACCATCCGACAAACACAATGATGATGAAGACCCCGGTGGTCAGAAGTTTGGCATCAAGATCGGAATTGAATGGCGTCAGGCTAAGGGCGAAAGCACCCAGAAGATTGAGGTAATAAGACACCGAAATGATATAGGCAAAGGCCAGCGCCCAGGATGACAGCGTTTCGATGCGGATTGCCAGCGCCCCGTAATCACCGTTCTGAATGGCCTGTTCGCCGGCAGCCATATTGAAGCGGATCACACTGCCAAACAGGAAGGCGACAAAACACAGTGCAATCATGATCAGCGGTGCATAACCGCCATATCCGATATTGAGAATCGGACCCAGCAGCAAAAATCCACTGCCAATGATCGATGCAAGCGGTGTGACAACGGCCCGCCACAACGGAAAATGCGCAACAGAACGTTTTGAAAGAACAAAGGCAACACATGCGGTTGCCAGGGCAATGATCAGATCGAAAGTCACGGTGTCATTCCAGGGCGGTTATTCGTAGCGCATTGATTTATAAGCGATGAAACATCCGTTTATGTCCAGAATATAGTCGTCGGTGTGTTCAGGCCATGCAGCACCCTGTTGGCGAGCGGCACTATCAGGTTTGCGACCAGACGTTCCGGCGTAATAGATGCATGGCTGATGTGTTAGGCTTGATGCCATGAAATGTCATGGGATGATCACGACCCGATTTTCGCCACATGGTTTGGGCATATGGCTGATATGTCTGCGAAATTGTACAAAAATAGGAACTTCTCGATGGGCCAGTTGACCCGATTTCTCGCTGTTTTCATGTTTTTCCCGATGCTTGCGGCCTGTGAAGATGAACAAATCAGCGGCCCGACTGCCGATGAAATCACCACCGCAGTCATCGAGCGTTTCCGTGCCGATCCCTATGCCAAGGTCGGGCATGTCGAAAATGTCACCAAGACCAACAGCATCCCCAAAGGCGATGACGAGATCATTGTCATGGTGCGCTATGATCTGGTGTTTGATCGCTCAATCGCCGATTTCGCAGATGACGTAACCGAAAAGGGCAAGGCTGCCGGCACAATGGATGATGTCGGCAACACGGTCAGTGATGCGATTGATCTGGTGAAAACCAAGATGCTTGCCATGAAGGAAGGTGAGTTCAAGGCTGGTGACCGTCGAACGGTTGAAAATGAAATCCGCCTGCTGAAATCTGAAAAAGGCTGGATCTATCGCGGCGACCGATAGTGGCTTTGGCCGTTTGGGCGCTCTTGCTGCGAGATCATGAAAAAAGGGACCCGATCGGGTCCCTTTTGCATATTTGTGCCGGGCAAAGATGCCTGGTCTTTATGCCTAGTCTTCGAGGGATGCCAGAACTTTGGGCGGCGGCGGAATTTCACCGGCCGCGAATGTCAGGCCATCAAGCTCGTTCAGACCGTTGGCCCGCATGATCGTATGCAGGCTGTCGACATATTCCTCACCGCGTTCGGAATATTTGGTCAGGGTTTCGGCAAGATCCCAGCCATTGATCAGATGACCTTCGGCCCGCAGGACCGAACGGCGTTCACGCAGGGTCTGATAGGCCGGATGGGAATTGATGTTGCGCGCATAGGCACGCACGCTATCCATCAGGCTGCCAAATGATTTGATGACGTGGGTTTTGCCTTCTTCGCGGTCTTTCGGAACGATGCCTTCGTCATCGCCCCAGGCCCACTGCCCGAACAGGGCATTGCCCGTCCGGACAAAGCGCGACGTGCCCCATCCGCTTTCCTCGGCCGACTGGGCCAGGATCAGTGACGGCGGGATGATGTCGATGCGTTCGAGCAGGGCGGTAATACCGCCATCGGTAACGCGGTAACGCTTCATCAGCTGATCAACCCATTGCTGATCGGCTGCACTGACCGGGGTGCCGGAAATACCTTTGGCCTGAATGGCCATCAGACGTTCGCGACGTGCACCGATTTCTTCATTCACCCGCATGGCCAGCGGCAACATGATGCGCAGGAACAGTTCCTTGCGCTCTTCTACCGATGCCAGCTCGCCAAGTCCCTTTGGAACGCGCTTGATATAGACGCGCGGAACTTCGGTCATGCTGCCAAAGCTGTAACCGATACTTTTGAAATACTGGTTCAATGCGACGACTTCGGGGCCACGCCGATAGACCGGTTTTTTCTTTGTCGCAGCGATCTCTTTCGGGGTCATTGCAGGGATGTCGGTGCCAAACCCGGCGGGGGTTGGTGACACGTCAACTCCGGCAAATATACCGATATACAATAAACCGATTGCTCCGGTGACCGAAGCAAGCGCAATTTTCCGGTAATTTCCTGTCTTTGCGCTAGTCATTCTTGTCTCTCCAGGATCAGTATCATTGTTGATTCACTGTCCATCCCAAGTGGAAGATATCTATGCCTGTCAGCGCCGCGGATCGCAACGGACAATATTTCCACAAGTTGAAAACGCCGCGTAAACCTTCTCGTTTGCGCAAAATAATAACGCCCGGCGCAGGCAAAAGTTTGCGCCGGGCTAAAGATTTTCTTAACGACTCGGGAAATCAGTCGGCCATGACCGGTTCGACGGCCTGAACTTCCGGCACGTAGTAACGCAGCATGTTCTCGATCCCCATTTTCAGGGTCGCGGTGCTGCTCGGGCAACCCGAACATGCGCCATGCATCTCAAGATAGACGACACCGTCTTCAAACTTGTGAAAAACGATATCGCCGCCATCCTGGGCCACGGCCGGGCGAACACGGGTATCAAGCAGTTCCTTGATCTGGCTGACCAGTTCGTCATCGCCTTCTGCGGCGGTGCTGGCGCCGGTTGCGGCACCGGAATTCTGGTCCAGAACCGGCTGGCCGGACGTGTAATGTTCCATGATGCCGCCAAGAATCTGCGGCTTTAGGGTCTGCCAGTCCTTGGAATCGTCCTTGGTGATGGTGATGAAATCACCGCCAAGAAAGACACCTGCGATGCCATCAACTTCAAACAGCTTGCGCGCCAGCGGCGATTTGACGGTTTCGTCACCCTTGACGAAGTTCGCAGTGCCCAGACGGCCCATGACTTCCTCGCCCGGCAGGAATTTAAGTGTGGCCGGATTTGGGGTTGGTTCGGTCTGAATGAACATGGTCGGCTTGTCCTCTCACTCTGATTGCCGGGGCTTATGCTGCCCGCTCGGCAATCTGCATTTCATTTGGTTAGGCCCTAAATGGGGCAAAAAACAGAAAAGATCAAGTCGCAGCGCGCAAGTCAGGTATTCCGCCCAAGCGTATATATGACGGAAATCACGATTAACGTTGCAGGATACTGCTGATCTCGCGCATCTGGGTGCGGGCACGCAGAAGATAGAAGCCCAATCCGGCCAGATGGTTGGGGAAAATGATCCCGTCTGCCGATCCGTTGACCACCACCAGCGGGTCCAGTGCGGCTGCCGATTGCAGGGACCCGATCATTTCGGCCCATGCCGGGGCAATTTGCCGTTCATTGATGATCTGCTCGAAATCGGTGCCAAGATCACGCAGGATCAGGCTATAGGCATAAAGACGCCCCTTGGTGGCATAGAATACATCGTCTGCGGTGCGATCAAACAGGGATGGATCATCGACCTTGTCATCAATCAGGGCGGATGCCGAACCAAGATCATTGGCAAAGCGGTTGAGCGTTTCCTGAAGGTTGTCGGCCCGGCGTTCAAACACTGCATTCCCGGTGGTCAGGCGCGTGTTGTAATTTTCAAGAGCACGAATGGCCTGGCGATATTGCTGTTCGGACGTCACACCGGGCAGCAACGAAACGCTTGGATCAAACACCCATTTGTCGCC
>Ga0207849_100234_pt1 | contig 26227 bp, 19 predicted proteins | sample TtaePargueraPR_12_FD_187277 | JGI IMG/M metagenome (GOLD analysis project Ga0207849, IMG submission 187277) | Aerobic enrichment media microbial communities from Bioluminiscent Bay, La Parguera, Puerto Rico - Tt and P2 (4) (SPAdes) | ecosystem: Environmental > Aquatic > Marine > Unclassified ...
CCGCCCAGCCAGTGGGCCGCCTGCTGTTGCCAGTCAACCACACCGTCACCGGCCAGCCACCAGCTGTCACACTGGAGCCGTGGCTGCCGGCACCAGTAGCCGACGTGCCCCGCCTGGCGCGGCTGCCAGCCACGACCAGGGCGCTGGAGCACGCAGGCATGCCAGCGCGCCCGCAACGGACGCAGGCTGGCCACACCGTGCTTGGCTTCCGGCTGACCGGAAAGCGGGTCGGTTACCGGCGCCACCAGGGCACTCGCCAGACCCTGGCCGGTGAAGCGCTGGTTCCAGTGAATGGGCACAAACACCTCCCCCGGTCGCTGGCCCTCGGTAAGGCGGACCCGTCCGGTAAACCGGCCGTTGCCACTGCCGGTGAGCTGGCCCAGGTCACCGTCCTGCAAGCCAAGGCGCCGGGCATCCGCCGGGTGAACCTCGATGAACGGTTCCGGGCGGTGTGCCAGCAGGCGCGGGGCCAAGGCAGTACGGGTCATGGTGTGCCACTGGTCACGAATCCGGCCACTGTTGACCACCAGCGGGGCGGCCACCGTGGTTTGCTGGCGGGGTGCGACCGTTGTTACCGGCACCAGGCGGGCCCGGCCATCCGGGGTGGCGAAATTACCGTTACTGAACAGTCGTGGCGTGCCCGTCAGCCTGCCGTGACCATCGACGCCAACCGGCCACTGCAGCGGTGCCAGGTCATCGTATTGCTGCGGGGCCAGGCCGGCGAGGGCGGCGATGTCGAATTTGCGCCGGCCGTGATTGCCCAGTGCCGACAGTGCGGCATGCTCGCGAAAAATCTCGACCGGAGCGCGGTAGTCGAACGCTTCACCATGGCCCAGTTGCCGGGCGAGCGCCGTGATAATCCACCAGTCCGGGCGAGCGTCACCGGCCAGGGGCAGGAATTGCCGTTGCCGTGAGATGCAGCGTTCGGAGTTGGTGACGGTGCCGTCTTTTTCGCCCCAGCCGGCGGCCGGTAACAGGATATCCGCCAGCGCCGTGGTGTCGGTATCGGCCATGCAATCGGAGACAATCACCGTAGGGCACCGGGCGAGCGCGGCACGGACCCGCGATGAATCCGGCAGGCTGACGGCCGGGTTGGTGCCCATCACCCAAAGCACCCGGATCTCCCCCCGGTGAACCGCTTCAAACAGCTCCACCGCTTTCAGACCCGGCCCTTCGGCAATACCGGCCGCGCCCCAGAATCCGGCTACCAGCTCCCGGGCGCCGGGGCTGTCATAGTCCATGTGAGCGGCCAGGGTATTGGCCAGGCCGCCCACCTCGCGGCCGCCCATGGCGTTGGGCTGGCCGGTGAGGGAAAACGGCCCGGTGCCGGGCCTGCCGATCCGGCCGCACGCCAGGTGACAGTTGATGATGGCATTGCCCTTGTCGGTACCGGCAACCGACTGGTTGATGCCCTGGGAGAACGCCGTGACGGTGCGGTCAGTGACCGCAAACCAGTGATAGAAGGTCGCCACGTCGTCCGCTTCCAACCCGCAACTGGCCGCAACCGCCTGCACCGACGGCGCAGCGGCCCGGGCACTGGCCAGCGCCTCGTCGTAGCCGTTGCAGTGGCGGGCGAGGTAAACCCGATCCACCGCCTGCTGATCCGCCAGCCAGACCAGCAGGCCGTTGAACAGCACAGTGTCGGTGCCCGGTTTCAGCATCAGGTGGAGATCCGCCAGCTCTGCGGTTGCGGTACGACGGGGATCGATAACCACCACTTTGCGACCGGCACGAGCCGCCGCCTTCATGCGCTGGTACAACACCGGGTGGGCCCAGGCTGCATTGCTGCCCGCCAGCACCAGCAGATCCGCCAGCTCCAGGTCTTCATAGCAGCCCGGCACACAGTCCTCCCCGAAAGCCCGCTTGTGGGCGGCCACCGCCGACGACATGCACAGGCGGGAATTGGTATCAACGTGAGGGGTACCGATAAAGCCCTTGGCGAGCTTGTTGGCAACATAGTAATCCTCGGTCAGCAACTGGCCGGAGAGGTAAAAGGCTACCGAGCCCGGGCCATGCTCTGCCACCGCCTGCCGGATTGCCCCGGCAGCGGCCGCTAACGCCTGCGACCAGGTCTGCTCCCGGCCCGCAACCCTGGGCCGGAGCAGTCGCCCCGCCGGCACCAGGGTTTCATGCAGGGCCGAGCCCTTGACACACAAGCGGCCGGCGTTAGCGGGGTGACTGCGGTCCCCGGCTACCTGGTCGGGCCGGGCCCGTACCCCGCAGCCAACCCCGCAGTACGGGCACGTGGTCGCAATGGGCGACGGAGCGCCCGCTATAACGGAATCCTGGCTGAATGACTTCACCTTTCTCCTCCGGCAACAGGCACAAAAGCCCGTATTCGTCACCTTCCGTCAGTAACCGGGGAAGGGCGAATACGGGCTTCGTTGCCTGCAGTGGCTGTTTTCTGACTGCCCATAGACAGTCGCTGGCGAAATCAAAGCAATAACAGGGCCACTCCGGGGTGCTGGGCGCTGGCACGGCATCTTGGCGCAAGCGTCACCCGGCAGCACCGGCCGCAGCTGGTTTCAGGGTGGTGCACAACCCGCGCCGATTGCACTAAAACGCTCCGTTACCGGTCACCGCCCGGGCTCGCTGTTCGGCAGCCGTCTTCTTACCCCCTGTTTTCAATAGCGTTTTAAAAATGGCACGCACTGTGCAGAGACAACACTGAATCCCGGGCATGGCGGTGACCCTTCACCAGCCGCCTGGTTCGCAAACCGGCCTGCTCCCGGCTTCGCGACCACAACAGCTTTTCAGGCATCGGCGCCTGCCTTCCGGCAACGGAGGGCGGGCGTTTTTGCTTGGGTTTACCAGGGTTATCCGGATACCGCTTGCGCCGGATAACCACTTCATTCTGAGTACAACATGGCGAGGCAACGCATGATGAAGACACCTCTGAATCTCCTCGGCAGCCGGCTCCGACAGCTGCTCGGGCTGGCCCTGATGGTTTCCCTGTGGACGACAACGCTGACGGCCCGGGCGGACCTGGGCCCGGCGGAAAAACCGGATCTGCGGCTCGGTTTTATCAAACTGACCGACATGGCTCCCCTGGCGGTGGCCTGGGAGCAGGGATTCTTCATGGATGAGGGCCTGTTCGTGGAACTGGAGGCCCAGGCCAACTGGAAAGTCCTGCTGGACCGGGTGATCACCGGCGAACTGGACGGTGCCCACATGCTGGCCGGCCAGCCCCTCGGCGCCAGCATCGGCTACGGCACCCAGGCAGACATCATCACCGCGTTCAGTATGGACCTGAACGGCAACGGCATAACCGTCGCTAACGACGTGTGGGACATCATGCGCCCGCACCTCGGCCAGGCGGACGGTAAGCCGGCACACCCCATCAGTGCCAGCGCCCTGGTGCCGGTGGTGGAGCACTATCGCGAGCGCGGTGAACCTTTCCGCATGGGCATGGTGTTCCCGGTGTCCACCCACAACTACGAACTGCGCTACTGGCTGGCCGCCGGCGGCCTGAACCCGGGCTTCTATGCGCCCCAGCGGGGCGACACCAGCGGCACCCTGCAGGCTGACGTGCACCTGTCGGTAACCCCGCCACCCCAGATGCCGGCGACCATGGAGGCTGGCACCATCCAGGGCTATTGCGTCGGCGAGCCCTGGAACCAGCAAGCGGTCTTCAAGGGCATCGGCGTACCGGTGATCACCGATTACGAGATCTGGCCCAACAACCCGGAGAAAGTCTTCGGGGTCACCCGGCAGTGGGCTGAAGCCAACCCCAACACCCACCTGCGGCTGTTGCGGGCGCTGATCCGTGCCGCCCACTGGCTGGACCAGAACAACAACGCCAACCGCGAGCAGGCGGTCGCCATCCTGGCACGCCCCAGCTACGTGGGCGCAGATGCCGAAGTGATCGCCAATTCCATGACCGGCACCTTCGAATACCAGAAGGGGGACGTCCGCGAGGTGCCGGACTTCAACGTCTTCTTCCGCTACCACGCCACCTATCCGTACCCGTCCGATGCGATCTGGTACCTCAGCCAGATGCGCCGCTGGGGCCAGATTCCGGAAGCCAGACCGGACAGCTGGTACCTGGCCACCGCGGCCCGGGTCTACCGTGGCGATATCTACCAGCAGGCCGCGCAATCCCTGATCCGGGACGGCATTCTGGCGGCCAGCGACTTTCCGGACTTCACCGCGGAGAATTTTGAGCGCCCCCACCAGGGCGGACTCATCGACGGGGTGCCCTTTACCCCCCGCACCCCGAACGCCTACATCGACAGCTTTGCCATCGGACTGAAAGGCAGTGCGACTCCGTAACGGGGCCTGCCAGGGAGGATTCTCATGACCATACTCGACACGACCAACGTGGACCTGCCCGCCGGCTGGCTCCGTACGCTGAGCGGCCGCGGCAGTGCCGCCCTGGCCCGCGCCGGCAGGCAGCTGCTGCTACCGCTGACCGGCATCCTGCTGTTCGTGGGGTTCTGGCAGCTCGCCGCCCCCCAGGTAAACACCTCGCTGGGAAGCTTTCCCGGCCCGGCGCAGGTCTTCGACCAGGCGGGCCAGCTCTGGCAGGAGCACGTCAACCAGCGGGCGCGGGCTGACCAGTTCCTGGCCATGCAGGAGGCGCGGAATGCCCGGCTGCTGGACGCCAATCCGGATGCCGAGGTAAAGCTCCGGTCGTATCCGGGCGCACCAACCTTTCCGGACCAGGTTGTCACCAGCCTGGGCACCGTCCTCGCCGGCTTTGTGCTCGCCACCGTGATTGCGGTACCGATGGGCATCGTGTTCGGCCTCAACCGCCACTTCCAGGCGGCGGTCAATCCGCTGATCCAGGTGTTCAAACCGGTGTCTCCCCTTGCCTGGCTGCCGCTGGTCACCATGGTGGTTTCGGCCACCTATGTCAGTGACGACCCGCTGTTCGAGAAGGCCTTTCTGACCTCGATGATTACCGTCACCCTGTGCAGCCTGTGGCCGACGCTGATCAATACCAGCGTCGGGGTGGCCGCGGTGAACCCCGATCTGCTCAACGTGTCGCGGGTGCTGCGGCTGTCGTTCGCCAGCCATGTACGCAAGGTGGTGCTGCCATCATCGGTGCCCATGATTTTCACCGGACTGCGAGTCTCCCTCGGTATTGCCTGGATGGTGCTGATTGCCGCCGAGATGCTGGCCCAGAGTCCCGGGCTCGGCAAGTTCGTCTGGGACGAATTCCAGAACGGCAGCAGCCAGTCCCTGAGCCGGATCATGGTGGCGGTGCTCACCATCGGTTTGATCGGCTTTTTGCTCGACCGTCTCATGCTGCTGATCCAGAAGCAGGTGGCATGGAATGAATAGTGAAAGGATCCGTGGCATGACACCCGCCCGCACCACCGCCCATACCGAGGTTATCCCCATGACTAAGTCACACCTGGAACTGACCGGCATCGAAATGGCTTTCGACACGCCGAAGGGCCCCTTTGTTGCACTCGACAACGTCAACCTGAAAATCCGCAAAGGCGAATTTGTCTCGCTGATCGGCCACTCCGGCTGTGGTAAATCGACGGTGCTGAATATTGTGGCCGGCCTGTTACAGGCCAACAAAGGCGGCTGTGTGCTTGACGGCCGTGAAGTGAATTCGCCGGGGCCGGAACGGGCCGTGGTGTTCCAGAACCATGCCCTGATGCCCTGGCTGACGGTCTACGAGAACGTGGAACTGGCGGTGCAGCAGGTGTTCCGCAAGACCATGAGCCGGCAGCGGCGCAAGGACTGGATCCACCATAACCTGGAACTGGTAAACATGGCCCACGCTGCAAACAAACGGCCCGGAGAGATTTCCGGCGGCATGGCCCAGCGGGTCGGCATCGCCCGGGCGCTGGCCATGAAGCCCAGTGTCCTGCTGATGGATGAGCCGTTCGGCGCGCTGGATGCGCTGACCCGGGCCCATTTGCAGGATTCGCTGATGGACATCCAGCAGGAACTGAACAACACCGTCATCATGATTACCCACGACGTGGATGAAGCAGTGCTGTTGTCGGACCGTATTATCATGATGACCAATGGCCCCGCGGCGACGGTGGGAGAGGACCTGCACATTGACCTGCCGCGGCCACGCAACCGGGTCACCCTGGCCGATCACCCCGGCTACGTGCACTACCGCCAGGAAGTGCTGAAGTTCCTCTACGAAAAACAACGCAAGCTGGAAAACCTGAGCCAGCGCCGTACCGCGTCCGCCACCACTAACCAGCAAGCCCGAGCCAGCGACGAACCCGGAGCTGCCCGCGCCTGACCGGCGCGGCGCCAACCTCAGCCCAACACATCCGCCATCGCGAGCAGGGCACGGGCAACCTCCGGCAATTTCTTGCCCTGGTTCATGGCCAGCTTGCGCAGCAGACGATGGGCCTCATCGTTATCGATCCGGCGGTGCTCCATCAGCAGGAGAACCGCCTTCTCCTGGATTTTACGGTCTTCCAGCGCCTCCTTCGCCGCCTGCAGTTCATCGCTCATGGCCTGCAGGCGCCGGCTTTGCTGCTGGACCAGATCAAAAATCGAGCGGCCGAAGCGTTGTCCGACCCCGTCGCTGGCCCAGGCGTCGCCAGGCTGGCCGGTAGCCTCGTCGCCCGACTCGCACAGAATCAGAACCGGTTGCCGCGCGCCGCCCTGCTGATCCAGCGACGCCACCAGGGTTTCCTGGTGGCTGAGGGAGTGCCGGGCCTCGGTGTAACGTTCAATACAGCGGGCGTGAAAGCACCCCTCCAGGGCGTCTTCCACCCGCTTGAGCTCGTCCATCCGCTCGGTCATTACCGCAAACCAGCGATCCGCCAGCTGCGGGTCCAGTTGCCGAACCCGGCCTGACGAACAACCCAGCTCCCGTAACCGGCCGATTTCGGCTTCCCGGCTATGGCTGCGCACCTGCTGCCAGAGAGCCCTGGAATCCTCGTCGGCAAAGCTGGCAAACACCTCGAAACAGCGCTCCTGTGCCTCAACAAGGTGCACCATGCGCCGGGAAAGTGCGGAATCGACCCGACCACTGGAGAACCCCGCAGACCCCACCGCCCGTTCCTGGCCACAGAGTTCCTTGCCGTTCATCAGGTGCACCAGCGCCACCAGCAGGCCGGCAATGCCGGGATCCACCGCGGTATCCGCCGCCTCGAACACCACCGCAATCAGGCGATGGATGCGGCTGCTGTAACTCTCGGTGGCGTCATGGGCAGAAATGGTCTGGCGATCCACGGCACCGCGCAACTCCGCCAGGTCCGCGAGGCCGTGGAGGGCGCTGGCAATCTGGTTGAGCAAGCGGCTGCTGACCGGATGCACGGTCATCTGCTGATGGATGGCTGTCAGCGCCTGCTCGAACTCACGCCGCAAACGGTCGGATTCGGCGACAATCTGCTGGCGCTGGTGGTGGAACTTGCAGCCACCGGAACCGAGCAGCACATTGGAGGCGCCCCGCTCCCGCTGCAGGCTGTGTACCAGATTGCTGATGCACTGCACCAGCTGGCCCATCTGCAGGAAGTACTGCAGGTTCATCAGCTCGCATTTTTTTGACGCAATCAGGTAGTCCCCGGCGCCGGGAACTGCAGCTTGCGGTTGTCGCTGCCTGGTATTCATCGCTTTGCTCTCTTGCTTTCGTGCTTTGCCGTGTGCGCTTTGCGGTCCCGGCCGCACTGCGCTTCCGTTCCGGAATCCGGGATGGTCAGGGAAGGGTCAGCAATTACCACGCCAGTCCCGCGGCCCCAAAGCCGTGCAAGCTGCCCCGGCGCGGGGCAGGCTTTGCGGCCTCCGGCTTGCCCAGCGCCACCACAGCAGCTGTACCTGATTGATTTTCAAAAGATAAGAAAACTGGCACGAAGATCGCTTAAGCCCTGACAAGGACGACTGTCCCGGCCAAGGATTGGGCCGGACCATCAGATCATTGTTGTTGGCATTGGCGCCGGACCATCGACTTCCCTCGGGGAGGAGATGCTCCGGCTTTTTTGTTGGACTCGGTCAAGGCAGGAGAAAACGATGACCCCGAACCGGCGACGCACCCTGGTCATCTGCGGTCATGGCATGGTGGCACAACGGCTGCTGGAGGAACTGGTGGCCCAGCCGGCACAGCCCTACCAGCGCATCGTGGTGTTTAACGGTGAAGCCGCGGCCGCTTACAACCGCATCCAGCTGTCCGCCCTGCTGGCCGGCGAAACCGCAGAGGACACCCTGTCACTGAAAACCCCGGACTGGTTCCGCCGCCATCACATAGAGGTACACCAGAGTGAGCCGGTGGTGGCCATCGACCGGCAGCTGCGGAGCGTCATCACCGCAACCGGCCGGGTGCAGGGTTACGACACCCTGGTGCTGGCAACCGGTTCCCGGGCCGCCTCTCCGGGCCTGCCCGGGGAAGACCTCGACGGCGTGATGAGTTTCCGCCACCTGCAGGATACCCGCAACCTGATCGCGGCCAGCGCAACCCGGCGCCGGGCAGTGGTGATCGGCGGTGGCTTTCTCGGCCTGGAAGCCGCCGAGGGCCTGCGCTGCCGCGGCATGGACGTCACCGTCCTGCAACGCAGCAGTCACCTGTTGAACCAGCAGCTAGATCCCGCCGGCGGCCAGCTGCTGGCCGCTACGCTGGCCCGGCGCGGGCTGCACATCATGACCGGGGCCCGCCCGGTGCGGATTCTCGGCAAGCAGCAGGTAAGGGCGGTTCAGCTCGCCGATGACACCCTGATCAGCACCGACCTGGTGGTATTGGCGACCGGCATCACCGCCAATCTCGAACTTGCCGCGGCAGCAGGGCTGCGCTGCGACCGGGCGATCTGCGTTGACCCGCAGTTACGGACCAGTGACCCGGATATCCATGCACTGGGTGAATGCTGCCAGCTCGGCAGCGCCACCTTTGGCCTGGTGGAGCCCGGTTACCAGCAGGCCCGGGTACTGGCCCGGCTGCTGAGTGCCAGCGCGCCCAGGGACCGCTACCAGCCGTCGCCCGTGGCCACGCGCCTGAAAATCAGCGGCATTGCCATTTTTTCCTGCGGTCAGCCCACGCCGGATGACACCACGGAATCACTGCTCTGGCAGGACCGCGAAACCGGCAGTTACTGCCACCTGCTGGTGCGCGATCACCGCCTGAGGGGCGCGGTGCTGATCGGCAACACCCGGGACGGCCCCTGGTACCAGCAACGCATAGCCCAGGGCGATGACATTTCCCGCTACCGGGCCCAACTGCCGTTCGGCGAACACTATTGTCTGGCCGCGGCCTGAGCCGCCGACCCAACCTGAGGACCACAAGATGAGCAAGCAAACCCTGATCGTGATCGGCAACGGCATGGTCGGCCATCACTTCCTGGAACAGTTCACCCGGACCCCGGCTGCCGAGCGGTTCGAGATTCTGGTGTTCGGGGAAGAAAAGCAGTTGGCCTATGACCGGGTACACCTGTCGGAATACTTCGCCGGTTCCAGCCATGCCGAGCTGGCCATGGCCACCGCAGACTGGTACGCCGACAACCACATCGAGCTGCGGCTGAATGAACCGGTGACCGCCGTCGACCGGGACAACCATATCGTCACCACGCCGAAAGGCGCTTATCAATATGATGAGCTGGTGCTCGCCACCGGCTCCTATCCGTTCGTGCCCCCCATCGACGGCAAGGATGACGCCAACTGCTTTGTCTACCGGACCCTGGCCGACCTCGATGCCATTCGCGCCAGTGCCGCGGAAGCCCGCACCGGTGTCGTGGTCGGTGGCGGGCTGCTCGGCCTGGAAGCCGCCAACGCCCTGCGGAGCCTGGGCCTGCAGGCCCACGTGGTGGAATTCGCGCCGCGCCTGATGCCGGTGCAGCTCGACGGCGACGGTGGTGACCTGCTACGCCAGAAAATCGAGGCGCTGGGCGTTCAGGTCCATACCGAAAAGGCCACCACCGCCATCGTGCCAGGCGACGCTGCCCGCCTGCGGATGAAGTTCGCAGACGACAGCCACCTGGACACGGACCTGATTGTCTTCTCCGCCGGCATCCGCCCCCAGGACACCCTGGCCCGGGCCTGCGGCCTGGAGGTGGGCGAGCGCGGCGGTATCGTAATCGACAACCGGTGTACCACCTCGGACCCCCACATCCATGCCATTGGTGAATGCGCGTTGTGGAACCAGCGGATCTTCGGGCTGGTGGCTCCCGGCTATACCATGGCCCGCACCCTGGCGGCGGCGCTGAACAGCGATCCGCAGGGCGCATTCAGCGGCGCCGACATGAGTACCAAACTCAAGCTGCTGGGGGTGGACGTGGGCTCGATTGGCGACGCCCACGGCCAGACCCCCGGCGCCCGCAATATCCGATTTCACGACGAGCAGGCCGGCCACTACCGGCGCATGGTGGTGAGCCAGGATGGCAAGACTCTGCTCGGGGCCATTCTGGTGGGCGATAACAGCCATTACGACACCCTGCTGCAGTACGCCCTGAACGGCATCACCCTGCCGCCGAATCCGGAAATCCTGATTCTGCCGGAACACCAGGGCGGTGCCCCGGGACTGGGTGCCGATGCCCTGCCGGAAACCGCCTCCATCTGCTCCTGCCACAACGTCACCAAGGGCGATATCTGCGGTGCTATCGACGCCGGCTGCACCGATCTGGGTGGGGTAAAAGCCGAAACCAAAGCCAGTACCGGCTGCGGCGGCTGTGCCGCGCTGCTCAAGAAGGTGGTGGACAGCGAGCTGGAAAAACGCGGGGTGGCCGTGTCCACTGACCTCTGCGAGCACTTCCCCTACACCCGCCAGGAGCTGTTCCACTTGGTCAGGGTGAACGGCATCCGGACCTTCCGGGGCCTGCTGAAACAGTATGGCAGGGGCCAGGGCTGCGACATCTGCAAGCCCACGGTGGGTTCGATACTGGCCAGCTGCTGGAACGAACACATCCTGGCCACCGAGCACGTGCCGCTGCAGGACACCAACGACACCTTCATGGCCAACATGCAGAAGAACGGCACCTATTCCATCGTGCCGCGCATCCCCGGTGGCGAGATTACGCCGGACAAGCTGATTGTGCTGGGCGAGGTGGCGAAACAGTACAACCTGTACACCAAGATCACCGGCGGCCAGCGGGTTGACCTGTTCGGCGCCACCCTGAGCGAGCTGCCGGAGATCTGGGAGAAACTGATCGCCGCCGGCTTCGAGACCGGGCACGCCTATGGCAAATCCCTGCGCACAGTGAAGTCCTGTGTCGGCAGCACCTGGTGCCGTTACGGGGTGCAGGACAGCGTGGCCATGGCCATCTATCTGGAGAACCGCTACAAGGGCCTGCGGGCGCCCCACAAGATCAAGATGGCGGTATCCGGCTGCACCCGCGAGTGTGCCGAGGCCCAGAGCAAGGATATCGGGGTGATTGCAACGGACAAGGGCTGGAACCTTTACGTGTGCGGCAATGGCGGCATGCGCCCCCGCCATGCCGACCTGTTTGCCACCGACCTGACCGACGACCAGCTGATCCGGGCCATCGACCGGGTGCTGATGCTTTACGTGCGCACCGCAGACCGGCTGCAGCGCACCAGTGTGTGGATGGAGAACCTGGAGGGTGGCCTGGACTACCTGAAGCAGGTGGTGCTGGAGGACAGCCTGGGCATCGGCGAGGAACTGGAGCAGCACATGGCGGATCTGGTGGGCAGCTACCAGTGCGAGTGGAAGACCGCGGTCGAGGATCCGGAGAAGCGCAAGCGGTTCCGGGAGTTTGTGAATGCGCCGTCTTTGAAGGATCCGGTGCAGCAATGGACGTCGGAGCGGGGGCAGCGTCGGCCTGAGCTGGAGGTGGCTTCATTGTAGCCTTCCGGTTTTGGGGGCGGAGCGCGGGGGCCATATTCATTTTCTTCTGGAAAAAACAACTCGCTGCGCTCAGACATCTTTTTTCCTGCCAGAAAATGAATATGGCCCCCACGCTCACAGACATTGAAGAGATAGCCAACTCAAAAACATTGGGACTCAGAGGATTTTTTATGACAACGAAGACTTGTTGGGAAGCGGTTTGTACGGTGGACGACCTGGTGGCGGACTGTGGCATTGCAGTCTGGACCGAGGACGGGCCGGTGGCGGTGTTTTACCTGCCGCACCGGTTGCCGGCACTGTTTGCGGTCAGCCACACCGATCCGTTCACCGGGTCGAATGTGCTGGCGCGGGGCATTACCGGGGATCTGGACGGTGAGCCGGTGGTGGCGTCACCGCTGTACAAGCAGCACTTCAGCCTGCGCAGTGGGGTTTGCCTGGAGGACGCCTCGGTGCGGGTGCGCAGCTACCCGGTGCTGCTGGACGGTGACCGGATCCGCCTTGCGGTGCCGGTGCGCCAGCCTGCTGCGGTGGCGGCCTGATCCAGGGTTTGCCGGCGCTGGCGCCTTTGTTGCCAGATTTCCGAACGATCATTGACCGGGGGTCAATTTCACATCAGCCTTGCTCGGGTAAGATGACCGGAAACCTGACAACAAGGACGCCTGTGTGAAGCCCCTGAGTCCCACCGACCAGCTGTTCCTCTGGCTCGAAAAGCGCCAGCAACCCATGCACGTGGGCGGCCTGCAACTGTTCTCGTTTCCCGAGGACGCACCGGATGACTATGTGGCCCGGCTGGCTGCGCAGCTGCGGACGCAGACGGTGGTGACGCCGCCGTTCAACCAGCGCCTCAGCTACCGGCTGGGGCAGCCGGTGTGGGTCGAGGATGAGCACCTGGATCTGGAGCACCACTTTCGCTTCGAGGCCTTGCCGACGCCGGGGCGGATCCGCGAACTGCTGTCCTTTGTTTCCGCGGAGCACTCCCACCTGATGGACCGGGAACGGCCATTGTGGGAATTCCATCTGATTGAAGGACTGAAGAACCGCCAGTTTGCGGTCTACACCAAGGTGCACCACTCGCTGGTCGATGGCGTCTCTGCCATGCGGATGGCCCAGCGCATGTTATCCGCCGATCCGGCACAACGCGGCATGCCGCCGATCTGGGCGCTGCCCACCCGGGCCCCGAGGGCCGGAGGTGAAGAGGGACCGTCGTTGTGGCGCAGCGTCGGTCAGCTGCTGGGCGAATCGGGCAAACAGCTGGGCACCGTCCCTACGGTGGCCCGCGAACTGCTGAAAACCATTAACGACGCCCGCAAGGACCCGGCCTACCGGTCCATCTTCCATGCTCCCCGCAGCATCCTGAACCAGAAAGTCACCGGCTCCCGCCGGTTCGCCGCGCAGTCCTATGGTCTGCAGCGGATCCGGGCGGTTTGCCAGGCCTCGGGCACCACCGTCAACGACGTGGTGATGGCCATGTGCGCCAGTGCGTTGCGCACCTACCTGATGAACCAGGACGCCCTGCCGCAACAACCGCTGATTGCCATGGTGCCGGTATCGCTGCGCAAGGACGACAGCTCCGAGGGCAACCAGGTCGGCGTCATCCTCGCCAACCTGCACACCGACATCGCCGACCCCGGCGAACGGTTACGGAAAATCCACCAGGGCATCCGCGAAGCCAAGGATCGCTATGCCAACATGTCGTCCGGGGAAATCATCAACTACACCGCGCTGACCCTGGCGCCGGCGGCCTTCCACCTGCTGACCGGCATGGCGCCGAATTGGCAGACCTTCAACGTGGTGATCTCCAACGTACCGGGGCCAACTGAAGACGGCTACTGGAATGGGGCAAAACTGGAAGGCATGTACCCGGTCTCCATCGCCATGGACCGGCTGGCCCTCAACATGACCCTGACCAGCTACCGCGACCAGGTGGAGTTCGGCCTCATTGGCTGCCGCCGCACCCTCCCCAGCCTGCAGCGTATGCTGGACTACCTGGACGAGGGTCTGGCGGAACTGGAGGCCGCGGCCGGGTGCTGATCAGCCGAACCGGGTTTCCTGGTTGCGCTCGGAAATCTGGCTGTTCAGCGTCCAGAAGTCATACAACACGCCAACCATGAACAGGCCGCCGGTGAGCAGGTAAAGGATCCCGGTGATCCACTTGCCCATGTACATGCGGTGCAGGCCGAAAATCCCGGTAAAGGTCAGCAGCAGCCAACCGATGTTGTAGCTGACCTCCCCCTCGCGAAACCGCAGGTCCGCTTCCCGATCCATCCCCGGAATCAGGAACAGGTCGATGATCCAGCCGATGAACAGCAGGCCGAGGGTGAAAAACCAGATGGTTCCGGTGATCGGCTTGCCGTAGTAAAAACGGTGAGCCCCCAGAAACCCGAAAATCCAGAGCAAATACCCGAACAGTTTACTGTGCGTATCTGGCCGCTGTTCCATAACAAACTCCTTGGTCTTCAGTAATCAAAAATCACCGCACGCCAAGCAGACCACAACTACGCGGTTCGGCAAGGGTATGGGGTGAACAGGTGGACAGGCACTCACGGCCCCACTTCCGGCGCCGGATCCGGCCCGCCTTCGCGGAACTCGCTGGCCGACTTGCCGGTCCACTTGCGGAATGCCCGGCTGAAATTCGACAGGTCGGCATAACCCAGTTCATAGGCAATCTCGCCGATCGACTGGTTGGTGTAGCGCAACAACTGGATCGCCCGGTCCTTCAGCACCGCCTCGACGATCTCCCGGTAGGTGGTCTCCTTCTCTGCCAGCCGCCGCTTCAGCGTACGCGACGACACACAGAAGCGCTCCGCCATGGCTTCCAGCGACGGCAGCGGCCCCGGCATCAGCCGCAGCATATTACGGATCGCCAGGGTAATGTCACCCTGTTCGCGGATGGCCTTCTGCAACTCGAACTCACACTGCTCCCGCGCCATGCGCGAGGCATCCGCATCCGCCAGCCGCATCCGCACATCCAGCAGGCCCCGGGGAAACACCATCATTTCCTCCGGGCGGCCGTACTCGAACCGCACCGGCAACTGATCGGCAAAACGCCGGTAATAGTCCGGCTCGGCACGGCTCAGGTGCACCACAACCCCCGGCAGCTTGCCATCCACCAGGGCAAACCCCTTGCCGGCAGCATCCTCCCGATCCAGCAACTGCTCGGCCAGCATGATCAGGGTGGCGCTCACCGTCTCGGCCAGGAACGGATACAACCCGGGCACATCAAACTCGGTACACAGCTGCACCAGCACCTTATCGCCGGCGTCGGACTGCACCATACTGAGGAAAGGCGCCCGTAGCTGCAGGTAACGCTGCACCGACTCCAGCGCCCCGGCAAAGGTGGGGCTGGTCAGGGCGGCAAAACCAAGGGTGCCGTGAATGGTCAACCGCAACTCCCGCGCCAGGGCAAAACTGAGGCCATCTTTGCCGGCCAGCGCCAGCGCCCGCTCGGCCATGACGATGGCATCGGTGACAAACACCCGGCTGTCGTTTTCCTTGAGATCAGCGGGGGTGAAACTCAGGCCCTCGTAGAGGACCCGGTCATTGTGGCCCAGCTGCCGCACCGTTTCGGCCAGCACCCGCAGATACACCCCGGGCACGAGGAAAAACCCCAGCATTTGCCGTTCTTTATCCGGGCTGGTGGTGGCCATAGCGGTTCCTTCTGATGATTGGAAAAGCAGAAAACCGATGCTAACAGATGCCAACGTCCACCACAGTGGGATACGAGGCCGGTGTGACACTGTCAGCATAGCCAATAAAACCGCCACGCTGGCCCATCCTGAACGATGGCCGTCCCTTTTTCGCCTTCAAAGCCGGCCTTGACTTGCACACACTGGAGCCATGACTTCAGCCAAAGCGTCGTGACGCAGAGGAGTGTAACCATGCTGAGAACAAAAACGGCCACCACCGACACGCCGGTATCCCACACCCCGGACAATGTATCCATCAAGCCGCAACGCATGGGCTTCGAGTTCGGCGAGCAGGTACCCCGCTACTGGCTCGACAACAACTACCTGCTGAGCCACATGATGAATGCGCTTTCGGTGCTGTTTCCCCAGGGCGAGCAGTTCTTCGTGGACTCGGTGCGTCAGTACCGTGACCAGATAACCGATCCGAAGCTGAAGGAGGAGGTGCGCGGATTCATCGGCCAGGAGGCCATGCACTCCCTCGAGCATGTTGCAATGAACCAGCATGTCCGCGATCAGGGTATGCCGGTGGACGACATGGAAAAACACCTTGCGGTAGTGCTCGGCATTGCCAGTAAGCTTCCCAGGCGCCACCAGCTGGCCATCACCTGCGCCCTTGAGCACATGACCGCGATGATGGCGGACATGCTGCTGGAACGGGACGACGTGCGCGAAGACATGCACGAATCCATGCGGCCACTGTGGATGTGGCACGCCATCGAGGAAACCGAACACAAGGCCGTCACCTACGACGTCTTCAAGCAGGTCGGAGGCACCTATGCCGAGCGCAGTTTCTACCTCGCATTCAGTACCGCCGCCCTGGGCGTGATGGCAACCTACTTCACCACCCGCATGATGCTGAACGACCCGAAACACTTCTCCCTGAAGGACGCCGGCAAAGGGCTGTGGCGGATGTGGGGCAAGAACGGCACCTTCTCAAGCCTGATTCCCAGCTGGCTGGAGTACTTCAAGCCGGACTTCCACCCCTGGGATCACGACAACAGTGAAGTGATTGCCCGCTTCAAGAGCGAGATCGAACAGCACATTGCACCGCAATACAAGAACGGCAACCGTCGTACCCTGCAGTGATGAGCGGTAAGCCCCGGGCAGCGAGTCCGCCACGGGCCCGCTCCGGACGGCTCACCGGTCAGAGGCTCTCCCCGGCTGCGGGGGGAGCCAGCCCCTGCATGACCACTTCCCCTTTTCGCCACAACCGCCACTCGCCCGGTTGGTAGATATCCCAGCGCTCGTCGGCCGTCAGCGGCTCGGTGACAATCACGCTGACAATGTCGTTGGGGGTGGTTTCCGCTTCGAAATCCACCGTGACGTCGGCGTCCTTGAGGCGGGCCGGACCGAACGGGGCGCGGCGGGTAATGCTGGCCATCTTGGTGGTGCAGTAGGTAAACAGCCAGTCGCCATTGCTCAGCAGCAGGTTGAACACCCCCTGACTGGCATAGCCCGCCGACAGCCGCACCAGCAGGTCCACCACGTCGGCCACCGGGGCATCGCGGTTACCGTCACGACGCAGGTGATTGAGCAGATCACAGAACAGGGCCTCGCTGTCGGTGTCGCCGACCGCTTCGTAGAAGCCGGGCGCGGCGCGGAAGCCCTGGAGCTGGCCATTGTGGGCAAACACCCAGTAGCGGCCCCAGAGTTCGCGCATGAAGGGGTGGGTATTGGCAAGGCAGACGGCACCGACATTGGCTTGCCGGATATGGCAGATGGCCACTTCGCTCTTGATGGGGTGGGTCTGGACCACTTCCGCAATCCGGGAATTGGCACTGGCCTCGGGTTCATGGAACGCCCGCACCCCCTTGCCTTCATAGAATGCGACACCCCAGCCGTCCTTGTGGGGGCCGGTTTCACCGCCACGGCGGGTCAGGCCGGTGAAACTGAAGCACAGGTCAGTCGGGGTGTTGGCACTCATCGCCAGTAATTCGCACATAATTGAACAGCGTCACCATCAGCGGGGGATTCTTCGGCAAGAGTAACCCCGTTGGCACCGGTTAACCAGCCAGGGCGCTGTTGTGCACTACCGGTGAACCGGGACGTGCCACGGTATTGCGCCCGGAGTGCTTGCCGCGGTACAGACAGTGATCGGCCGCCCGGAACAGGTCATCCACCGTGGCGCCATCGGCGGGCCAGCAGGCAATGCCAAACGAGGCGGTGATGCGCACGGTAGAGGCTCCGTAACTCAGTTCGCTGCCGGCAATGCATTCACGAAGCTCGTCAATCAGTTCGAAGGCATCGTCACCGTGAACATCCCGCAGGATCAGCCCGAATTCCTCACCACCCAGGCGGCCGACCGAGTCGGTGGCCCGCAGGCGCTCGGTCAGACAATCGCCGATGTGGCGCAACACCTGGTCGCCGGCCTCATGGCCGAGGGTATCGTTAACCTGCTTGAAGTAGTCAATGTCCATCAGCACCAGGGCAAAGCCGGTGCGGCTGCGCCGGCATTCCGCCAGGGTACGGTTGAGGATCGCCTGGAAACTGCCACGATTGCCCAGCCCGGTAAGCGCGTCGGTCTGGGCGATGGTCACCAGTTTCTCTTCCGCTTCTTCCCGCCGGTTCTCGTAAAGGTGAATGAACACCAGCATCAGCACCCCGCACAGCACCATGTTGAGCAGGTCAATCATGATCCGGGCATCGCCCACCGTGCCGAGGTAGAGGTAGTAGCTGATACCGCCTGCCGTCATGAACGGCAGCGACAGCCACAACCCCTCCCGTTTGCCCAGCAGCAGGTAGGCCAGCACCGGCATCATCAGCACCCAGACAAACGCCGCGACCGACGCATCGGGCACCAGCATGATCATCAGGAAGAACGAAAACAGGGCGACCAGATAGCTGTAGATCCACCACTGCAGGTGGGGGGTCCGGTCGATACGCCGGGTACCTGCCAGCAGCACGCCACTGGCCAGCAACTCCAGGCCAGCGAGCCAGTAGACCCCGCTGATCAGTTGCAGGCAGGCGAAAACCAACAGTGCGGAACCGGTGGCAATAAATAACAGCCGCATTAACGAGCGACGGTGACTGTCACGGAGCCCGGAGCGACTGTCCCTTAATGACGCGCCGAGGTCAGGATGATGGGGTGTTTTCATGGCTGCTTCTTTCCCTGATACACAGCGAGTATAGAAGGTAACTGCGGTATGTAAAATAAACCTACGGGTAAGCAGCCGGCGTCCCTGCCGCTGCGGTCACCCGCGGCACCATCGTTCGCACCCCCGGCCCGGATGCCCGCACCGGGGGGCGGATCAGTCAGCCGTCACACGGCTCAGACATACAGGTTCTTGCGGGAAAACCGCTCAACCAGCGGCTGGTAAGCCGAACCCAGCAAGCGGTTGATGGCATCGATGCCCCAGGCATCCGGACCCACCAGAATCCGTGACTCATCTTTCTGGATGCCCTTGACGATGATTTCCGCAGCCTTGTCCGGGGTGGTCATGGCCAGCTTGTCAAAGCCCTTGCGCTGGGCATCGCCATTTTCGGATTTGCCCATGCGCGCGGAGTTGGCGATGTTGGTGCGGATACCACCGGGATGCACACAGCTCACCGACACCGGCTGGTTCTCCAGTTTCATTTCCTGGCGCAGGGACTCGGTGAACCCGCGAACAGCAAACTTGGCGGCGTTGTAGGCGCTCTGCTTGGGCACGCCGATCAGGCCAAAGACACTGGAAATGTTCACCACATGGCCATCACCGGAGGCGATCAGGTGCGGCAGGAAGGCGCGGGATCCATGGGCCACACCCCAGAAGTCGATGTCCATGACCCATTTGAAGTCTTCGTCGGTCATTTCCCGCACCGTCGCCGACAGTGCCACACCGGCATTGTTGATGACCAGGTTGACCTTACCGAAGTCGGCAGCCACCTGGTCCGCGTGGGCGTATATGGCATCACGATCGGATACATCAAGACGGTAGGTGCGCACTTCGGCGCCACCGCAGGCCGCCGCAGTTTCCGCCAGCCCGGCCTCGTTGACGTCGGACAGCGCCAGGCGGCATCCCTTGGCTGCCAGCGCGCTGGCGAGGGCGCGGCCGATACCGGAGCCGGCACCGGTTACCACGGCCACTTTGTTCTTGAGATCCTTCATGATTGCTGACCCTCTGTTTTGTTTTGAACATGAAAGCAGGTACGTTACGACCCTTGTACTGTAACAGTTGGCCAGCCATGCAAAATGGCACCAGATGCCGCCGGCTGCGGGCGCTCCGGCCAGTTGGGCGGTCCCCGCCCGCAACTTCCAGCCGGTGACAGGGGACGCCGGCAGGTGCATTGGTTACAATCGCCAATCATCACCACGCCCAACTGACGGAATTGACGATGGAATGGAGCCTTACCCACTTCTGGCTGATCCTGGCCCTGGTACTCAGCCTTGCCGAACTAACCTCGGGGGTTCTGTTGTTGCTGGCCCTCGGCGTTGCGGCCGCGCTGACGGCACTGGTGGCCTTCCTTGGCGCGCCGTTCGAGTGGCAACTGGTCGCCATGGGGGTACTGTCCGGCATCCTGGTGCCGGTCGCCATCCGCTGGATCCGGCCCCGGTTCTCACCCAAGGGGGTGGCCTACGGCACCACCGGCACCGGGGTGGAGCACGGCCGGCGCTATCACACCCTGCAGCGGGATTTTGACGGCGCCACCGGTATCAAGGTCAACGGCGATTTTTACCGGCTGAAACTGGAAGACGGTTCCAGCCCCGAACTGCCGGAGGGCACTCCGGTCATTTTCGAACAGTTTGATGGCACCACCGCCATCGTGCATCTCGCAAACCACCACAAGGAGCAGTAAACATGGAGTCACTGGTTACCCCCGGGCTGGTTATCAGCCTGATCGTTGTCGCGGTCGGTATTTTCATCATTGCCAAGGGCCTGGTGATCGTCCGCCAGTCCGAGGTGATGGTCATCGAGCGTCTGGGCTCGTTCAACCGCGTCCTCGAAAGCGGCATCAACATCATCATTCCGTTCATCGAGAAGCCACGCCCCATCACCATGATCCGCTACATGCGGATGGGCGATGACTACCACCCGGTGACCAGCGACGAGGTCCGCATCGACCGCCGCGAAACCGTGATGGACTTTCCCGGCCAGCCGGTGGTCACCACCGACAACGTGACCGTGAAAATCAACGGCGCGCTGTACTACCAGATCATTGACCCGCGTCGCGCGGTGTACGAAGTCGCCAACATGAGCCAGGCGGTCGAGGTACTGGCCAAGACCACACTGCGCTCGGTGGTGGGCAAGATGGAACTGGACAAGCTGTTTGAATCCCGCAGCGAGGTCAACAGCGCCATCCAGGCCGAGATGGAAGAGCCTGCTTCCAAGTGGGGGGTCAAGCTGACCCGGGTGGAGGTGCAGGACATCAGCATGCCGGAAGAAGTGGAAGAGGCCATGCGCCTGCAGATGGCCGCCGAACGCAAGCGCCGGGCCACGGTGACCGAGGCCGAAGGTGAGAAGGCGGCGGCCATTGCCATGGCCCAGGGCCAGCGCGAATCGGCCATCCTGAATGCCCAGGGCGACAAGGAATCCGCCATCCTGCGCGCCCAGGGCGAACAGGAATCCATCCGCCTGGTACTCAATGCCATTGGCGAAACCGAAGAGAACAAGCGCACGGTGGTGGGCTACCTGCTGGGCCAGAGCTACATCAAGGCGCTGCCAACCATGGCGAAGGACGGCGAGCGGGTCTTCATCCCCTACGAGTCGTCCGCCCTGCTGGGCTCCATGGGTATGTTCCGCGAGCTGGCCGGCAGCCCGGAAGACGTGGTGAGGGACTCCCTGCGCCGGGATGGCCTGCGCGGAGGCATGGTGGCGTCGGCCGGCAACAGCTGAGGCCTGCAACGGGACCAGGCGGCCGGATGAGCCCCCCCACGGGGCTTTCCGGCCAGGTGGCCGCTACCCCAGCAAGTGATCCAGCGGTTGCTCGTAACCGGGTGCAAACACCTCCAGGAAGTACAGCACTTCCGGCAGGGCCTGCTGCTGCAGGCGGTGGAGAATCTGCTCCGCCGCCGGCTCGAATTCCTTGTTGCCGGCCTGGATCTCGGCCCGGCATTTCAACAGCGCGGACAGCCGGTCTGCGGCCTTGATCAGTTCCCGCTCACCGTACGCCAGCCCGGACTCCCGCAGATAGGGCGCGAACGATTCCCGCAGTTCCTCCGGTAACAGCGCCAGCAGTTCTTCCTGGGCCTTGTGCTCGATATCCCCGAACACCTCCCGCATCACTTTCGAGTGATACTTGACCGGGGTGGGCATATCACCGGTAATCACCTCGGTAGCATCGTGATACAGCGCCGCCGCGGCAATGCGGTCTGCATTGACGGTACCGCCAAAGTGCCGGTTACGGATCAGTGCCAGGGCGTGAGCCAGGGTGGCCACCTCCCAGGAATGGGTCGCGACGTTTTCCTCAATGGCGTTACGCATCAGCCCCCAACGGCGAATCCAGCGTAATCGGGCTACGTAGGCAAAAAAATGGCTGAGGGGGCGTCTGGTCACGTTGGTTTCCTTAACAGCAGGGGTGTCCTCATCAACGGGAAGGTTCTTCATCAGCGGGCGTCCAGGGTGAACTGCACCACCACCTGGCCATCGCCCGACGGCGCGCCATTGAGCTGGGGGTCAAGCAGGAACAGCTGGCTGGCCGGAATATCATGGTCGTCCAGCAGCGAACGTTGCAGCCAGAGGCCTCGGGCCACCGCCAGGTTTCCCAGCGCTTCCGGGGGTAACGCCAGCTCAGCGGTCAGCTGCCGGTACAGCGTCGCCTGCCATTGGCTGTCGCTGAGCTCACCACCCTGGCGGGCCACGGCCTGCTCACGCAGCGGTGCCACCGCCACACCGCTGTCGGCCACCGCCTGCTCCAGGCGACGGATCCGCGCGGCCTGAGTCTCGCTGCCATCCAGACCCAGGCGCCGATTCAGTTGCTGCTGGCGCAGCGCCGCCCCGTCGAGCTCCGGTACCACCGCGCCGCGGACATTAAGCAATAACTCTGGGCGCTCGCTGAGGGCCCTGGCCAGCACATCCAGCTTGCCGGCCTGCTCCCCGGACAACGCTTCCGCGCCGGGGGCAAAGCTGACCTGCCCCAGTTCTTCGCCGGACAGCCCGGCCATATCGGCAATCGAGCCCAGCATGCTGAACGGCGACATCGCCGCCTTGGCCAGCAGGTTGACGAAGGCCCGCATCACCACCCGGCCGACACTGAACTCGGGATCGTTAAGGTCACCACTGACCGGCAGGTCAATCTCGATTATGCCGTCGCTGTCCCGCAACAGCGCCAGCCCCAGTTTGACCGGAGCGTTGACCGCCTCGTCGCTGGGCACTGTCTGGCCCAGTTCGAGGCGGTCCATGACCACCAGGTTGGTAGCATCGATGCGGCTACCGGCAATCTTGTAGTCCAGGTTCAGCGCCAGCTTGCCGCCATCCACCCCGTACCCCAGGTAACGACCGAAATAGGGCGACAGGGTAGGCAGCGACAGGTCCTGCAGCCGGATTACCAGCTCGCTGGAATCTTCCGTACCCAGGGTCCCGATGGAACCGTCAAAACTGAGCCGGGACAGGTCGCCTACCCGCCCCTGAATGGCAACCCGCCCCTGTTGCGGGGAAATGTTGCTGAGGCCGGTGACCGAGCCATTGAGCTCGCCGAAACGGGTCGCAAAAACCGGAGAAAGACTGCGATCGGTGTAATTGACCCCGCTGTTTTCCAGGATGACCTCTCCGATACGGAAGATCAGGCCCGCTTCTCCGGTCTCACTCGGCGCCCCTTGCGCGTTCTCGCCAGCTGCCGATTCCCGCACGATGCGTTCGACATTGTGAACCCCCTCCACCGAACGCACCACGTTCGCCGCAGCACCGGCAAGGGTAACCGTACCGATTTCCAGCCGCGCGGGCGCCACGTTGTATTCGATCGGCGCCAGCCGCAGCGCCTGCCAGGCCAGCAACGGCTCGTCGCTGCCGGCCAGGCCCAGATCCAGCCCGGCAATTTCACCGGTGCCACTGAAGGTCCCGGTGAGCGGATCCTTTTGGCCATCCAGGTCCAGGTTACCGTCCAGGGTCAGCTGGCCCTTACGCACTTCGAGGTTGGTGGCGGTTTTGAGGTAGGGTTCAAACGCCGCCAGGGTCACCGCGGATACGGCCAGCCCGGACTCCAGGGTGAACGGGGCCAGGGTGACCCGGCCGTCGGCCTGCAGCCGGCCGCCACTGGCAAGGCCGGCCTGCAGGCTGTACGGCACGGGTTCTTCCAGCCGGTCGCTGAGGGTACCCAGGGTCAGCTGCAGCGCCTCCAGGCGCAGATCTGCCGGTTCCGGCAAGGCCTCGTCGCGCCAGCCCACGTTGCTGTCGGTGAGTTCAACCGCTGCCACCGTCCAGCGGAAGGGGGTAGTGGCCGCAGCGCCAGTATCGTCATCGCCGGCATCGCTCCCGGCATCCGCCGCCTGCAACGGTGTCACCAGGTTGATCTGCCCGTTCTTGTCACGCAGCAGGTCAATGGCAAGCCCGCTGGCCCCGACCCGGCCAACCCGCGCCTCGCGACCGGCCAGGCTGAAGCCCAGCTGCTCCAGGTCAATGGCAGCAGCGCGTAACTCCGGTGGCTGCCCGTCGCTGTCACCGGCAACCGCCAGTGCCAGGTCGCGGACGTTGATCACACCGGCGGAAGTCTCCAGCTGGACACCGTCGGCCATGGCAAAGTCATAGTCAGTGGCCAGGCTCACGGTTCCGCCTGCCAGCTCATAGGGCAGGTAGGGCTGGAGGAAATGGCCGAGGGTGAGGTAGTCAACGTTGGCGATGCTGAGGAAGCCACTGGACTCCAGCGGCGTGACACTGAGGTTACCCTGCCACTGGATGGTCTGGGCGCCAAGGGCCGCATTCACCACGTAGTCGCTGTTCTGGCCATCACGGGAAAAGGTGGCCAGATCGGTCAGCGTCAGATCCAGCGGGGTCACCCGGAAGTCGGCAGGCTCCGCACCGGTAAAATCGCGAAACAGCAGTTCACCGCCACTGAGGGCGACCCGGCGAAAGTAGAGCTTGGGCGGCGCCCCATCGGCCGCCGGCGCCGGGGTTTCGGCGGCATCCGTCACAGCATTGTGGGCCTGCCAGTCGCGGGCGAAATTGACCGTGGAGTCTTCCAGCAGGTCGACGCGAATGAACGGCTCATCCAGCTGGATATTCTGGAAGCCGACGATACCCCGGAACAACTGGAAAAACCCGAGGTCAAGGTAGAACCGGTCAAAGCCGATCACCTTTTCTCCGCCACTGTCGAGGGCTGACAGGTCGACCGCCTCGACACTCAGGGCGAACGGATTGGTCCGGATACCGGTCACGGTGGTCTGCCACCCCATACGCTGCTGAAGCTGATCGGGCAGCGTCCGCTCCAGCCACCAGGGCAACAACAGGAAACCGGCCAGGGTGTAGAGGACAACAAGCACGAGGAATCCGATCAACAGATTCCTCGGAAGACGACTGCGCTGACGGCTCTGGGCCACGGACTTCTCCTCGTGAGCGACTGAAAACCAGGGCCCTCTCGGCCCACTGCCTGCTCACAAGGATAGTCGTCCGGAGGCCGGTTTGTCAGCTTCCCCGGCCGACTCCCGGCAACCCGCGTCCCGACATCCTGCGCTGACAGCAACCCGCGAACCCGATATGCTCAGCAGTCGTATAACCACCCGGCAGCCACGCACGATGACCAAGGCCAGGTGATCCGGCGGGCTGTCGGGGTTGGCTGATGCGCCAGTGACGTTATTGAGGCAGAGAGGAAGGTGTTATGGATATCGGCGATATGCGTCGTGATTTTGAAAGCGAAGGCCTGGACCGGGACGCGCTGAACGACGATCCGGTGGCCCAGTTCCACCACTGGTTCGAGGATGCCCGCCAGGCCGGCATCCTGGAACCCAATGCCATGTCCCTGGCGACCACCGGCACTGATGGTATGCCGGATATCCGTACCGTACTGCTGAAGTACTTCGACCAGACCGGCTTTGTGTTCTATACCAATTACGGTAGCCGCAAGGCCCGCGAGCTGGACGAGAACCCCCGCGCCGCCCTGCTGTTTCCGTGGATCGGACTGAACCGCCAGGTCCGCATCCAGGGCCGGGTGGAAAAAGTCAGCAAGACCGAGTCACTGCGTTACTTCGCGTCCCGGCCGCGTGGCAGCCAGATCGGCGCCTGGGTGTCTGAACAGAGCAAGGCGATCACCTCCCGTGGCCTGCTGGAACAGAAAGTGGCGGAGATCCGACGCAAGTTCAGCGATGGCGAGGTACCTCTGCCCTCGTTCTGGGGTGGTTACCGGGTGGTACCGGAACGTATCGAATTCTGGCAGGGCCGGCCCAGCCGGCTACACGACCGTTTTGAATATGTGAGGCAGGATGATGGCTGGCTTATCCAGCGACTGCAGCCCTGAGGTGGCACCGCAGATCTGGCTGGCGTTCCAGCCGGAATCGGTCAGCGACAGCTTGCCGGAGTGGCTGACAGACTCCGAGCGGGAGATCGTGGCCCGCTTTGGTGGCCGCCGGCGGCGCGAATACCTCCATAGCCGCTGGCTGATCCGGCAGGCCCTGGCCGCCAGCGCCGGCTGTCCGACAGACGACTGCTACCCGGTTGCCGGCCGGCCGGTGGCGTCGGCCAGACCACCGGGCTGGCAGCTGTCACTCAGCCACAGTCATGGCCTGTCGGCCGTTGCCACCACCCGGCAACCCGGTCTGGGGCTGGATCTCGAACCGCTGGCCCGGCGTCCGGACTGGCAACGTGTCGTTCGCCGCTGGTTCACCCCCCGGGAACAGGCCTGGCTGCTGGCACGCAATGACCCGGAAGCCTTCCTCCGGGTCTGGACCCTGAAAGAGGCCTGGCTGAAAGCCACCCGCCGCGGCATTGCC
>Ga0207849_100237_pt1 | contig 26038 bp, 20 predicted proteins | sample TtaePargueraPR_12_FD_187277 | JGI IMG/M metagenome (GOLD analysis project Ga0207849, IMG submission 187277) | Aerobic enrichment media microbial communities from Bioluminiscent Bay, La Parguera, Puerto Rico - Tt and P2 (4) (SPAdes) | ecosystem: Environmental > Aquatic > Marine > Unclassified ...
GAGCCCCCAGGAGTCCCCGATGCGATAGCCGCCATCGACGCGCAGCCAGGGCGCGGTGACCTGCCAGTTCGCGGGCAGATCGAAAACGACCTCGACCGGACAGCGCGGCATGTCCCAATCGAGCAGAAAGAAGGCATGTCCGGCAAAGACATAGGTGTTGTCGAAATGAGCGGCGACTTCATCCTTGCCCGGCCCGCCATCATTCCAGTCCGCCAGGTCGTGATCGGCAAGCAGGGTATAGGTCAGCCGCGTTGCACCGCGCCCCTGCGGCGTTTCCCAGCGTCCCTCACCGACATAGCCGATATCGACCGGACGCCCTTGCCGGTCGAAGGCGCGCAGCTCGCGAACGGACGCGGCCTGTCCTTCCGGCCGGTCCGGAACCGGGAAGAAAGCCAGGTCCCAGCCGGACGACGGCTCGGCCGAGTTGAGCTCGACACCGAAGCGATCGCCACCGAGATAGCGCACGGTGTAGTCCGCCGCCGTTCCGGAGCACGCCGCTTGCGGCTCCTCAGCCCACGCTGCGGCAGAGACAGTACAGGCCAGGAGTCCGGCCGCCAGAGCCCGCATACCACCTCCATCGCACCCGGCAGGTCATGCTGGCCGGACAAACAGGTATGCGTTTGCTTGCCACGATTGCATTCGCGCCTCTAGCCGATCAGGCGAACACTCGTCGCAGCATCGCGACCGCTTGTCGATGCGATCCAGCCGCCACCGAGCACGCGGTCCTCGTCGTCCGGGGAGTAGAAGACGCAGGCCTGGCCGGGCGCCACACCTTCCTCGCCGTCTGCCAGCACCACGCCGACCGTGTCACCGTCCAGCGAAAGCGCGGCGGGAACCGGCGGGCGGGTCGAGCGCACCTTGACGCGCACGGGGGCGCCGTCGGCGATGTCGCCATTGCCGAGCCAGTTAACCTCTTTCAGCGTGATCGTCTCGATTTCCAGCGCTTCGCGCGGACCGACGACGACCTGCGCCTTTTCGGCATCCAGGCGCACGACATAGAGCGGCTCGCCCAGGGCGATATTCAGCCCGCGGCGCTGGCCGACCGTATAGCGGATCACACCGTCATGCGTGCCCAGCACACGGCCGTCCACATGCACGATCTCGCCCGGACGCGAGGCGCCGGGGCGCACCTTCTCGACAATGTCGACATAGCGGCCCTGGGGCACGAAGCAGATGTCCTGGCTGTCCGGCTTGTCGGCGACGATGAGACCGAAGGCCTCGGCCAGCCGGCGCGTCTGGTCCTTGTTCAGATGCCCCAGCGGGAAGCGCAGGAAGTCCAGCTGCTCGTGCGTCGTGGCGAACAGGAAGTAGGACTGGTCCTTGCCGGCATCGGCGGCGCGGCGCAGTTCCGGCCCGTCAGGACCGTTCACGCGCTGGATATAATGCCCCGTCGCCATGCAGGCCGCGCCCAGCTGGCGGGCGGTGTCCAGCAGGTCGGCGAACTTGACCGTCTGGTTGCAGCGCACGCAAGGAATGGGCGTGTAGCCGGCCAGATAGGTATCGGCGAACTCCTCGATCACCGCTTCGCGGAAACGGCTTTCATAGTCGAGCACATAATGGGGAAAGCCGCAGGCTTCCGCGACGCGCTTGGCGTCGTAGATGTCCTGGCCGGCACAGCAGGCGCCCTTCTTCTGGATCGCGGCGCCGTGATCGTAGAGCTGCAGCGTCACGCCGACGACGTCATAGCCGGCGCGGTGCAGCACGGCCGCCGTGACGGAACTGTCGACGCCGCCCGACATGGCCACCACGACGCGGTGGCCGGACGGTTCACCGCCCAGCCCGAGCGGATCGTCCGCCAGGTGGAATTCGGAAAGCAGTGCGTCGGCGCGCGCCAGGGCGTCGCCGGTAACCAGCGTGGTCATTCTTGCGCCTCCAACGGGGTCAAGGCCCGGAGCAAACGGTTATCGATGACGCGCTATCTATCGCAGATAGTTCAGAAGCGAAACCTGGTTCAGCGAGGAGAAGGTCATGGCCGACACGTTCACGGCCGTCTGGGCCTGCTGGAAGCGGGTCGCGGCCTCGGCCATGTCGGCATCCTCGATGTCGGAGATCATCATCGTGATGAAGTCCTGGCGCTCGACATGGTTGGCCTTCAGGTCTTCGACATGGGCCTGTTTGGTGCCGTTCTCGCCGACCTTCATGTGCAGATTGTCCAGGGCCGCGACGACATTCTGGATCTCGGTCTGCAGGAAGGCCTCCTGGGCCGCCGTCGTGGGGCTGGTGAAAGGCCCGTTCGCCCCGGCGTCGAATTCGGCGATGCGCTTGAAGGCCGCCATGACCTCGCCGCCGATATCGTCGGCCAGCATGCCGACCTCGACATTATAGCCCTGGTCGAGCTGGACCTGGGGCTTGCGCTGATTGTTCTGGAAGGCCTCATCGGCCGTGCCCATGGGGATCAGGTCGGACAGGTCGGAAATGCCGACCGGCGGCACTTCGGCGCGCGTGCCGCTGAAGACGTAGGTGCCCGCATGCTGCGTGTTGAGCGCGTTGACCACCTCATGGAAGGCCTCGCGCGTCTGCTGCATGATATAGTCGCCTTCCTTGGTCGTGATCGCCAGGCGAAGACTGTCGGCCGCTCCAGCGATGTGCTCGAGCGCCGTATCCTGGGCGGCCAGGCGCGCTTCGGTCCGCGTGGCGGCCTCTTCATAGCTTTTCGACTGGGTCTCCGCGGCGCGCGCCGAGGACAGCATCTCGGCCTGATAGCCGACATCCTTGAGGTCGTTCACCAGCTTGCCCGTGGTGAGCTGCTGCTGGGCCTCGAACATCTGCTTCTGGGCCTTCATCAGGTCCATCAGCGCCGACTGGTTGGCGGCATAGGTGGAAATACGCGTCATCGGCCTAAACCTCCTAGACGATACCCATCAGGGTATCCGTCATCTCCTTGGCGGCCTGCAGCATGCGGGCCGAAGCATTGTAGGACTGCTGGAAGCGCGTCATGGCGGCCAGTTCCTCGTCCAGATTGACCCCTTCAACATCGGTGCGTTTCTGCGCGGCGGTATCGCGCAGGACCACCGCCGAACCGGCCTGGCTTTCCGCCCGCGCAGCGCGCGAGCCGACCGCTCCGGCCATGCGCGAGGCATAGTCCTGAAGGCTTGCCGAGGTCTTGTTCAGCGAGCCGGCCGCGTCGAAACTGCGCGCCTGCGTCAGGGCTTCCTGGAGCGCGATGCCGCCGCGATTGTCGCCGGACGAGGCGACCACATCACCGACGACCGTGCCGGCATTGATGTCGAGCTGGCCGAGCGCCAGCTGCGCGCCGTCCGTACGGATGTCGGGGTCGACGTCGAAACTCTCCGCCCGGGCGGCCCGGGCTTCCAGGCCGACGCCGAAGAGTTCGGAGAAGGACACGGCCGAGCCGGGACGCGAAGTGCTGTCGCCGGTCAGGTCGACGTCGAAATTCTCATAGCCCGCATTGGCCGAATAGGTCAGCTCGCCATTCCCGTCGAGGGAGAAGGTGACGTAGCGCCCGACCCCGGTCGTCGTATTGTTGAGCGCCGTGACGACGTCGTCGAAGCTCTGGCCGGCCACCATGGGAATGTCGACCGTGCCGACCTTGTCGCCCGCGGCCGTCTTGATCTCGAAGGACAGGGTGGAGCCGCCGGCGAACCCGTGCTGTTCGGCACCGGTCAGGCCGGTCTCGAAGAAGCCCGGCTTGCCCGAGCGCACGACATCGTTGAGGCCGAAGAAGTGCGCGAAGCCGCGCCCGCCCCGGTCGCTGGGATTGGCCTCGTCCTGCAGGGTGGCGACGCCGTTGGTCGCGGCATCGGCGGAAATCGTCATCTGCCCATTCGCGAAGCTCGCCGAGCCGACGCCGGCCAGGGCGGTGTCGATCGCCGTGGTCAGGCTGTCGACCGTGGCGCCGATCGCCGCGGCAGGACCGCCGTCCACGGATAGCGTGCCGGCGTCGAAATCGATATCCACGCGCCGCACCAGCACACCGGTATCGTCGGTGACCGCCAGGGTCGTCGCACCGGTGAAATTGTGCGTGTCCGTGCCGGCCAGACCGGTATTGCGGCCCGACAGGGTCTGCGGCGGCGGGTAGGCCGTGGCATTGTTGTGCGCGGCGTTGAGGGCATCGGCTGCGCCGGCGGACAGTTCGGCCAGCTCCTCGGCCACGGCCGGCAATTCCCGGTCTCGCATGTCGATGAGCGCGCGCAGCTCGCCGCTGGTGATGTGGCTGTCGAGCTGCTGCGGCGCGGCGCCATTGGGCGGCTGGACCTCGATATTGGCATAGTCGACGCCGTAGGAGCCCGTACCCGCCGTGTCGTAGGTCAGCTCGCCGGGATAATTGTCCAGCAGCAGAACGCCGTCGGAGGTGCGCACGACGACCCGTCCGTCGGTCTGGTAGTCCGCGCGGATGTCCATGTATTGGGACATCTCGTCGAGCAGTTCGGACTGCCTGTTCTCGGCGCCGGACGTGTCACCGCCCGTCGTCGTGAGGTTCTGCACGCTGGTATTGAGCTCGTAGAGCTCGTCGATGATCTCGTTGACCCGCGTCACCGTGGCGCCGATCTTCGCATCCGCCTCGAGGCGGTAGTTGCGGACCTCGCCGGACAGGCGGCTGGCTTCGTCGAAGAAGGATTGCAGGTCGGACGTGGCCGACAGACGGGCCACCGACAGGGTCGGATCGACCGTCGCCTGGGCCAGTCCGGAGAAGGCATTGTTCATCCGGGCGAACAGCGACCCGGCATCGTCGAGCTTGCCGAACTGCGACTGCAGCCGGTCCAGCATGTTGGCGCTCAGCTCGGCCGAGCCGGCCTCGCTGATGGCCCGCAGGGATGCCGATTGCAGGTGCCGGTCGACGATCCGGTTGATACCGACCACCTCGACACCCATCGCCACCCCGCCGACATTGCGCGACTGGAACTGCGCTTCCGTGCGGGCGTAGCCGGGCGTGTTGACGTTGGCGACATTGTTGGACGTGGCGCGCAGGCCGGCCTGGCTGGCCGACAGCCCCGACAGCGCGTTTCCGAGAATACCACTCAGCGACATGCTTCGCTCCCTGCGCGGCAGGCGGCGTGGCACTCCGGGCGGTCAAATCTGCCGTCAACGCGGCAAGCCTTGCCGGGTCGGCCGCCGGGGACCGTCTCCGTCGCAAAACACTTGGCGTCGATATAACCCATTGCTGTCATTCGCCTTTTATCAAACAGAATTCTTCTGGCCCCGGCCTGTGCGGCATGCGGCCCTGCCCTGACGTCGCAAGCGGCGGGCCAGTTTTCAGCAACACGCCACAGGCGCGTGGCCGCACCGGCCCCTGAAACCGCCCGGACGAGCTGGGGGGACGGTCGCCAGGCGCCGGCGAGAGCGGATCGGGTGCGCCCGCGCGCGAGGGGCGCCTTTGCGGGAGCATCCTCGGCATCCCGGAGCACGGGACGCCAGACCGGCATCTTCGGCCCACCACCGGGAAAGTTTCGCCGGGCAGAAGCCGCCGAGCGCAACCATTACCCGGATATTAATGTTGTTTTTCTGATAGTTATTACAATTTCCGAATGGCATGCCCCTTGCGACCGGATTGGCAGACCAGGCGCCGGGTGCGCCGTGAAAGACGAGATGGACCGGACATGCAATCGGGTTTCCCCACTGCCAGCCTGCCGCGCGGCGTAGAGACGGCCAGCACCGCCGACCGCCCGTCCTCCGCCGGACGCGAGTCCGGCGCAGGGCGTCGCGACGACGCGACCGATACGGCCCACGACAGCGCGTTTTCCGACATGGTTGCGGCCAGCCGCAATCCGGACGAGACCGCCGGCCGCAAGCCGGCCGGGCGTTCGACGACGGGCAATGGCGAGGCCGCTGCCGATGCGGCGCAATCCCCCGGCGACGGCAAGGGCGCCTCGGGCGGCAAGTCCGGTTCCGGCGAGACCGCGGCGCCGGCCGCAAACAGCAACGACACCGCTGCAAGCGCCCAGGGCGCGGCCAACGGCAATGCCGACGGGCAACAAGGCAAGACGAGCCAGCCCGCCGCACCCTCCACGGCACAGGCGACGAGCCCGGCCGCTGCGTCGACGACGGCCCCGGCCGGCGGCGTTCAACCCGGCAGCGTGGCGACCGGCGAACCGGCCATGCCGGCAGATGCACGGACCGCGGCGAAATCCGCCGGGACCCCGGCTCCGGCGCCGGCCACCGGCCAGAACGGGCAGGCTGCACAGGGCAGCCAATCCGGTCCGAACGGCAACGCGGACGCATCTGCGTCTGCCGGCATCAAGGACAGCACGTCCGCATCCGGTACCGGCAGCACGGCGTCCGACGCCGCGCCGGCCAATCAGGCCGGCCAGGCGCAGGACAAGACCGCGCCGTCCGGTTCCACTCAGTCTTCCCGGACGCCTGCCGACGTGACCACCGCCGGCACCGGCGAAACGGCGACCACGGCCACCCGCTCCGGCATCTCGCTGCCGGATGCTGCAAGCCCGACGGCACAGGCGGCCGTCAGCCAAGCCGGACAGGCCGCGGCGAGCCAGGCGGCCCAGGCCCGGAACGCGCAGGCCGGCAATGGCCAGCCCGTCGCGACCGACAAACAGGCTTCCGCCACGAAGTCCCAGGGTCAGAACGCCAAGCCCGCAACGGGCCTCAATACGTCGTCTGCCGGCACGCCTGCTGCGAACGCGGCCACGGCCTCTTCTACCGCGACGGCCGCCGAGCCCGGCACGCCCGACGCGCCGGCTCCGCTGCGCGAAGACCAACAGACGCGCGCCATTCTGGAGAGCGGCAAGTCCGGCGCCGGCCGCAAGACCGGCTCCGTGCAGGGCCAGACGCAGGCACAGGGCGAGACCGCCGCCGGCAAGTCCGGCGCGCCCGCCCCCGCCGTTCCGAACACGACGGACACACGGCCCGACGCCACCATCCAGCTGCCGCGTGACACCGCGCCGGGCAGCCAGTCTCCCCTGGGACAGCTTCTGGCGAACCCGGGCCCGGCCGGCGATACGAGCCAGCCGCTGCAGACCGTTGAAACCGATACGGCCCAGGCCGATGCCGAGATTCAGCTCAACCGTGCCGCCGATGCCCGCGCTGGCGTCGATCGCGCCGGCAGCAACCTGCCCCGCTTCGCGCCGCACACGGCGCAGCATCTGGCCGGCCAGATCACGCGCCAGTTCAACAATGGCCAGCGCGTCTTCGATATCCGCCTCGACCCGGCCGAACTCGGCAAGGTCGATGTCCGTCTCGAATTGCGCGCGGACAATCGCGTGCATGCGGTTCTCACCGCCGAACGCCCGGAAACGCTGGCCGAACTCCAGCGTGCCGCGCGGGACCTGGAACGCAGCCTCAACGACGCCGGCCTCGAGCTGGCCGAAGAGGGGCTCTCCTTCCAGATGAGCGAGGACGGTCAGACGCCGGGTTCGGACGACGACAGGCCCGGCACGACCATGCCGATCTTCGCCGATGGCGGCGAGAGCGGCCTGACCACGGAAGCCGCGGCGCCGGTCGCCCAGCAATCACGTTACGGCTTCCTGCTGACACGCCGCGAAGGCGTGGACATGCGGGTCTAGAGGAGGAGCGAGCATGACCGAAGTCTCAAGCGCGACGCAGGCGAACAGCGGCTCTCTCGTCAACTCCCAGACGGGGCTGGCCGACAATTTCGAGATGTTCCTGACCCTGCTCACCGAGCAGATGAAGAATCAGGATCCGCTCAACCCGCTGGACTCCACGCAGTTCGTGAACCAGCTGGTCGACTTCTCGAGCGTGGAACAGCAGATCGCCCAGAACCAGAACCTGGAAAACCTCCTGATCCTGCAGTCTGCCGCCGCGCAGGCCAATTCGGTCGGCTATATCGGCCGCACCGCCATGGCCGCCACGCCGGATGCCTACATGGAAAACGGCAATGCCGAGTGGGAATACATCCTGCCGGAAGGTGCCGAGAATGTGGAACTGGTCATCAAGGAAGGCGATCGCGTCGTTGCCCGCACCGAGGGCGAGACCACCACAGGCACGCACACCTTCCAGTGGGACGGAACGGACAATGCCGGCTCCGCTCTGGACGATGGCGTCTATACGCTGGAGATATTCGCGACCAATGCCGACGGAGAGAACCTGCAGACCCAGATCCGCTCTGCCGGCCGGGTGACCGGCGTCGACATGTCGGGCAGCGAAGTCCTGGTGCAGATGGGCCAGATCAGTGTTCCGCTGTCTGCGGTCCTGACGGTGAAGGAACATTCCGCCACCCAGACCGAGCCCGACCCCGAGACCGAAACAACCACCTAGCGAGCAGGCCCGCCGGCCTGACGGGACAGCCAGAAGGCCGTCCCCAACCAATGAAGCAGAAAGCTCCAACAAGACCCAAGAACGCATGGAGCATGCACAATGAGCATCAATTCCGCGCTTTTGGCCGGCGCATCCGGCCTGATTGCCAATTCGAGCGCCCTGGCCGCGATCTCGGACAATATCTCCAACGTGAACACGGTCGGCTACAAGCGCGCCGATTCCGTCTTCACCCCGCTCTATGACGGCGGTGGCGGCACGAGTTCGCGCTACACGGCTGCCGGCGTGAACTCGACGGCCCGCCTCGCCATTTCCGAGAGCGGCCTGCTGCAGTCGGGCTCGTCGAGCACCGACCTGGCCGTGGCCGGACGGGGTTTCTTCGTGGTCCGCGACAACCCGTCCGCCGGCTCCAACGACCCCGTCGCCTTCACGCGCTCGGGCCGGTTCCAGCCGGACGAGAACGGGTATCTGAGAAACGACGCCGGCATGTATCTGTCGGGCTGGCCGGTGGCCGCCGACGGTTCGGTCGCTGCCAACCCGTCGGACCTCAACAATCTGGAAACGATCAACCTGTCCTCGATCGGCGGTGCCGCCGAGGCGACGACGGCGATGTCGTTCAACGCCAACCTGCAACAGACGCAGGCCGTGTCCGCCGCGGAAGCGACCTACAACCCGGCCGCCAGCGCCAACAACATGGCCTCGGGCAATGTCACGCCGGACTTCCAGCGTTCGATCCCCTTCTATGACAGTGTCGGCGGCGTACGGACGCTGACCATTTCCATGCTGAAGAGCTCGACGCCGAACCAGTGGCACGCGGAAGTTCACATGTCGCCGGCCACGGACATCACGACCGGCGCCAACCTGGTCGACGGCCAGATGCTGACCGGCACGGTGGCCTTCGACGAGAACGGCCGGCTGGACATGGGCAACACGACCCTGCCGACCACGCTCGACTTCCTGGCGTCCTCCAATGCCGGGCCGCTCGGCGCCACCGAATTCCAGTGGTCCACGGCGACGGGTATCGACGCCCAGACGATCGAACTGGATTTCGGCGGTGCGAACTCGGCCGGCGGCTTCACCCAGTACGAGAGCCCGTCCAATCTGGGTTCCACGAATGTGAACGGGTCCGCCTTCGGCAACTTCGCCAGCGTGGACGTGGACGAGGACGGCTTCGTCTTCGCCAAGTTCACCAACGGCATCGTGCGCAAGATCTACCAGATCCCCGTCGCGACCTTCCAGAACCCCGACGGTCTGGAAGCCCAGACGGGCGGCACCTTCACCGTGACGCCGGAATCCGGCGCCTACACGCTGACGGCGCCGGGCCTGGGCACGGCCGGCAATATCGCCTCGTCCACGCTGGAGAGCTCGAATGTCGACCTGGCCACCGAGTTCACCAACCTGATCACCACCCAGCGGGCCTATTCGGCCTCGTCGAAAATCATCACGACGGCCGACGAGATGCTGGACGAAGCGATCCGGATGAAGCGCTAACCGTCTCGCTCCATCGCGTTCTGAAAGGGCTGCCTGCGGGCAGCCCTTCTTGTTTCTGACCGCGCCCTGAATCGCCGCCCGCGATTTCGATGCAAATCCTACGAAACCGTTTAAACACAAATTTACCCAGCGGTTTAGGCCGATGTTAAAGCCCGGTGTGTAGGGTCACCCTACAAACAAGAACAACGGGGATCGGACATGCAGCCGCGCCTTAAAAAAGAAAATTACGTCATTGGACCGGATGGTAGCCCTCTCACCCTGGCGGACCTGCCCAACCCGAAGACCCAGCGCTGGGTCGTTCGTCGCAAGGCAGAGGTCGTCGCGGCCGTAAGAGGCGGACTGCTTTCGCTCGAGGACGCCTGTTCGCGTTACTCGCTGACCGTCGAGGAATTCCTTGGCTGGCAGCGCTCGATCGACAAGCACGGCCTGGCCGGTCTGCGTACGACGCGCCTCCAGCAGTATCGCTAGTTTGTCCCCCTTGAACTAGCGCCTTCGGACGGCGGCCCCTCCCCCCGGGTCGCCGTTCGTCATGTAATCTGCACATCGGATTTGCGTGTGCTGCCGGGCCTCCCCGTGCGGTACGCATTTCCTATTAGGCGGTATTAAACCCTCGTTTACGAGACCGGTAGGAAAATTCTGCCCAGTGCTTCGCTGATGAAGCAGGGACGTAAGGCAGGATTCTCCGTGAACGCTCTATTCGAACAGTTCAAGGCTTTCGGCGCTGGCCGCCTGACCGCCATCTTCGGCCTCGCCGTCGGTGTCGCGGTCGCCCTGGTCTATTTCTCCGGCGCGATCGGCGGCGGCAGCCAGTCGCTGCTGTATTCCGGTCTCGACCCCGCCGAGGCGGCCTCGACCGGCCAGCTGCTCGACCAAGCCAACATCACCTACGAGATCCGCGAAGGCGGTACGGCCATCTATGTCGATCGCGACCAGGTCGACGAGGCGCGTGTGCGCGTCGCGTCCTCCGGCCCGCTGTCCGGCGCCTCCGTCGGCTACGAGATCTTCGACCGCCAGGACAATTTCGGCCAGACCAGCTTCGTGCAGAATCTCAACGCCAAGCGCGCCCTGGAAGGCGAGCTGGCCCGCACCATCCAGTCCATGGCCTTCGTGGACAGCGCGCGGGTTCACCTGAACCTGCCGGAACGCCGCCTGTTCACCCGCGACCAGCAGGACCCCACGGCTGCCGTCACCGTGTCGACGAATCAGCGCCTGAACGCCGAACAGATCCGCGTCATCCGCAACCTGGTGTCGTCCGGCGCCGGTCTGGAACCGGGCCATGTCGCCCTGGCCGACGATCGGGGCCGCCAGCTGGCCAGCACGGTGGACGGCGAGAATGCCGGTGCGGTCTTCATGGACGAGCGCCGCTCGGAAGTTGAAGCGGAACTGCGCCGCAACATTCTCGACATCGTCGAGGGCGTCGTCGGCCCGGGCGCCGCGCGCGTCCAGGTGACGGCCGAGCTGAACCGCCAGAGCGTGACCGAAAGCTCGGAAACCTACGATCCGGAAGGCTCCGTCCTCCTCTCCCGCGAACGGGCCGAGGAAGTTTCCAGCGACCGCGACGGCAATGGCAACCGCGTTTCCGCCTCGGAAAACCTGCCGGATGCCGGCACGGACGAAGCCGAAGGCCCCACCAGCCTGTCCAACCGCGAAACCTCCAACGAGACGGTCAACTACGCCCTGTCCAGCACCACGCGCACGCAGGTCGTCGAAGCCGGCGCTGTCGACCGCCTGTCCGTCGCGGTGGCCGTGGACGGTCTGGTCGAAGTGCAGGAAGACGGCACGACGGTGTGGAACGAGCGCCCGCAGGCCCAGATCGAGCAGATCGAGGCCCTGGTCCGTTCCGCCATGGGCTACAGCGAGGATCGCGGTGACGCGCTGACCGTTCGCCAGATCGAATTCGCCCGCGCCGACCCGCTGCTGGGCACCCCGGCGAGCAGCCCCTTCTCCTTTTCCAAGGCCGATATCATGCGGGTCGCGGAAATCGTCGTCCTGTTCGTGACCGCCCTGCTGATCATCTTCCTGGTCGCCCGCCCGCTGGTGAAGGGTGCCTCCGGCGCCGCCATGCCGCAGGGCCTGGCCCTCGCCGGGGCCGGTGCCGACACCGGCCACACGCCGGCCGCACTGCCGGCCCAGGGCGAGCGTCCGGCCGCCCTGCCCGCCGCCGACAGCGGCGAGTCGATCGACATCGAGAAGATCGACGGCCAGGTGAAGGCCTCCTCGCTGAAGAAGGTCGCCAACATCGTTGAATCCCACCCCGAGGAATCGATCTCGATCCTCCGTTCCTGGCTGCATGAAGGATGAGCGCGGTCATGACAGAGAAGCGCGCAATCGAAGATCCCGCCAAGCTCTCCGGCCCGGAGAAAGCCGCGGTGATGCTGCTGGCGCTCGGCGACGAGGGCGAGTCGATCTGGCAACACCTCGACGAGGAGGAGATCCGCGAGGTCTCCCAGGCGATGTCCAATCTGGGCACCGTCACCTCCACGGCCGTCGAGAAGCTGATCGTCGACTTCGTCGGCCAGATGTCCTCCACCGGTTCGCTGATGGGCTCCTTCGAGGCCACCCAGCGCCTGCTGACCTCCTTCCTGCCCGGCGACAAGGTCGAGTCGATCATGGAGGAGCTGCGCGGTCCGGCCGGCCGGACCATGTGGGACAAGCTGGGCAATGTGAACGAGGTGGTTCTGGCGAACTACCTGAAGAACGAATACCCGCAGACCGTCGCCGTGGTGCTGTCCAAGGTGAAGTCCGAGCACGCCTCGCGCGTGCTGGCGGCCCTGCCGGAGGACTTCGCTCTGGAAGTCGTCACCCGCATGCTGCGCATGGAGCCGGTGCAGCGCGAGATCCTCGACCGGATCGAGGAAACGCTGCGCACCGAATTCATGTCCAACCTGGCGCGCACCTCCAAGCATGACAGCCACGAGATGATGGCGTCGATCTTCAACAATTTCGACCGCCAGACGGAAAACCGCTTCCTGGCGGCCCTGGAAGAGCGCAATCGCGAGAGCGCGGAGAAGATCCGCTCGCTGATGTTCGTCTTCGAGGACCTCTCCAAGCTGGATCCGGGCGGCATCCAGACGCTGATGCGCGGCATCGACAAGGACCAGATGGGCCTGGCGCTGAAGGGCGCCTCGGACAGCCTGCGCGACCTGTTCTTCTCGAACATGTCCGAGCGCGCCGCGAAGATCATGAAGGAAGACATGGGCGCGATGGGCCCGGTCCGCCTGAAGGATGTGGACCAGGCCCAGCAGGCGATCGTGTCGGTCGCCAAGGACCTGGCCGCCAAGGGCGAGATCATGCTCGCCGACGGCGGCGCCGACGATGAACTGATCTACTAGGGAGCGGACGAACGATGAGCCCAGTCAAATTCGACTTCGACACCGAGTTCGACCGCAATGGCGAGATCCTGCGGGAGGGCGAGAGCTACAAGCGTTTCTTCACCCAGGACGATGTCGACGCCGCACGCATGTGGGGCGTCGAGGAAGGCCGCGAAATGGAGGAAGGCCGCTGCGCCGACAGTCTCCAGGCGATCGCGTCCCAGATGCAGCTGATCGTGGCCCGCCTGGCGCACGAATCCGACGCCCTGCGCCACGAGGCGGCCGGGCTGGCCGTGGCCGCCGCCCGCAAGATCGCCGGCGAAGCGCTCTCGGCCTATCCGCTCGACACGATCGAGGAACTGGCCCGCGAGGCCGTGCAGGACCTGCGGTCCGAACCGCGCCTGTCCGTGCGCTGCAGCGCCGAGCTTGTCGAAGCCCTGGCGGAACGCCTGGAAAAGACGGCGCGCGATGCCGGTTTCGACGGCGCCATCATGGTGCGCGGCGACGATGGCATGACCGGCGCCGATGTGCGCCTGGAATGGGGCTCCGGCGCGGTGCAGCGCAGCGCCGAGGAAATCGAGACCCGGTTGAATGACGTGGTGGCCCGCTGGCTGGCGGCCGCCCCGAGCGAACAAGACGGCGACGACAGCGCTTCCGGCAATGCAGCCGGCGCGTCGTCCGCCGCTTAGAGGAGGCCGTCATGGCTGACGAAAACAATTTCGACCTGCCCGATCTGGGTAGCGAGGGCGAACAGGTGCCCGCCACAACCGAGGCACCCAAGGTCGACCAGATGCTCGAGGAAGACGAGAAGAACGCCGCCGATCTGGCGCCGGTCTTCGACGTTCCCGTCAACATCTCGGCCGTGCTCGGCAAGGCGCATATCGACGTGAACTCGCTGCTGAAACTGACCTCCGGGTCGGTGGTCGAACTCGACCGCAAGATCGGCGAAGCGATCGACATCTACGTCAACAACCGGCTGGTGGCGCGCGGCGAAGTCGTCGTCGTCGACGACCGGCTCGGCGTGACCATGACGGAAATCATCAAGGACGGGGACTCGGCCTAGGCCGGGTAAGGACGGAGAAACACCATGCGTATTCTGATAGTCGGCAGCCTGGGCGGACAGCTTCACACCGCCACGAAGATCGCCCTGGAACGGGGCGCCAAGGTTTCGCAGGTCGATACGATCGAGCAGGCCACTTCCCACCTGCGGGCCGGCCGCGGGGCCGACCTGCTGATGGTCGACCTGTCGCTGGACGTTCAGGCGCTGATCGCCGCCAACGAGGCCGAACGGATCTCCGTGCCGGTCGTCGCCTGCGGCGTGAATGTCCGTCCGGAAGCCGCCGCCGCAGCCATCCGTGCCGGCGCCAAGGAATTCATCCCGATGCCGCCGGACGCCGACCTGATCGCCGCCGTCCTGGAAGCCATCGCCGACGACGAACGCCCGATGATCGCCCGCGACCCGTCCATGCAGGCCGTCATCCAGCTCGCCGACCGGATCTCCGCCTCCGACGCCTCCGTCCTGATCACCGGCGAAAGCGGGTCGGGTAAGGAAGTGATGGCGCGCTACGTCCACTCCAAGTCCAAGCGCGCCGCGGCCCCCTTCGTCTCCGTCAACTGCGCCGCCATCCCGGAAAACCTCCTGGAATCGGAACTCTTCGGCCACGAGAAAGGCGCCTTCACCGGTGCCATCGCCCGGCGCGTGGGTAAGTTCGAGGAAGCCGACGGCGGCACGCTGCTGCTGGACGAAATCTCGGAAATGGATATCCGCCTGCAGGCCAAGCTGCTGCGTGCCATCCAGGAACGCGAGATCGACCGGGTCGGCGGCACCAAGCCGGTGAAGGTCAATATCCGCATCCTGGCGACCTCCAACCGCGACCTGCGCAAATCGGTCGCCGAGGGGCAGTTCCGCGAAGACCTGCTGTTCCGCCTCAACGTGGTGAACCTGGCCCTGCCGCCGCTGCGCGAGCGCCCGGCCGACATCATCGCCCTGGCCGACCATTTCGCGAAGAAATACGCCGCCGCCAACGCGATCGACGAGCGCCCGATTTCCGAAGCGGCCAAGACGCAGCTCCTGGCGCGCGAGTGGACCGGTAACGTCCGCGAACTGGAAAATGCCATGCACCGCGCCGTGCTGCTGGCCTCGGGCCGGGAGATCACACCGGACGCGATCCGCATGCCCGACGGCTCGGCCTTCACGGGTTCCGGCAGCAGCAATGTCGCCCGCCAGGCGGCCGATGCGGCCCAGACCGTGCAGACCGACATGATCGGCCGCACCGTGGCCGAGGTGGAGCAGGACCTGATCCTGAACACGCTCGACCATTGCCTGGGCAACCGGACCCATGCTGCAAACATTCTCGGCATCTCGATCCGCACCCTGCGCAACAAGCTGAAACTCTACCAGGACCAGGGCGTCGACATTCCCGCGCCCAACCAGCCGGCAACCGGCACCTCCGTAGCCTGATTGGACTAGACCGTGGTCGACACCGCTGCTTCTGAAACCGCCGCTTCCAACGCGAGCGGATTTGACGCCCGCGCCTTCATGAACCGCATCATGCGCGGTGACGTGGCGCTGGCCGTGGGCATTCTCGCCATCCTGGTGATGCTGCTCCTGCCCATGCCGCGCATGCTGCTGGACTTCTCGCTGGCGATCTCCATCTCGATCGCCGTGCTGGTCCTGATGACCGCGCTCTTCATCAAGAAGCCGCTGGAATTCTCGGCCTTCCCGGCCGTGCTGCTGATCACGACCCTGCTCCGGCTGGGCCTGAACATCGCCTCCACCCGCCTGATCCTGTCGCGCGGGCACGAGGGCACCAATGCCGCCGGCGAGGTAATCGAGGCCTTCGGCGCCTTTGTCATGCAGGGCAATGTGGTGATCGGCGTGATCGTGTTCTCGATCCTGGTGATCGTGAACTTCGTCGTCATCACCAAGGGTTCCGGCCGGATCGCGGAAGTCGCGGCCCGCTTCACCCTGGACGCGATGCCCGGCAAGCAGATGGCCATCGACGCCGATCTGTCCTCCGGGCTGATCACAGAGGACGAGGCGCGCAAGCGCCGCTCCGAGCTGGAAGGCGAAAGCAATTTCTTCGGCGCCATGGACGGTGCTTCCAAATTCGTCCGCGGCGACGCGATGGCCGGCCTGATGATCACCGCGATCAACCTGGTGGGCGGCATCGTGATCGGCGTCGTGCAGTCGGGCATGTCCTTCGGCGACGCGGCGAGCGCCTATTCCACCCTCACCATCGGCGACGGCCTGGTCTCCCAGATCCCCGCCCTGATCATCTCCGTGGCCGCCGGCCTGCTGGTCTCCAAGGCCGGCGTGGACGGCGAGGCCGACAAGGCCGTGTTCGGCCAGCTGACCGCCAACCCGCAGGGTCTGGGCCTGGTCTCCGGCGTCGCGCTGATGGTCGGCCTGCTGCCGGGCATGCCCTTCCTGCCCTTCGCCCTGATGGCCGCCGGCGCCGGGTCCCTGGCCTGGATGAACAGGGACATCGCCGAGCGCAAGGCGCAGGAAGAAGCCGAGGCCCAGGCGGAAGCCGTGGCCGAACAGGCCGGCGATGCAGCCGGTCAGGAACGGCCGATCGAGGACAGCCTGGCGATCGACGAGCTCAAGATCGAACTGGGCTACGGCCTGCTGCCGCTGATCAACGATGTCGACGGCCGCAAGCTGACCGACCAGATCAAGGCGCTGCGCCGCTCGCTGGCCGAGGAAATGGGCTTTGTCACCCCGGCCGTGCGCATCGTCGACAACATGACGCTGGGCAATAATGAATACGCCATCCGCATCAAGGAACTCGAAGCCGGCCGCGGCGAGCTGCAGCTGCACAAGCTGCTGGTGATGGATCCCTCGGGCATGCCGATCGACATGCCGGGCGATCACGTGAAGGAACCGACCTTCGGCCTGCCGGCCACCTGGATCGAGGACGGTATGCGCGAGGAAGCCAGCTTCCGCGGCTACACGATCGTGGAACCCGCCGCTGTGCTGGTGACCCACCTTACCGAACTGCTGCGCGACAACATGGCGGACCTCTTGTCCTATGCCGAGGTCGAGAAGCTGATCGACAAGCTCTCCAAGGAGCACAAGAAGCTGGTCGACGACATCGCGCCGGCCCAGATCAGCCGCGCCGGCATCCAGCGCGTCCTGCAGTCGCTGATCCGCGAGCGCATCTCGATCCGCGACCTGCCGACGATCCTGGAAGGCATCGCCGAGGCCAGCGCGACGACCCAGCATCTCGACGCCATCGTCGAACACGTGCGCACGCGTCTGGCGCGCCAGATCTGCCACTCCAACCGGGCCTTCGACGGCAATCTTCCGGTTCTGGCTCTGGGACCGCAATGGGAACAGGCCTTCATGGAGGCCCTGGTCGGCGAAGGCGAACGCAAGCAGCTTGCGCTGGCGCCGTCCAAACTGCACGATTTCGTGGCGGCGATCAGAAACTCTTTTGAAACCGCATCGGAACAGGGTCAGGTTCCTGTGCTGCTGACGAGCCCGCTGATTCGTCCGTATGTGCGCTCTCTGGTGGAACGTTTCCGCCCGCAGACCGTGGTGATGTCGCAGAACGAGATTCACCCGAGCGCACGTCTGAAGACCCTGGGCCATGTCGGCTGATGAGCCGAACTCCGGTGTGACCTGAAACCATGCGCCTTAAGACCTTTTCTGCTTCCTCCCTGTCCCAAGCCATGGCCGATGTGCGCCGTGAGATGGGCCCCGACGCGGTGATCATCGCCACGTCCGACGCTCCCGGCGGCGGCGTGCAGGTGCGCGCCGCGGCGGAGGCGGCCTATGTCCGCGAACCGGCCGAGCCGGTGCGCGAACGCGCCGAACGGCTCGATGCCGAGGCCGAGGTCGAACGCGGCCTGCGCGAGGACAGCGATCTGGACCGCGTGATCCGCGCGCTGGGCTTCCACCGCACGCCGGGCAATGCCGCCCAGGCCCTGATCCGCGCCGCACACGATCTGTCCGACGGCCAGGCCGTGGCGCGCCTCGCCCATGCCATCGAGAGCCGCTACACCTTCCAGCCCCTGCCCGCCGTGCCGGAGCATGCGCTTCTGTTTGCCGGCACGCCCGGCGTCGGCAAGACCTCGGCCCTGGCCAAGACGGCGGCCCGCGCCATCACGGCAGGCGCCCGGCCGACCCTGATTTCCTGCGACGGCGAACGCGCCGGCGCCGACGACCGGCTCAAGGCCCTTGCCCAGCGCATGGGCGCCGAATTCCGCACGGCCGACGATCCGCGCGAAATGGCCGATGCGGTCGCCGAGATCCAGGGGCCGATCCTGATCGACAGCCCGGCAGTCAATCCGTTCGAACTGGACGATCTGGACATGACGCTCGCTTTCGCCGACTCTGCGGGCGCTGAAATCATCTATGTCTTCGATGCCGGGCTGACGCCGGAAGACGCCGAAGACGCGGCCTCGCTGTTCGCATCGATCGGCGCAAGCCGCAGCATTCCGGTCAAACTCGACACCAGCCGCCGCCTCGGCGCCATTCTCGGCGTCGGCGAGACCGGCCTCGCCTTCGCCCAGATATCCTCCACCCCCTTCATCGGGGGCGGACTGGCTCCGGCCACGCCGCTGCGGCTGGCCCGGGTTCTCATCGAAGACCGTGACACCCCGTTTGAAGAGGCGGACCAATGAAGCTCGCATCCGCACCGCAGGACCGCTCTGCAGGCCGTATCCTCGCCATCGCCTCCGGCAAGGGCGGGGTCGGCAAGACCGCCGCCGCCATCGGCATGGCCCACGCCTTCTCCCAGATGGGCGAGCGCGTCCTCCTGGTCGACGGCGATCTGGGCATGGCGAATATCGACGTCCAGCTGGGCCTGCAGCCCTCCGCCGACATCACCAGCGTGCTCAACGGCAAGGTCGAGCTGGCCCAGGCCGTCTGTCCGGCACTCGGCGGATCGGAGAAGCGCGGCGGGTTCGACGTGATCTCCGGCCGCTCCGGATCCGGTGCGCTGGCCAACCTGTCGGGCCCCGGCCTGACCAAGCTGGCTTCCGGCGTCGCCGCCCTCGCCCTGTCCTATGACCGCGCCATCCTCGATCTCGCCGCCGGCGCCGACCGCGCCACCGTGCGCCTGGCCCTGACGGCCGACGATGTCGTGATCGTGCTCAATGACGAGCCGACCTCGCTGACCGACGCCTATGCCTTCGTGAAGACGCTGCGTCTACACGACGACGGCGCCTCTCCGCTCGTGGTCATCAACAATGCGCCGGACATGGCCACGGCGCGCGAGGCCTTCGGCGCCTTCCGCAAGACCTGCGAGGCCTTCCTCAGCTTCACGCCGACGCTCGCCGGCATCGTGCGCCGCGACACGAATGTCCCCGCCGCGATCCGCCACCAGGCCTGCGTTTCGGTGCGTGCGCCGGCCTGCGATGCGGCCAAGGATCTGCAATCGCTCGCCGGATCACTCGCGCGCGGCAAAGAAGCGGCCTAAAATGCCGCCCCGGACGTAAAGCGTAGGGGAGCGTTTGGGGGATGTACGACACGTTTGGAGACCGGCTGGCCTCGGGCTTCACCGGTTTTGACTGGTGGCTGCTGATCGTTCTGTCGCTGGTGGCCGCCCTGATCATGCGCAAATGGCCGCAATGGCCAGCCGCCGCGGCAATCGCCTTCTTCGCCGACGCGCTGGCACCCTTTTTCTACCGCTGGGCCACGGGCGTGCCGCCGGATTTCGCCTTCGACTTCGCCTTTTCCCGGCTGGACGAACGCGGCGGCATCGTCGTGCTGATCCGGCTGGCGCTCTACATGATCGTCATCGGCGCGATCTTCTGGACCAAGCGCAAATACGGGCGGAACTGACCGGCCCGGCCCCGTTCCGGACATGAAAACGGGCGGACCCAAGGCCCGCCCGCTTCAAGTCGCAAAAAACAGTCCAGCCTAGTCGATCACGGTGACCTGGCTGTCCAGAAGCGCCTCGGCCTCGGCATAGGCTTCTTCCGGTGTGGCGATACCGAACAGCACGCGCTGGCCGGCCTCCAGGACGGGTCCGTAGAGCAGCGTACCCTCGGCGTCGTCCTCGACGTGGAAGCGCCCGGTCGTGGCTTCCAGATTGTCGAAATAGGCGCGGACCATGGCCCAGTATTCATGGGTGGCCTCCCAGTAGTCGCGGGCGGCCTGGTCGTTGGGCAGATCGGCGTTGCGGTAGGTGTTCACGCCGATCTCGCGCACGAGTTCGTGCGTGGTGCCGTCTTCCTCGACGACGATCTTCGAATTGTCCTGCTCGTGGGTCCACCCCCAGGGCGTGATCGTATGGCGGTTCACGGCCGCGATCGCGTCATAGTCGTCGCGCGTCGTGTCATCGCGGCGCGGCAGGGGACGCCAGGACACCGGCGGCTCCCAGGTCGAGACACCATCGGCATCGTGGCGCCATTCGGCGACGGCCGCATAGCGCGGGCTGTCATCCACCTGATAGACGGTCTGCGACCAGGCACCGGCCGCTTCGGCCGCCGGCACATCCTCGACAATCCAGTCGTCATGCCCCTGGAAGGCCAGCATGGTTTCCGGCTCGTAGCGCCAGTCCTGGCGCCAGTGCTTGACGATGAAGGGATCGTCCTCGCCGCCGACGACCAGCAGGTGCTGCAGCATGATGAAATCGCCGGTGTCTTCCACGACGATCACGACCTCGCGGGCCGGGGTCAGCTTGGGCTCGGCCAGCTCGTAGCCCTCGGCGATGGGCACGGTTTCCTGGAAATCGAAGGTGACAGTGTATTCGCCCTGCATCGCAAGGATGGCCTGACGGTCCTGTTCGTAAAGCGCCTGCGAACGCTCTGCGGCGACCGGCGCCCCGGACGGGCCGGTGGCGTCCGTGGTTGCGCAGCCGCTGACGATCAGCGCGGTGGCAGCGGCGAGATAGGCGATCTTCATGAAACCCTCATCCTTGGAAAGTGTCCCTGAGGACACGCTCTACATATTCGGAAGAATTCTCACTTGCATTCGCAAAAAGCAAGAGGCAGAACACGGCAACTGAAAATCATTCGCATATCGAGGGACCCCGTGATGAGAACCGTGTTGCTGGCCGGCGTAGCCGCCTTCGCCCTGTCGACCCCCGGCCTTGCCCAGACCGAAACCAACGCCGGGGACGATGCCGATGTCATCGTCATCAAGGCGACCCACACCGAGCTGGACGCCTTCGTCTATCCGGGGATGACCGCATCGATCGACGCAGAGGCGCTGGACCTGCGCCGCCCGGCCGACCTGGACGATTTGCTGCGCTCGATGCCGGGCCTGGAAGTGGCCGGCGGCCCGCGCCGGACGGGCCAGACGATCTCCCTGCGTGGCCAGGGCCGGGAAAACACCACCCTCCTGCTCGACGGGGCCCGCCAGAACTATTCCTCCGGTCATGACGGGGTCTTCTTCATCGATCCGACCCTCCTGGTCGGCGTGGAAGCCGTGCGGGGCCCGGCGTCCGCGCTCTACGGCTCCGGCGCCTCCGGCGGCGTGGTCGCCTTCCGCACCGCCAATCCCGACGACCTGCTCGAGGCGGGCGAGAGCTGGGGCTATTCGCTCGGCGCCGGTTATCGCTCGGTGGACGAGGAAACCCGCGGATCCGCCAGCATCTACGGCCGCGCCGGCACGGCCGACATGCTCGCTTCGGTCTCGACCCGCTCCTCCGGCGATATCGCCCTGGGCTCGGGCAATGACCTGCCCGCCGACGACGAATCCCTTTCCACCCTCATCAAGGTCGGCAACGACTTCGCCGAGGGCATCCGCGCCGAGCTGAGCTGGCAGAGCTTCGACGGCGATGTGACCGAGCCGAACAACGGCCAGGGCAATGCCGGCGTCGGCTCCCAGAACGCCCTCGTGGACAAGGACATCACGGCGGACAATATCACCCTGACCACGGCCTTCGCGCCGGCCGGCATCGACTGGCTGGACCTGGAACTGACCGTCTACAGCAACGAAACCAGCGTGGACGAGCGCGAGCTGGTGTCCGGCCGGGAGCTGCGCCGGGACCTGGAAACCGTCGGCATCCGCGGCGACCAGCGTTTCGAGTTCGACCTGGGCGCCTACGAGGCCGGCTTCACGGTGGGCGGCGAATACTATGAAGACAGCCAGGACGGCTATGACAGCGACGATCCGACCGGCACGCGCGGCGGCGCACCGGACGCCGACAGCCAGTTCACCGCCGGCTGGATGCAGCTTGAGCTCGACGGCCCTGCCCCGCTGGGCCTGCCGGGCCGGATGATCGTGCTGCCGGGCGTTCGCTATGACGAGTACGAGACCTCCACGCCGACCAGCGCCGCCGTCACCAGCGATGCCGTCTCCGAGCGTCTGGGCCTGACCTATGCGCCGACGGACGCGTTCAACATCTTCGTCAGCTGGGGCGAAGCCTTCCGCGCACCCTCGATCAACGAGCTCTATCTGGACGGCACGCACTTCTCCATGCCGCACCCGATCCTCGGCGCGCCGGTCTTCGTGTCGAACGACTTCATCGCCAATCCGGACCTGCTGCCGGAAGAGACCGAGACGATCGAGATCGGCTTCGGCCTCGACCTGGCCGACAAGGTCGGCGTGGACCGGTTCGACGTGCGGGCCTCGTGGTACGAGACCGAGGCGGAAAACCTGATCGACCTGGCGGTCGACTTTGCCTTCGACCCGACCTGTTTCGCGCCGCCCTTCATGCCCTGCACGGTCGGTACGACACAGAGCTCGAATGTCGGCTCGGCAGAGCTGACCGGTTACGAGATCCAGACCAGCTTCGCGCAGGGTCCCTTCTCGCTGAATGCGTCGCTGACCGGCATCGACGGCAAGGATGCGGAAACCGGCGATCCGCTCGGTTCGCTCGCGCCGACACGGCTTTTCGTCGACGGGCGCTGGAGCTTCGACCAGTACCGCCTGCTCATCGGCGGACGCGTCGAGGCGGCGACCGAGTACGACGAGCCGCTGGATACGGCGGAACACCGTGCCGGCTATGTGGTGACGGATGTCTACGCCCGCTGGCGTCCCTTCGCCGAGCACGGGCTGAGCCTGAATGCCGGTGTCGAGAACCTGCTCGACCACGACTATGACCGCGTCTTCGCGGGCGTCAGCGAGCCGGGGCGGTCGGTCCGCTTCGATGTCAGCTGGACGCAGAACTTCTAGGGGAAGCTCCCTTCCCCTGACTGTCTCCGGGTCTGGAGAGGCCGGGAGAACCTCGTAGGTGGGAAACTACGATCCTCAGGTCCCGGGCCGACACGGTCCGGGACCTTTTTTCTGGGTCCGGCTCAGTTGGGGCGGCGGTGGCGGACCTGGGCGATCTCGTCGAGTTCGTCCTGTTCGGCGGCGCGCAGGGCCTTTTCGGCCTGGGCAAGCCGGCGCTCCTCGAGCAGCTCGTACTTCTTGAGCTCCTGGAAGGCTTCGGACAACCGGGTGCGCAGGGCTTCGGCCTGCACTTCCACCTCGTCGAGCGACAGGCGGATATTGTCCTTCCGCTTGATCACGGCCTGGGCATAGGAGCCATAGGCCAGGAAGCCTTCCTTGGACTCCGTGGCCACGGCCTGTTCCTCGGGCACCGAGGCTTCCAGCCGTTCGATCTGGTCGATCAGCGCCTGGCGCGACCGGTCGAGTTCGGCCATCTGTTTCTGGAGTTCTTCGACCTTGAACCGGGCCAGCCGGATCAAGGGTTCATGCGAGCGTGTCATGAGCGCTCTCCTTCACCACCACCCAAAATCCCGGACAGCTGCGCGAATGTCGTCGGAATGTCCGCCGCTTCGTCTTTTTGCTGTCCGAGGAATGCTTCCAACGGATCGTTGAGAGCGATTGCCCGGTCCACTTCCGGGTTCGATCCCTGGGTGTAAGCCCCCAGTCGGATCAGTTCTTCCATGTCGGAATAGGCCGACAGGAGTTTGCGCGCCTCGGCGACCAGCGGCCGCTGCGGCGGATCAAACACTTCCGGCGCCGTACGGCTGACCGATTTGAGCACGTCGATGGCGGGATAGCGTCCGCGCTCGGCGATCGCCCGGCTCATCACGACGTGGCCGTCGAGAATACCGCGCACCGCATCGGCGATCGGCTCGTTGTGATCGTCGCCGTCCACCAGCACGGTGAACAGGCCGGTGATCGTACCCTGCTTGCCGCCATCGCGGCGCTCCGGGCCCGGGCCGGCGCGCTCCAGAAGGCGCGGCAGTTCCGCGAAGACGGACGGGGTGTAGCCCCGCGTCGTCGGCGGCTCGCCGGCAGCCAGGCCAATCTCGCGCTGGGCGAGGGCAAAACGGGTGACACTGTCCATCAGGCACAGGACGTCCTTGCCCTGGTCGCGGAAATATTCCGCCGTGGTCAGGGTCAGGTGTGCCGCCTGGCGCCGGGCCAGGGCCGGTGCGTCGGAGGTCTCGGTGATCACCACGGAGCGCTTGCGGCCTTCCGGGCCGAGCACGTCGTCGACGAATTCGCGCGCCTCGCGGCCCCGCTCGCCGATCAGGCCGATGACGATCACGTCGGCATCGCAGGCCCGTGCCAGCATCGACATGAGAACCGACTTGCCGACACCGGAGCCGGCAAAGATGCCGAGACGCTGGCCGCGCCGCATCGGAACGAAGGCATTCAGAACGCGCACACCCAGATCGAGCCGGTCGCCGAGGCGGGCCCGGCCGTGAGCGCTCGGCGGATTGCCCTTGAGCGGATAGGCCAGCGCGCCGTCCGTCAGGGGCGCACCATTGTCGAGCGGGCGGCCGAAACCATCCAGCACGCGGCCAAGCCAGGCCGCAGACGGCCGCACGCGCGCGGCGTCCGGCTGCAGGAGGACGCGCGCGCCGGGGCGCACGCCTTCCAGGGGACCGAAGGGCATCATCAGCGCGGTCTCGCCACGAAAGCCCACGATCTCGCACTCGGCGGGGCCCTGGCTCGTCTCGATCACCGCATGCGCACCCAGCGAGAGCCCCGCCTTGGGGCCCTCGGCTTCGACGAGCAGGCCGTTCAGCGCGGTGATCCGGCCTTCCAGCACGCGTTCGTCGAGGCTGTCGATGCGATCGATCAGGGTCTGCATCATCAGGGGTGAAACCGCCTTGCTGCCTGTGGCGAAAATGCCAATACCCGGAGACAATATACCCGACGCGGTTGCCCTAGCGTAAACACCCGGCATTTTCTGCACGGTCGGACGCAGCCGATTTTCCTGTGCTGACGGACTCGATTCTGGCTTTGAGTCCCCGGAACCGCGAAATCTGATGTGGAAAACCGCCAGATAGCGAAAATCCCGCCGGGACGATCCGTTTTACCAGGCATCAGGCGGCCGAAGGGCCTTCCGGAGGCTATACTTTATGCACGTGATATTTGATAAATCGGCAGAAAAATCGCGCGCACCCCGATTTCCCGAAGCCGTTAACCCCTGAATCGTTAACGAGATTCTCGAATCAAGCGGATCTTTGAAGATTTCGCGTTTTGACGATTCCGAAATCCGGTCAAGCGGCACTTAACTTTCGTTAAGGGTTTCCGCCTAGCGTCCAAATAAGGTTAATCACAGACGTGAGGCCGGGCGGCACTGATTCGCCCGCACAGCGAAACCGGAGGCGAACCAATGCGGGTTCTTCTTATTGAGGACGATCGGGCGACGGCCCAGTCCATCGAACTGATGCTGAAGTCGGACGGCTTCAATATCTACACGACCGACCTCGGTGAGGAAGGCGTCGACCTGGGCAAGCTGTATGATTACGACATCATCCTGCTCGACCTGAATCTTCCCGACATGCCGGGCTTCGACGTGCTCAAGACGCTTCGCATGTCGAAGATCGACACGCCGATCCTGATCCTGACCGGCAATGCCGACATCGACAACAAGGTGCGCGGCCTGGGCTGCGGCGCCGACGACTACATGACCAAGCCCTTCCACAAGGACGAGATGATCGCGCGCATCCACGCCATCGTCCGCCGCTCCAAGGGCCACTCCCAGTCGATCATCCGCACCGGCTCGGTCTCCGTGAACCTCGACGCCAAGACGGTGGAAGTCGACGGCCAGCGCGTGCACCTGACCGGCAAGGAATACCAGATGCTCGAACTGCTCAGCCTGCGCAAGGGCACGACCCTGACCAAGGAGATGTTCCTCAATCATTTTTACCGCCACCCTAACACGTTGATTTCATTGACT
>Ga0207849_100245_pt1 | contig 25578 bp, 18 predicted proteins | sample TtaePargueraPR_12_FD_187277 | JGI IMG/M metagenome (GOLD analysis project Ga0207849, IMG submission 187277) | Aerobic enrichment media microbial communities from Bioluminiscent Bay, La Parguera, Puerto Rico - Tt and P2 (4) (SPAdes) | ecosystem: Environmental > Aquatic > Marine > Unclassified ...
GCCTTCGGCCTTTTCGGACTGACCATCGAAAATCAGGGCGTCATCTGTTGCCGTAATGGTGCACGGCCCCATCGGAAAGGCAACATCGCCCGATGTTTCACCAAGATCGACTGTGACCTTGTGGGCGAAATGCTTGCACAGCTGCACAAGATACTTGGCGGCGTTATCGGTTTTGACCGATCCCCTGGTGATAAACATTTATCGGTGTCCCTCTATGGTGTTGAGCCCGTCGACAATGACGAATGGTGACCCGTGCGAGCATGTTTCAAGCCGCCCGCTGACATGATAGGCACGCGACAGCATTTCGGGTGTCATGGCGTGTCGTGGGGCACCATGTGACAACACACCGCCTTCGCCAAACAGGATTAGGCTGTCGCAATGGCGCATCGCCAGATTGATGTCATGCAGCGCAATCAGCGCCAGTCCCTGTTTGTCTTTGACAAGGGTGCGCACCACATCAAGAACCCCGAGCTGCCAGCGCAGATCAAGCGCGCTTGTCGGTTCATCAAGCAGCATGATGTCGGGTTCTCGGACAATGATCTGGGCAAGCCCGACCATCTGGCGCTGACCACCGGACATGCGGCTAAGCGGCTGAAACGCGATATGGCGGATGTTCAAACGGTCAAAAACCCGTTCGGTCAGGGTTTCCACATGGTCGCGTGTCAGATCATGGCGCACCGCCCGGCAGGCCGAAATAACCGCCTCATAAGCCACAAGATTGGTGGCCTGTGGCAAGGTTTGCGGCAAATAGGCAACCTTGCGTGCGCGCTGATTATGGCTGAGCTTGCGGTTTTCATCCCCGTCATAGGTGATCGACCCGCCATAGGGGGCAAGCCCCGCAAGCGATCGCAGGAAGCTTGATTTGCCAACGCCATTGGGGCCAAGCACGCCGATCACGCTGCCCGGTTCGAAATCGGCCAGCGTGATGTTGGACAGGATGGTGTTTTTGCCATGGGCAATCACAAGATCGCGGATATCAAGTTTGGTCATGATCGGCCCCTTATCCACGACGCTTTTGCGAAATCAGCAAGGCCAGGAACAGCGGAATGCCGATCAGGGCCGTGACAATGCCATCGGGGATCATGATGCCCGGGACAATCGATTTGCTGGCCAGGGACGCACAGGACAGGATAAACGCCCCTGCAAGGATGCTGCCCGGGATGTAGTAACGATGGTCTTCGCCAAAGGCCAGGCGCGCAATATGCGGCCCAACCAGCCCAACAAAGCCGATCACGCCGGTAAAGGATACGGCAACCGCAGTCAGAACCCCGACGCGCAGCAATACCAGCATCCGCAAACGTTCAACCGACACCCCATAGCTTTTGGCGTAATCTTCGCCGCCACGAAGGGCTGTCATCTTCCAGACATGGCGGATGCTGAATGGCACACAGCACAGGAACACCACGCTGACAATCGCGATCTTTTCCCAGCTGGCGCGTGCAAGGCTGCCCATGGTCCAGAACACGATCTGTTGCAGGCTGTCGGTATCGGCAACGAACTGGATAAGCGACACCAGCGCATCCAGTGCAAAAACCAGCGCAATGCCAAACAGCACGACCGTATCAATGGTCGCCCCGTAAAATCCCGCCAGCATCTGGATCAGGAAAATCGCGCACAACGCCCCGGCAAAGGCAAATACCGGCACAATGTAGTTTTCCGGCAGGCCGTATTGATCAAGCTGAAAGACAATGGCGACCGATGCACCAAGGGTCGCGGCATGCATGATGCCAAGGGTCGACGGGCTGGCCAGCGGGTTGTTAAGCACCGTCTGCAATTCCGCCCCGGCAAGGCCCAGCGTCGCCCCGATCAGGATCGCCAGAACCGCAAAGGGCAGGCGCACGTCAAACACGATCACCTTCATAGCGCCAGACAGCGTTTCGGGATCAAGGATGCCCGTCACCACATCGACAAAGGACAGCATGGCCGGGCCGGTGATCACATTGGCAACAAAGGAAACAATCAGGGCAGTCAGGAATATGCACAGCCAGAAAATCCGTTTGAACACGAATGCCCGATACTGGTGTGACAGCGACGGCGCAGCATGTGCTGCGCCGGTGGTCTGGTCTTTCATCATTTGGTCCGATGTTTTATGGCGTTTACAAAGATGACGCCTGATCAAGGCCAATCCAGTAAACACCATTCAGATCAACCGCCTGGAAACGCTCAAAGAAGGTTCCGAGTGTCGCGTCCGGGTCAAGATCGGCAAAGGTTTCGGGATGGAACCATTTTGCCATCGCCTGAAGGGTCGTGACATTGATCGGGTTGTTATAAACATGGTGCCAGACGGAATAGACATGGCCGCTTTTCACCGCTGAAAGCTCCGAAAGGCCGGTACGTTCCATGCTGTGCGCAAGCGACGCTGCGGCCTGTTGGGCATTGGTCGATGCGCCAAGAACAATGCGTTTGGAATTGAGTTCCGGATCAAGCCCGGCCGATCCGACCGCGGTCGTCACATAATAGTCCGGGTTCTTGAGAAGAAGCTGCTCGATCGAAACCTGTGCGATGACGCCTGGGATTTCGTCGCCAAATACGTTGTTGCCGCCGGCAAGTTCGACAAATTTGCCGATCATTTCATTGCCCATGGCCTCGCAGCAATTCTGTTGCAGGCCAACCCGGCTTTCAAGAAATACGCTGGGTTTGTCGGTGATCTGTGCGGTTTTGTCGGTCACCTTGTGCAGGTTTTCTTCGTAGAATTTTACGAATGCTTCGGCCTGGTCTTCCTTGCCCATCAGCTTACCCAGAATGCGGATGCTTTTTGGGGTGTTTTCGAACGGCTTGCTGCGGAAATCGATCATCACGACTGGGATATGGGCCGCCCCCAGAACCGACAGAATTTCGTGGCTTTTTGATCCCGGCCCATGGCCGCCCGACATGCCAAATATCGCAACATCGGGTTCGACCGTCAGTGCCTTTTCGACCGAAAAGGTTGCTTCACCGCTGCGCCCGATCAACGGAATGTCGTCGATTTCGGGGAATTTGGCTTCGTACTGGGCGTATGAGCCCGGATCAAGCTGTTTGAATTCGCCCATCATGCCCGCGATCCAGCGCACCGGATTTTCCGGATCCAGAATGCCGATGGATGGCAAAAAGCGACCTTCGCCCAGGATCATGTGTTTGATCGGGACTTCGACGGTAACTTCGCGTCCGGCAACATCGGTCAGGGTAATGGTTTCACCAGCCCGGGCCGTGGTGGCGCACAGGACAGCGGCGGCAACGAAACTCAGTAAACGGTTAAATTTCATATCGTTTCTGCATTCTGGAAGGTTGCATGATGTAAGCGACAATCTGTCTGGCTGTGTCGGGGCAGGGCGCTGCGCCTTCACCATCGGGTTGATCAGCACCAAAACCGCTGCCATGGCCCGCGCATCAAGAATGCGCACCATCCACACAGCCGGAAATTTTCATAGCAAAGAAACCATCCAATTGCGAATGATTTTGAATATTATTTTCTTTAAGATCCGGATCATCCGGCAAAGGGCGGGGCAGCGCTGATCACAATCCATCAGCCGTCAGACAAAAAAAGGGGTGCGGAAACCGGTGTTCCCGCACCCGCACGACCGCGCATCAACGGTCAGAAAGTCATGACGTTGCCGTCAGACGCGACACAAATGCATCAACATCACTGCGCAAACGTTCGGAATTCTGCTTAAGGGTTTTTGACACCTCAAACACCTGGGACGCCACCGAGCTTGTCTTGCTTGCCGTGCCATTGACCGTTTCAAGGCTGGTATTCACATCTTGATTGGCGGCGGATACCGCATTGATATTGCCACTGATTTCGGTGGTGGCGGCGGCTTGTTGTTCGACTGCGGCCGAAATTGCCGTCACCGATTCAACGATGGTGCCGATTTGTCCGGCCACGGTCTGAATGGCACTGACGGCTGCTGACGTGCTTTGTTGAACGGCATTGATCTGTTCGGTGATATCGCCGGTTGCCTTGGCGGTCTGATTGGCAAGGTTTTTGACCTCGCTTGCGACCACCGCAAAACCTTTGCCGGCTTCACCGGCGCGGGCGGCTTCGATTGTCGCATTCAGCGCCAGAAGGTTGGTCTGGCTTGCGATCTTGTCAATCAGATCGACGACCGTTCCAATCTGGTCTGCCGCGGCGTTTAATGTTTCGATGGTGTCCGATGTGCGCCGAACGGATTGTTCGACCTCGTTGGAAATGGTCGATGCCCGCGACACCTGGCTTGAAATTTCACGAATGGAACTGTCGAGTTCTTCGGCCGCACCGGCAACGGTGGTGGCATTGTCTGCGGAAATTTCGGCAGCCCCGCGGGCTCTTTGGACCTCGTCCTGGGTTTCGGTCATGCTGGAAATCAGCGTATTGGACGCCTGGGACATATCCTCGGCCGATGAGGCGACGGCGGCAACGACTGTGCCGATGGTTTCCTCGAAATCATGCGACATCTGTTGCAGTTTGTTGTGATAGGTGTTTTGCGTTTCCTCGTAATAGACCGTGATCGCCATTTCGACATCGACCAGAAGCGCATTGATCGATGCGACCACCATCAGGGAAACCTGTGAATCGCGGTGGAACTGCCGGAACAGCAGGGCCGATATTTCACCAAGCATGAAATTATAGGCCGACACATAGGATTCCGGCGTCAGCCCGATCCGTTCATGGGCCTTGCCAATGCGTCGGACATCTTCATAAAACGAGTCATCAAACGACCCTTCGAACAGTTTGGCCCAGTGTTTGCGCTGGGCGTCCTTGAGGCGGCTGATATTGGACGGATCCCCGACGATTTTTGCCAGTTCCGGTCGGCCCATCACCTTTTTGTAAAATTCGTCCAGAATGGGCGGAAGGTTCTTTTCGATTACCGGCCATGCCCGTTTGAGCTGTTTGACCTTGTTCTCGTCAAAGCCGATGAATTCAAGACGGCGTTTTAGTTCCGGATGCATGCCATTCTCCCCGATAGCAGGTTGATCTCTCTCAGCATTTGTTATGCGCATCTTGGTTTTAGGTTGGGCTTCAATTTGCGAAAATAACTATCCATTAGGATTGATGATTTGCTCGCAAGGGTAGAGCTACCTCGGCATTTCGCAGATTTTCGGGAAAAATCGTCACACCCTTTGGGGCAGGGCGTCGTGTCATCTGTAAGTCACAGATGAACAGGAGGCCGCCGTGCCGATTAACAAGGATCAGCTGAGAACTTTGATCGTGCAGCCGGTTTTGGCTGTGCTTGATCTTCCGGCACCCGATGTTGCCGAAAACCTTCTGATGGGTACCGCGGCCCATGAAAGTCATCTGGGCGACTATATCCAGCAGGTTGGCGGCGGTCCGGCACTGGGCATCTATCAGATGGAGCCGGCAACCCTGAATGATTGCTATGTCAATTATCTGGATTATTCGACCCGTGCGGCTTTGAAGGCCAAGGTTGACGGATTTCTGGCGGCACAGCCGGTCGGATCGGATGGCAAACCCGACAAATCCGCACAGCTTGCCACCAATCTTGCCTATGCAACCGCGATGTGTCGCATCCGGTATTATCGGGCCCCGGGTGCCTTGCCGTCCGATCCCAATGATCTGAACGGGCTGGCAGCCTATTGGAAGCAATATTACAACACCCCGCTTGGCGCCGGCACGGTGGATCAGTTCATTGCCGATTATAACCGTTTCCTCGGCTAGGGTTGCGGCCCGAACAGCGATCATTGACGGTATCTGGCATTCGCATAAAGCCAGCATGCCGTAACGTCGGGGAAAAAATATTTCCCCGTTTTGGCAAAAATAGTGGAAACCGACGCGTCTTTTAGCGAAAATCCCCCTCCGCAGGCTGGTGGTCGCGCAAAAAACCACCAAAACACAAGAATCTAAGGGGATCCCAATGAAACGTCGTCAGTTCCTTAAAGGAGCCGGTCTGGGTGCGGGTGCGGTTGCCGCATCGGTCGCGGCACCGGCTATTGTTTCCGCGCAGGAAAGTCTGAATTGGCGCATGGTGATGCCGTGGCCAAAAGGGACGCCGGGCCTTGGCACCAATGCAGAAAAATTTGCCGCCATGGTCAAGGAAATGTCCAATGGTCGTCTCAATATCAGTGTGTTCGGTGGTGGCGAGATCGTCCCGCCGTTCGAATGCATGGATGCGGTCGAACAGGGCGTGGTCGAAATGGCCCATGGTACGCCCTATTACTGGCAGGGCAAAAACCCGGCCCTGAACTTCTTCTCGACCATTCCGTTTGGTCTGACCGCATGGGAACTGTCGGCCTGGCTGCGCTTTGGCGAAGGTCAGAAGCTTTGGGAAGAAGCCTATGCCGAATTCAATGTTGTGCCGTTCTATGCGGGCAACTCCGGCATGCAGGCAGGCGGCTGGTTCAACAAGGAAATCAATTCGCTTGATGACCTTAAGGGCCTTAAGATGCGCTATGCCGGTCTGGGCGGCGAAGCCATGCGCCGTGCCGGTGCGAATGTGACCATGATGCCGCCCGGCGATATCATGCCGTCGATGCAGTCCGGCGCGATTGACGCCGCCGAGTGGGTCGGTCCGTGGAACGATCTGGCATTTGGTCTCTATCAGGTTGCCAAATTCTACTATACCCCGGCCTTCCACGAACCCGGACCGGGTCTTGAGATCTTTGTCGGCAAGGACAAGTTCGATGCCCTGTCCCCGGATCTGCAGGCAATCATCCGTTATGCCGCACAGGCGATTTCGGAAAATACCCTGGCCGACTTTACCTTCAACAACCTTCAGTCCTATCAGCCGTTGATCGACAAGGGCGTTGAAGTGCGTCAGTTCCCCGATGATGTCATCATGACCCTGGCCGAACATTCCAAGGCCGCGGTTGATGAAATCGCCGCCAAGAACGACCTGTCGGGCCGAATTGCCGCAAGCTACCTTGACCTCGTCAAGAAGGGCGCGCGCTATGGCAAGGAATTCGAAGCAACCGGTTTGTTGCAGCGTGCAAAGGTCTGGGGCTACTAAGTTCGCCAGTGTCTTGAAACAATCTTCGCGAACCGACCGCAACCCGGTCCGGTGCGCATGATATCAGGGGCTGCCTTCGGGCGGCCCCTTTTGTTTGAACCTTCGGGTGAAGAAATATCGATGAAATGTCGATGTCATGCAGTTTGCGCGATGCTGCATCCCGCAAAGATGAATTGTTGCATGCGCCAAAAACCGTAACTTTGGGTTCAAACAGAGTTACGAAATTACCTTCGTAGAGTTTTTACGCAAAAATTTACCAATATTGGGAGCCCCACAATGAAACGTCGTCAGTTTCTGAGCGGCGCAGGCGTTGCTGCCGGTGCATTTGCTGCCGCTGCTACTACGCCGGCCATCGTCAAGGCCGATGAAACCATCAATTGGCGCATGGTCATGCCCTGGCCCAAAGGAACGCCGGGCCTTGGTGCCAATGGCGAACTGTTTGCCGAACGCGTCAACAAGATGTCGGGCGGCCGTCTCAAGATTACGGTTTATGGTGCGGGCGAACTGGTTCCGGCCCTTGAATGCATGGATGCGGTCGAACAGGGCGTTGCCGATCTGGCCCATTCCACGCCCTATTACTGGTTTGGCAAGGACCCGGCTGTTTCGTTCTTTACCACCATTCCGTTTGGTCTGATGGCGTGGGAACTTTCGGGCTGGCTGCGCTTTGGTGGTGGTCAGGAACTTTGGGACGAACTTTATTCTCAGTTCAACGTCAAACCGTTCCTCGCAGGTAACACCGGCCTTCAGGCAGGTGGCTGGTTCAACAAGGAAATCAATTCTGTTGATGACCTTAAGGGCCTTAAAGTCCGCTATGCCGGTATCGGTGGCGAAGCCATGCGCCGTCTGGGTGCGACCCCGTCGCTGCTTCCGGCCGCTGACATTCTGCCAAGCTTGCAGTCCGGTGCGATTGATGCGGCCGAGTGGGTTGGACCGTGGAACGACTATGCGTTCGGTCTGGCCTCGGTTGCCAAATATTACTACACCCCGGCATTTGCCGAACCGGGTTCGGGCATCGAAGTCTTTATCAACAAGGACAAATTCGCCGAACTGCCCGAAGACCTTCAGGAAATCGTCGCCATTGCCGCACAGGCCAATGTCGAACAGACCCTTGCGGACTTCACCTTCAACAACGTTCAGTCCTATCAGGCGATCCTCGCCAAAGGTACCGAGATCCGTCATTTCAATGACGACCTGATCGCGGCCTTTGCCGGTGCCGCCAAGGAAGCGGTTGAAGAAATCGCAGGTCAGAATGACCTTAATGGCCGCATCTATGCGTCGCTGATGGACTTTGCGAAAAAGGCAGCCCCTTATGGCAAGGAGTTCGAGGCAACCGCGCTGAACCAGCGCGCCAATGTCTTTGCCAATCAGGGCTAATCAGCCCGCGATACCGATCTGAAACGAAAAAGGCCGACACCCCGGGTGTCGGCCTTTTTTGGTGTGCGCGCGCCATAGGCTATGCATCAAGTAAATGCACCACACACTATGCGCCTGATACGGGATGCCTGACGCCAGATGCTTGGTGTCTAATGCACGGTCGGCTTGTTGGGTGCGGGCAGGTCAAAGGTGAACCTGTCCTGATCTTTAAGCTCTTCGTTTGCGGCGCGCTTGACCAGTTCGGCTGCCATGACAAGCGATGTTTCAATCGCCCATTTAAGCTGTTCGACCGCGCCTTCATTCCCGGCATTTAGTGCCTCGGGCAGGATGCGTTCCTGCAGGAATTTGGCAACCCCGGCAAAGGCACGCGCGGCACTTTCGCAATTGTCGCGTTCGATCATGAAACGCCCGGATTGCGCGATGGCATCGGCAATGCCCGACAAATGGCCCATCATGATGCGGATTTCACGGTCATCGGTTTCGGTTTTCTTTGCGACAAAGCGCAAAATTCCGGCGTAAAAGCCATAATCAGAAGACATCTGAACCACGCTTTCATTGGTCTTTGGTCTGGGTGCTTATTGCACCAAATCGAATTTGCGTCGTTTTAGACAATTCATCGGCCGTGGTATAGTCCCCGGGAAAAGATAATCGTAACCGCCTGAAACGGTGGTCAGAATACAGGGCTATACACGGATGCTTCAGGGCGGACTGATCTTTATCGTTGCCATGACCTATATCGGGTTGTTGTTTGCCATTGCCCATTATGGTGACAAATACGCCGATAAATGGCGCGCATCAAAGTTGAAACCGTCGATCTATGCCCTGTCGATGGCGGTCTATTGCACCAGCTGGACATTCTTTGGATCGGTCGGGACGGCGGCAACACGCGGCTGGGCCTTTTTGCCGATCTATATCGGTCCGATCATTGTGATGATCGTCGGTTTTGGCATCATGACCAAAATCGCCCGGGTCTGCCATCAACAGAACATCACCTCGATCGCCGATTTTCTGGGGTCGCGCTATGGCAAAAGCCAAAGTCTGGCCGCCCTTGTGGCGCTGATCGCGGTGGTCGGCGTTCTTGCCTATATCTCGCTTCAGCTCAAAGCCGTGTCGCTGTCCTTTGATGTGCTGATCGGGGAACTTGGCGAACAGGTGGTGCGTCATTCGGCCGGTCATTTTTCCAAGGATACGGCCTTTTATGTCACCATCCTGATGGCAGTTTTCGCCATCCTGTTTGGTGTGCGCTATATCCATGCCTCCGAACATCATGACGGTCTTATTCTGGCGGTGGCGTTTGAAAGCCTGGTCAAGCTGGCTGCTCTTTTGCTGGTCGGGTTCTTTGTCGTGTACGGCATGTTTGACGGTGTTGCCGATATCAACAAGCGCGCCTTGTCCGATCCCGCCGTCCGGCAACTTTTCAGGCCCGATACCTGGCTGACATCGCATTTCTTTATTGCGACGCTGCTTGCCGCCTTTGCGATGTTCTGTTTGCCGCGCCAGTTCCATGTGACCTTTGTTGAAAATGATGACAGCCGCAATCTGGCAAGTGCGCGCTGGCTGTTTCCGGCCTATCTGGTGGCGATCAATATCTTTGTCGTGCCGATTGCCATTGCCGGTCTGTTCATGTTCGGGGACGAGCCAAAGGTCAATCCCGACACATTCGTTCTGACCTTGCCGCTTCTGGGCGGGCAGGACTGGCTGGCGATTGTTGCCTTTATCGGCGGGCTGTCGGCCAGTACCGGCATGGTGATCGTATCGTGCGTCGCGGTTTCGACCATGGTGTGTAACGATCTGATCATGCCGCTTTTGCTGCGGTCGGAAAAATTGCAAAACCGCATGTCCGGTGATGTCAGCCAGGTGCTTTTGAAAATCCGGCGTGCGGCCGTGATCCTGTTGCTGTTTCTGGCTTACGGGTTCTATCGGTTCCTGTCGGAAAAATATGCGCTGGCCGATATCGGGATGCTGTCCTTTGCCGCCATGGCGCAATTCGGTCCGGCGGTCCTGGCGGCCATCTATCTTAAAAACATCAACCGGACCGGGGTGCGGCTTGGCCTTGTGTCGGGATTTGTGCTGTGGGCCTATACGCTGTTGCTGCCGACCTTTGTGCAGGGGGAATTGCTTCCGGCATCGATCCTGACCGACGGGCCGTTCGGCTTTGCCATTCTTAATCCGCAGGCATTGCTCGGGGTCGGGATCGAAGATCATCTGACCCACGGGGTGGTCTGGTCGCTTGGGGTGAATTTCGTTCTGATGTTTGTCGGATCGGCCGTCGGGGTACAGGGCGTGACCCAGCGCCGGCAGGCCCAGGTCTTTGTTGATGTCTGGCGCAAAAGTACCAAGGCACGCAATGACACCTGGCTTGGGCGCGTCACGCTGGGCGATCTCGAAGATCTCGCCGCGCGGTTCCTTGGCAAGCATTGGGCGCAGCGTGCCTTTCGCAATTATCTGAAATCGCGCGGGGGCGAACCCAAACGATCCGACCTTGCCGATGTCGATGCCGCAAGTTTCACCGAACATCTGCTTTCAGGGGCCGTGGGGGCGGCATCATCGCGCGTGGTGATGGCGCTTTTGCTGCCCGATAAGGCGGTGTCGCGCCGTGATGCGATGGAACTTCTTGACGAAGCGTCCGAGGCGATCAAATTCAACCGTGATCTGTTGCTCAATACCCTTGAAAACATTTCCCAAGGGGTCGGCGTATTTGATCAGAACCTGCGTCTGGCGACCTGGAACCATCGGTTCATTGATTTGCTTGGCATCGCGACAAGCGACATTCAGGTCACCCTGCCGCTGTCCGAACTGGTGCAGATTTGCCGCACCAACGACACCCGTTCGGTTGATATCGATATCCTTCTGGGCCGCAATGCAGCCCCCCAGATGCGCAGGCTTCCGCACACGTATGAGCGCAAACGTTCCGATGGCATGGTGCTTGAAATCCGCACCAACCCGATGCCCGATGGCGGCTTTGTTGCCACCATTGCCGACATTACCGCGCGCGTGCGCACCGAAGAAGCCCTTCGCGAAAGTGAACGCAATATCCGGATTTACACCGACAACATTCCGGTGATGATCGCCTATGCCGATAAAAATCAGCGCCTTCGCTTTACCAACCGCCCGTATGAGCGGATGTTTGGCCTTAGGCGTGTTGAGGCCCACGGCATGTCGGTCCGCGAAGCGGTGGGCGAGGAACGCTATGTCCATCTGGCCCCGATGATCGAGCTGGTGCTTAAGGGCTATCGCCAAAGCTTTGAAATCGAATTCCCGGCAATCACGCGCAATCGCAATGATGAACGCGGCATGCAGGGCGTGCGCGAAGGCCGCTATGCCGAAGGCACCTATATCCCGCACTTTGATGAAACCGGCGAAGTGCTGGGTTATTTTTGCATCTATCACGACATCACCGAACGCAAGACCGCCGAACAGGCCCTTAAGGAAGCCAACGAGGGGCTAGAGGCCCGCGTGACCGAACGTACCCACGCGCTTGAAGTTCTGAACTCCGAACTTTCGGACGCCAAGGAACAGGCAGAAACCGCCAACGACACCAAAACCCGCTTCTTTGCCGCGGCCAGCCACGATCTTTTGCAGCCGCTTAATGCTGCGCGCCTGTTTACCGTGGCGCTCGGTGGCAAACAGGGACTGGCCGAGGATGTCCTTGATCTGGTCGGCAAGGTTGATCTGTCACTCAAGGGGGTCGAGGAACTGCTGAACGAGCTTTTGGATATCTGCAAGCTCGATGCCGGGGCGATGCAGCCCAATATCCGCAATTTCGCAATCAGCGATGTGTTAAGCGCACTTGAAACCGAATTCGGCCCGATTGCCGAAAATGCGGGGCTGAGCTTCAAGGTCCATAAACGCGATCTTTGGGTCCGTAGTGACAGTCGCTTGCTTCGCCGTATCCTGCAAAACTTCATTTCAAACGCCATGCGCTATACCCGCACCGGGGGCGCGGTGGTCGGCTGCCGTGTGCGCGGGGACAAGCTGAAACTTGAAGTCTGGGACAGCGGACCGGGCATTCCCGAAGACAAGCTTAAAATCATCTTCCGCGAATTCCACCGTCTTGAGGGCCCGGAAACCACCGATGTTAAGGGTCTTGGTCTTGGCCTTGCGATTGTTGATCGTCTTGGCCGGTCCCTTGATCATCCGGTATCGGTGCGCTCCCGCCCCGGACGCGGCACGGTCTTCTCGGTCGAAGTCCCACTTGGCGTTGCTGATACGGCTGCAACCCCCAAACCCAAACGCCGCATGGTGGGGGAACTGGGCGGCCTGCGCGTGCTGTGCATTGATAACGAACCCGATATTCTTGACGGCATGAACGCGATGCTCAGCAACTGGGACTGCGTGGTCGCAACTGCCCGGTCCGGCCCGGCGGCCGAAGACCTTCTGAACGGATCAGAACCGGGCAAGGGGACCTTTGCACCCGATATCATCCTTGCCGACTACCACCTTGATTCCGGCCAGACCGGCCTTGATGTCCTGATCAGGCTTCGTGATGTTAACGGTGTTAACGTGCCCGGCGTCATCATCACCGCCGACCGCTCCACTGAGACCGCCGACCTGATCCGCGAACAGGGCTTCTCCCTGCTCAACAAACCCCTACGGCCGGCCAAGTTGCGGGCGTTGATGACGCGTGCGCTCAATCGGTTGGGGAGTGATGCGGCGGAGTGAAAAGGTTAATTGTCTAGACGGGATAGACGGATGCTTACCCTAGCAAACTCCACTGAGGTCATGGTCTGCCGAGCTTCTGCAAGCAATTCATCTGCAATAACTATAACCTTTTTAAATGCAGTTCTTTCACGCCTTCTTTGCTTCATCGTTTTAGCTAAGAAATTGAATGAAGCCCCCAACCCAACCAAGCCAAGCATCACGACTGGGAAAAGTATCGGGTCAAATAGGTGTAGATCAAGCCCTCTAAATTTCAGAAATATTGGTGTTATAATGAGGCCAATGGATGTTCCAAGAACCATAGACCAGATATGTATCTTTCGGTCATAATAATCGATATGCTCCTTGATTTCCTCCGCGAGCGTAATAATGTCCAAGAAGGCTGAGAGTTCCCGTTCGTTGTTGGGACTTTTGTAGTCATTTAGTCTTGGCACATTTCACCTATTCGCTGTATCAATTGAGCTAAATAGTGGTTTTTTTGGTCTTCGCTGATGCTGCTGTGAATTACTTCTTCACCCCAAGAAAAATTCTCAAGCTTCGAGCACGTTGGTGCAGCATCCCATTCGAATCTATCCTCACCAAGTAAACGATTCAATTTTTTCAATTCAGCAGAAAACTCACTGTCACCATTCGGTGAGTAGTACTGCCGGACTTTTTCCAAAATGGGATGATAGAGGTCAGCTTTTGTTACGGCAACCATCAACCATCGTGGGCGTTGCTCACGAGATTGGGCCATGCGGATAAGATGTGTAACCTCTTTGAGGTGCGCTAATTCTTCTTCAAGTTGAAGTTGACGAAAAGCTTCGAGATTATAGCCTTTTTCATCGATAAAGGAAGTTTTTACTTCCTCATTGCGAAGGTTAACGTAGCCATAGCCAGCGACAAATATCACTCCGTCTACCGTTTTGCCCTTAGTGTTGAATACCTTGTTAAAAGCGTCTACCTGCGGCCCTCCTTGTCCGGGGGCAACGTTTAATGCCAAACGGTTGCCTTTGCTTTTAATGAGTCCGCGCTCTAATTTTCTAGAGCGAGCGGGCATTGTATAATTTGGTTTCAAAGCTTTGCCGGTAACGTGATCCAAAAGAACTGATTTGCCGACACCTCCCTGACCTACAACTGCAATTGAGCATTTTGCACCTAGTACCGACGCAACAAATCTCTCCCATCCACTCAGAATCGTGTGCCGATTCTTAACTACCTCTCTTAACGCAGGAATTGCCCATTCCACTGCCATCTATCTTTCCCCAAAGCAGATAAGTAATAGAGTGTTTCTAACATACCAAAACGTCAAAGTACGACCTATAATAGTACTCCGGTATGCATATTACGTTATAGATGCGATATATGCTCTGGCGCTCGCTGAGATTCACTCTTCAGTTCATTTGCGTGAAGTGTCAACAGTACGGTTTTATGATGTTCGGAGCATTGGGTGACCACAATTGCCATTGCAACTAATCAGTCGTGATAGAAAAGGGTGGCTAATCGTTCGGAGTGATTATCCATTGTCGAGCCTGGCAAGTGTCTGAGATTTAAAAAAAGTTTATAGTTTTTCATTAGCTTGGTTGTCACTGGGATGAGAGAACAAGCTTTGCCCCCATCGCAATAAACGCCCCGGCAAATCCCTTGCCAATCCAGCTCATCACCTTCGGGCGTTCGATGATGCGATTGCGCAGTGCCCCAGCGAAGCTTCCGTAAATCACAAACACACCAAACGTCATCGCCATGAAGATCAGGCCAAGCAGGGTCATTTCCGCTGTGGTGTCTGGCGTATTCGCGCTAACAAATTGCGGCAGGAAGGCGAGGAAGAAGACTGAGAGTTTGGGGTTGAGCAGGTTGAGCAAAATGCCGTCGCGGATGATTTTGGCGATGCCGGTTTTGGTTTCATTCGCGGTGACTTTCATCGCACCTGTGCCATGCCACATGCCCCAGGCCACATAAAGAAGCCAGGCCACACCCAGATAACGCACGATTTCAAAGGCGACCGCGCTGGCATGAAGCAGGGCCGCAAGGCCAAGGATGCTTGCCGCCATATGGGGCACGATGCCAAGGGTGCAGCCAAAGGCCGCCCAGATGCTGGCTTTCATGCCGCGTCCCAATCCAAGGGCAAGGGTATAAATCACGCCGGTGCCGGGCAGGGCGACGATGATGAGCGATGTGATCAGGTAATCAAGGGTGATCATGATGTGTCCGTTTGTTTGACTGTGATGCGGTCAATTTACGGACGGGGCGCAAAGCATTCTTGAACGGAATTGCAGGATGATTTTCGCGTTTGTCGGGGCTTTGCGTTGATACGCATTCTGGGCGGTGGTCCGCGTCGTCCGACAAGCTGTGTCTGGCGGATCAGCACGGTAAATGGAAAATGTGAGGGTTGCTCAGTTTTGCCGAGCGGCTCGGGCATAGCGGCCCGGTGTCAGGCCAAAGGCCCGGACAAAATGGCGATTAAGATGACTTTGATCAGCAAATCCGGCGCGATGTGCAATATCGGCAAGTGGCTGGCCCGCCCGGATCAGGTCGCGGGCAAGGTCAATACGCCTCTGGATCAGATAGGCGTGCGGGGTCAATCCGGTGGCACGGGTAAATTCGCGCACGGTTTGAAATTTGCTTAGTCCCGTCACGTCGGAAAGATCATCAAGGCTGTGCAGATCAGCCGGGCAATCATCAAGCAATGCCTTGGCCCGTTTGATCCGTGCATGGGCGACCGCCGTTCTGGTTGCGGGTTTGGCGGGCCCGTCACCAGAATGGGACAGGGCATGATGAAGCAGCAAAAGCAGCATTTCTTCACGCCGCAGCCGTGCGGCATCCGCTGTACCGTGGGTGATTGCATCAAACAGGGTTGCAAAGCATTGTCGGACCTGCGGGTGATCCATCACCGGGCGGGTGAATTCATAATGCGGGTTTGCGCCGTCTGACATGTCGCTTGCTGTCTTGGCAATCAGGGCCGGATCGAAATACAGCATGTTCCACCCCCGCGCGGCATCGCCGATCGGATGGCCGTCATGGATTTCGCGCGGATTGACCGCGATGACGTTGCCAGCCCCGGCTTCAACCATGCCCCGGCCCGATGCGGATTTTTGTGCACCAGAAAACATCAAGCCGATGCCGAATGTTTCATGGCTGTGTTTGGCAAAGCTGTGGCGCGTGCGGGCACGAACGGCCTCGACACCCGGGCAGTCATGACAAAGAATTTCAACCAGATCGGACATGCCCCAAGGGTGGCAGCCCGGCCGATACTTGGCAAGCGATTAGACGTGCGCAGCAGGGGCGGCAGGGGAATAGCCGGATTTAGGGCATGCCATCACGCGTTAAGTATGCGTTGATCGGGGCTTTGGCATCCTTGGTGTTTTAGGTGCCTTTGGCGCCTTTGACGCCTTTGACCAGGGCCGCGCAATCGATCTATTTCGACCGGGCAAGGTTATTGCCCTGATTGCCGTGATGATGGGGGCCCAGTAATTCGCGCAACCCGCCAAGCCCGTCGACATGATTGGCGATAACCCGCGAAACGATCAGAAGCGGTACGGCAACCAGAATACCGACCACACCCCACATCCAGCCCCAGAACGCCACAGCCAGAATGATGGCAATCGAATTGATCCGAAGCCGGTTGCCGACAAGGGCCGGTGTGATGATCTGGCCTTCAAGGGCGGTACAGACGAAATAAAGGGCCGGGGCCAGAAGGGCCTCGCTTGTTGTCTGCATGGATACAAGGCCAACCACGGCAACAATGGCAATCCCGGTAAGGGCCCCCAGAATCGGCACGTAATTCAGAACCGCGGCGGCAATCCCCCACAGGATCGGGTTGGGCAGGCCAATGATCGCCATCAGGGTGCCGACAACAAGACCAAGCGTGATGTTGATCGCAGTGATGGTGGCAAGATAGCGCGAAACTTCGCGTTCGACATCATGGGCAATGCGCAATCCCTTGCGCCGGTCGCCAAAGGTCGGAAGCGCACGCACCAGTTTCTCATAGACAAGATCACCGGCCGACAAAATGAACAGAAGCAGCACCATCATCAACGCAATACCGGCCAGAATATCGGGCGCCCCTTCGGCGGCCTGACTGATCAGGTTGGGCTCGGTTACCACCACCTTCTGGACATTTTCATCGCCGCTGTTCTGGTCGGTTGCCTCGGCCACCTGTTGCTGGGCATCGCGCAGCTTGTCAAGCGGCTCGCTAAGATCGGCAAGGCGCAGGCGCAGCCGTTGCTCGATCTGCGGGGCTTCGTCGATCCAGCCCGATACCGGGCCGCTCAATCCGTAAATGCCGGCAATCACCGATGCGCTGAGGCCAAGCACAATGGTCAGCGCAGTTATGCTGCGCGGAATGCGAAATTGCGCAAGCGTGCGCACGACCGGCGAAAAGACAAGCGACAGCAAAAACGCCATGATCACGGGCAGCACAAGACTTTGGGCCACATAAAGACAACCAAGGGTGAGGATGCCAAACGTCCCGATGACCGAAATCGTCCGGGCCCGGCGATAGATCAGGGCGCGCGAACCTGCAGCCCGGGTCTGGTTCGGGCCGTTAACCGTATCTGCCTGATCCACGGCCGCCTGATTGGCGGCGGCATTCGGTTCGTTTGGTGATCGGGTCGTATTTGACGGATCTGATGGTGTCCCGACGGCGCATGGCGATGACATGCATGGTCTCCCGTTTGTTCGGGACTGTGCCCGCAGATAAAGAACTATCTGCTTAAACGTGCCGCCACGCCAGAGGTTCCTGAACCCGGCATGATACGAACCGGCAATCAGGCGTCGATGGCCGGTTCCTGAAGCTGAAGTTCACGGGCGATAATCACCGCCTGGGTGCGGCTGTGAACCGACAGTTTGCGCAGGATGGCCGATACATGGGCCTTCACGGTGGCCTCGGTCACATCAAGCTCATAGGCGATCTGCTTGTTAAGCTTGCCTTCGGTCAGCATGTTGAGAACACGAAGCTGCTGCGGGGTAAGTTGCCCGATTTTTTCGGCAAGGCCCGTGGCCTCGTCATCAGCCGGGCCGTTTTCCATGGCTTCGCGCGCCCAGTCGGGCATCCACATGCCACCATCCAGAACGGTTTTGACAGCCAACCCGATCTGATCGACCGGGGCCGATTTCGGCACAAAGGCCGATGCGCCATATTCGATGGAACGGCGGACAACCGGCAGTTCCTGACTGGCCGAAACGATGGAAACCGGAATGTCGGGATAGGATGCGCGCAATGAAAACAGGCCTGTAAAGCCGTTCATGCCGGGCATATGAAGATCAAGCAGTACAAGGTCGATATCGCCTTTGCGGGCTTCGATCTGTTCGATGGCTTCAAACAGGCTGCCGGCTTCATAGACTGTGACGTTATCCAGCTCTGTTGTTAATGACTGTTTCAGGGCACCGCGGACAAGCGGATGGTCATCAGCGATCAGAATCTGGAATGTCTCGGTCATTGGCGAGTTCCCCTGGACGTTATTTCCCCGACAGGTCGCAATTATTCTATCCCGATCAATCGGAACTCACAAAGTCTTAGGTGAGAAAATGTTGGGATAATTTTGATTTTGGTGCGGGTGCGACCCGGAAAGCGCCCATCTGCCCGCAAGGATCATCGGCAGAAAGGTTGAGGGAAACCAAAGATCACTCTCGCCCCACGAAATGTGAAACTTTGGCCCCCCTCGCGCCACCGTTTGGGATTATGCATACTAAAATCGGTGCCGTAAACTCCGCATTTGAGGAAAAATGAAATTTATCCTATCAGTGAAACGAATGACCGAAATTCAGTTCTGACAAACGACACTGCGCTGCAATATTGGCGAATTTATACAATCCGTTCCAAAACCGCGCAGCCCAAGGGAAAAAGGACACAGAAATGTCTGAACAGCCGCAAGTGATCCACCGTAAAGACTATAAAGAACCTGACTTTTTTGTAGAAAAGGTCGAACTGGTTTTTGATCTCGAACGGGACGTCACAAATGTCAAATCACGGCTGTTTGTGGCTGCGAATCCTGCGCGCGGCACCGGCAAGGGCGACGAAGTTTTCCTTCATGGCGAGGACATGAAACTGCTTTCGGTGACCCTTGATGGTGATCGTCTGGCCTCAAGCGACTTTACCGTCGATGCCGAAGGTTTGCGCTTTGCCGCACCGGGGGCAAATTTCATTGCCGAAATCGAAACCCAGATTTCACCGGCCAACAATACACGCCTCGAAGGGCTTTATGTTTCGCAAAGCGCGTTCTGTACGCAGTGCGAGGCCGAGGGTTTCCGCCGCATTACCTATTTCCCGGATCGCCCCGATGTGATGGCGACCTATAAGGTGACGATCAATGCCGACAAGGCAAGCTGCCCGGTTCTGCTATCGAACGGCAACCTGATTGACAGTGGCGATCTTGATGGCGGGCGTCATTTCGCGGTGTGGGAAGACCCGTTCCCCAAGCCGTCCTATCTGTTTGCGCTGGTTGCCGGGGATCTGGCCTGTGTCGAAGACAGCTTTGTCACCCGTTCCGGGCGCAAGGTTGCGCTACGCATCTTTGTTGAACATGGCAATGAAGACCGCTGCGATTACGCGATGGACAGCCTGATCCGCTCGATGAAGTGGGACGAGGATGTCTATGGTCTGGAATATGACCTCGATCTGTTCAATATCGTGGCGGTGTCGGACTTCAATATGGGGGCGATGGAAAACAAAAGCCTCAATATCTTTAATGCCAAATACATTCTGGCAAAGCCCGACACGGCAACCGATACCGATTATGAACTGATTGAATCGATCGTTGCCCACGAATATTTCCATAACTGGTCGGGCAACCGCGTGACATGCCGTGACTGGTTCCAGTTGTCCCTTAAGGAAGGCCTGACCGTTTTCCGTGATCAGGAATTCTCGGCCGATCAGCGGTCCCGCCCGGTACAGCGCATCAAGGATGTCGCACAGCTTCGTGCGCGCCAGTTCCCCGAAGATGGCGGGCCGCTTGCCCATCCGGTGCGACCCGACAGCTATATGGAAATCAACAATTTCTATACCGCCACGGTCTATGAAAAGGGCGCGGAACTGATCCGCATGATGCATACGCTGCTGGGGCCCGATGGCTATCGCAAGGGGATTGATCTTTATTTTGATCGCCATGATGGTCAGGCCGTGACATGTGATGATTTTGCCAAGGCGATGGAAGACGCCAATGACGCCGATTTCACTCAGCTCAAACGCTGGTACTCGCAGGCCGGCACGCCGGAGCTGACCTGGCAGGGCGAATATGATGCTGATGCCAAGCAGTTCACTCTGACCGTGTCACAGAAAACCAATCCGACCCCGGGACAGCCGGACAAATATCCGCTTCACATGCCGATTTCGGTCGGTCTTCTGGGGGCGGACGGATCGGATCTGGTGGCAAAGACGGTGGAACTGACCAAGGAAAGTCAGGAATTTGTCTTTGACGGTTTATCGGAAAAGCCGGTTGTTTCCTTTAATCGCGGTTTTTCAGCACCGGTCAATGTCATGACCGATCAGCCCGACGATGAACTGGTGTTCCTGATGGGCAATGATTCCGATGCCTTCAACCGCTGGGAAGCCGGACAGAAATATGCAACCCGCCTGATGCTGGCGGCCATCACCGAATTTGAAAAGAATGGCGGGGATGCCAATGCCGCACTGGACGGGCAGGGCGACAGCATCGCGGCCTTTATTGATGCGATGGGGGCCACCCTTTGCAATGAAGACCTTGATAAGGCCTTCCGGGCTGATGGGCTGGCGCTGCCGGGCGAAGAGTTCCTGTCCGAACAGCGCAAGCCGGCAAACCCCGAAGCCATCCATCAAATCCGCAAGGCCCTGCGCAAGCGGATCGGTCTTGGCCTGCTGGCGGAATTTGATGCGACCTATCGTCAGAATGGCTCAAACGCGGCCTTTACCCCCGATGCAACATCTGCTGGTCAGCGTGCCTTGCGCGCGACGGCGCTGGCCTATCTGGTGGCAAGCGACAAGGTGGAATATGCCGATCTTGCCGCCGAACAATATCGTACCGCGGACAATATGACCGACCAGATGGCGGCACTTTCGGTGCTGAACCATCTGGATCATCCGGGGCGGGCCGAGGCACTGGCCGATTTCGAAGCCCGCTTTGCCAAGGATGGCGTGGTTCTGGATAAATGGTTCGCGCTTCAGGCGATGTCATCGCGCGATGATACGCTTGCCCGCGTCAAGGATCTGATGAGCCATCCGGCCTTTACCATGCGCAACCCGAACAAGGTCCGGTCGCTGGTCGGGGCCTTTGCCATGGCCAACCCGCGTGCCTTCCACGCCAAGGACGGATCTGGATACGCATTCTATGCCGATCGTCTGATCGAACTGGATGATATCAACCCGCAGGTGGCCGCACGCCTGTGTGCACCGCTTGGCAAATGGGCGAAATATGATGCCGATCGCGCACGCCTGATGAAACAGGCGCTTGAACGGGTTCTGGCAAAACCGGAAATCTCGCGCGATCTTTATGAAATCGCGTCGAAATCAATCGCCAGCTAATTGCCGGCTTTGACGACATCTAACGAAAAGGGCGGCCTTGCGGGGCCGCCCTTTGTCTTGATCCGGTCCGGTTTCCTGATCAGGTCAGTTTCATGCGTTCGCTGAATTCGCGCATGCGATCAGAAAGATTGCGTGCCATCTCGGAAAGCTGATGGCTTGCGGTATTAAGGTCCTGGGCATTGCGCCCGGTACCAAGTGCGCCTTCATTCACGAACCGGATCATTTCATCCATCGATCCGGCACCTTCGGCGATGCGCTGGACGTTTTCGGAAATCTCGCTTGTCGCACGGCGTTGTTCATCAACCGACTGGGTGATGGTCGACTGGATGTCATTGACCTGATGAATAACGTCACCCACCGTGCTGATGGAATGGGCGGCTTTCTGAACTTCCTGCTGGATCGCAGTGGTCAGATCGCCAATCTGCCCGGTGGCGTTTGCGGTCTGATCGGCAAGCGATTTGACTTCGTTGGCCACCACGGCAAAACCCTTGCCAAGTTCACCGGCACGTTCGGCCTCGATCGTTGCGTTCAACGACAAAAGCTTGGTGCGGTGGGCGATATCGTTGATCAGATCAATGATCGATCCGATCTCCGAACTTGCCTTTTCAAGTGATCCGATATTGCGCTGGCTTTCCTCGGCTTCTTTTTGTGCCCGGCCGGTCACATCGGATGCCTCGGTTGCCTGACGGTTGATTTCCGCGATCGAGGATGAAAGTTCCTCGACGGCGGTGGCTACATTCTGGGTGTTTGATGCGGCTTCGCGCGATACATCAAGTGCACCGCCCGATTGCTGGACCGTATTTTGCGACTGATCGGTCAGTTCGCTTGCCAGCTCCAGAAGGCCTTCGGATTGCTCGGTTACCGATTGGGCAACGCGGGCAACTTCGGCCATCATTTCGGTGACGGCGATTTTGCTTTCCTCGCGTTCCGTCACCGCATTCCAGGCAAGCATGGTGCCCAAAAGCGCGTTATCCTTGTCCAGCACAGGTGCGGCAAGGATTTCGAGATAGTCACGCTTGTTCTGGATGATCTCGGTAAAGGGCAGGTTGGCCGGATTGGACAGACGGCTCTGGAAGTCTGCACCAAGTTCAAGGAAGTCGCCCGAAAGCGAACTTGCCGGGGCTCCGACATATTCCTGCCCGCTGGCATTCAGATACCCGACCTTGCCATCGGGGGTGATCAGTGCGGTCATGGTCGGGGTATGTTCGACCATGTTTTGCAGGATCAGGGCCTGGCGCACCGATTCCCTAAGCGCAATCAGGGCCTTTTTCATATCGCCGATTTCGTCGCTGCCGACCTGTGGCAGATCGACATTGGTGTCGCCCTCCGAAATCGACGTCATTGCGCGCGAGAACGCCCGAAGATTGCGGAACACGGTTGTCCGCAACAGAAGCCACCCGGCCACCCAGGCCGCAAGCAACACACCGATCAGGATTTCGATCGACAGGGCCCGCAAATCATCGGTCTGGGCATAGAAATCGGAAATGTCGCGATCAAATACCGCCTCGGCCCAGATGCCACCACGCCCGTCGCTGATGGTCACATCAACGGCCGCACGGTGGGTTTCGCCGGTGTCGGCCGGTGTTGTGCCCGCGTCTGCCGGTTGGGCATTTTCGGTGGTCTGGCCATCGGCCGAGTCTTCTGTCTGGGTGATGGCAGTGCCGCCTTCGCTGGCTTCACCATCTTCAAGGCTTTCAAACAGCACCGTCCCCGATTTGTCGAGAATCTGGAAATTGCCCCCCAGAACCTTGCCGATGCCTGCCAGTGTCGGCAGCGGGTCGGTAATGACTTCAAGGAAGCCGACGGCGCGGAAGCCCCCGACCGGCAGGATCAGGCTAAAAACCGGTCGCCCGTCGGGCGTGGTCCACATGAAACTGGCCGGTTTGCGGGCTTCGCCCTTGTCACGTCTGGTCAGGAACGCCTTGACGTCCGGATCATCGGTGACACTGGCGCCAAGATTGGCCTTTGACGTTGCAAGCTGGTTGAAATCGGTGTCATAGGCAATCGCATCAATCAGTGTCAGATCACCCTGAACCACCTCGCGGGCATTCGACAGAATATCAAGTTCTGCCTTCATGCGAGTCTGATCGTTTTCCTGATAGCTTTTAACCAGACTGCCAAGCCGCGACCATTCATTGGCAATCGGGGTAATCTTGTCTGCATAGTCGGTTGCCACCCGCGAACCGACAAAGAAATTCACCGTGCCACTGACCGAGTTGTTCAGCGTCTCGATGGCAAAATTGCGATAGGTATCTCCCGTCCAAAGGAGCATCCATGTAACAGCACCTGAAACCAGTAAACCCGTCACGAGCAAAATGCGCCGTAACGTCAGAAGGCTGGTTGCACCTCCTGAAATAGCCGTCTTTGCGGCCTTGTCTCCCGTCATATTCATCACTCCAGAGCAAACCGTTTTTTGTTTTTTGTATTGTGTCGGTGTCTCGCTCCCACCTGGCTACTTCTTATGAGTAGTTTCCCTGATCCAAACAGAGCTTAATTTGGAAAACAATCTTTTAGTTGTTAAAAACTGCCGAAACCCGCGGAAAATCAGGAATTTGTATGTAGTTGCGGGGGCTAATTCTCCTTTAAATTGTGTCCATTCTGACGCGTTAAAAGTCAGTGTTTTGAAATTTCGGAAAAAATATGCGAATGTGTGTGATAATCGTTTGCAATTAGATTTTCGATGGTCTATGACTGTCTTTGTCAAATGCAGACGGCAATGTCGTTTGTGACCGGTCTTCAGGCTGACATGGCGTGCCTGATGACCATTTATCTTCGGGACTCTCTCTCCCCGAAGGTCGATCTCTCTCACTCGAGGGGGCTGGTATCCGGTTTATTGTGCGGGACAATGCCGGGGAACATACCAGTCCCCCTTTTTTTATCCCGGTTTCTCTCATCATCCATCATCACAGGTCGTGCGTGGCTCACATCCAGTGCGGGCGTTTCTTTTATATATGGTCGCGTGTCGCCGATTGAACGGCTTTAGCGTTTTATAAACGTGCTGGCGGTTACAAAATCATGATCACAATGATGTCGTGAAGGATGGCCAAGTTCATGGTTGGCGAAGACCAAACCAACAAACCCGATCTGCGTGCGACGCCGCAACCCGATTCCGAACCGGAATCCGGGCAAAAGGATGCGCCGCTTCCGGCCTTTATCTATGGGCGTGACGGGCATGGTGATGGCAACGGGCGTGACGGACGTCGCACCGGTGATCGGCAAAACTTTAATGCACGGATAGCTGATATGGATCGCAAAACCCTTCTTGGTCTTGTTACCGGGGCCGGTATGCTTGGCCTGGTCTTGTTCTTTGCCGGGATGCTGGTCGGGGCCGGACTGTTTATGGATTCCGATGACGGCGCCACCAATGCCGCCCTTGAAAAGCCACCGGTTGAAATGCTCGCAACCGAGCCGGATGAACCGGCCGTGGTTTCTGAACCGGTACCGCAAAGCCCGACAACCACCCCTGAAACGGTTGCCGAAATCGCCGAAAGCAGCAATGACCCGGTCGGGGATTTGATTGCCCAGCGCAGTGCCGCTCTTGAAAATTCCGACGAATCCGCATCGGATGGCGATGCTGCTGCAACCACATCCGGTGCGGATGACGCGGGCGGGGCGGCTTCCGAGATGACGGCAAATGACACGGCGGGTGATGGTGAAACGCTTTCTGCGCCGGAAATTCGCGAAGTCGGCGAAGCACCGGCCGCACCTGACGCGCCAGAGGCACCGGCAGTGGAAAACTCTGCTTCTTCCGAACCGGCCAAGGCCGATGCTGCCCCAGATGCCCCGGCTGCTCCTGCCAAACAGGAAACGGCGGCGCGCACATCAGCAACACAGAATGACGAGGCCGAAGTCGCCACCAATGGTGAAACACCGTTCTCGGTACAGGTTGGCGCCTTCAAGGTTCATGAAAATGCCAGCCAGCGGGCCGAAGAACTGCGCAAAAAGGGCCTTGAGGTCGCGGTTGTCGTGCGCGGTGCCGCCGATGATTCGGCCTGGTATTATGTGCGGATCGGCAAATACGCCACCCTGAAACAGGCCCGTGATGATGCGGCCAAAATCAAAAAGGACCACGCGCTTGACGGGTTCCCGGTCCGGGCCGAACCCAATGATCGCGAAGTCGACTGATCAGCCGGGACTTTGGTTACAAACGGG
>Ga0207849_100246_pt1 | contig 25528 bp, 21 predicted proteins | sample TtaePargueraPR_12_FD_187277 | JGI IMG/M metagenome (GOLD analysis project Ga0207849, IMG submission 187277) | Aerobic enrichment media microbial communities from Bioluminiscent Bay, La Parguera, Puerto Rico - Tt and P2 (4) (SPAdes) | ecosystem: Environmental > Aquatic > Marine > Unclassified ...
CAGCGGGCAGAAGATCGCCGGACGTCCCACGCCCGCCACTTCCGACACGGTGGACGCCCCGGACCGGCCGATCACCAGATGGCTGGCCGCATAGAGCGCGCCGACATCCTCGAAGAAGGGCTCGCAGGTGGCGTTCACGCCGGCATTTGCATAGATCTCGCGCGCCATGGGGAGGGATTCCTCCCGGGTCTGTTGGACGACATCAAGGCGGGATCGCAGCATTTCCGGGAGTTTTGCAACCGCTTCCGGCACGGTCTCCGACAGGATGCGCGCACCCAGCGACCCGCCGAGCACGAGCAGGTTGATCCGTCCGTCCGCCTTCAGCGCCGGATAGCCGGCGGCGCGCGCCTCGATGATCGGGCTGCGCAGCGGATTGCCGGTGAGGATGTGATGCTTGCGCGCCTTCTCCGGAAGCCGGTCGAGCCGCTCGAAGCCGGAGGCCACGAAGCCGGCATTGGCGGCGAACATCCGGTTGACCCGGCCCAGCACCGCATTCTGCTCGTGAATGGCGAAGGGAATGCCCATGGACTGGGCCACGGCGAGCGCGGGAAAGGCGGGATAGCCGCCGAAACCGGCCACGGCGTCGGGTTTCCAGCGCTGCACGATACCGCGCGTCTGGGCAAAGCCCTGGGTCAGCTCCAGCGCCGCCTTGGCCAGTTTGAGCGGGTTCTTCGTCGACGGGCTGGCCGCATGGATCTCGTCGATCGCCACGGCCGGGAAGTCCTTCGTGTGACGCAGGCCCCGCGCATCGGTAACCAGACGCACCTGCCAGCCGCGCGCGACCAGCGCGTCGGCGGCGGCACGCGCAGGAAAGATGTGGCCACCGGTGCCGCCGGCGGCGATCAGGCAACGGCGCGGCGTCATGCCGGATGCCGCAGCGAATAGGCGCCGGGACGGCGCCGGGTAAAGGCCAGCAGGAGGCCGGCCCCGAAGGCGAGCGCAAGCATGGAGGACCCTCCGTAGGACACGAAAGGCAAAGTCATGCCCTTGGGCGGGATGAGGTTCAAGTTCACACCGATGTTGACCAGCGCCTGCAGGGCGAATTGCAGGGCCAGTCCGGCCACGGCGAGCTGGGCGAAACTGTCCTGCAGCCGCATGGCCTGGGCCCAGGCGCGCGCGACCAGGATGGCGAAGAGGCCGATGATGGCGAGCGAGGCGATGAGGCCGAACTCCTCGGCGGCGACCGCAAAGATGAAGTCGGCATGGGCGTCGGGCAGGAAGTTCTTCACCTCCCCCTCGCCCGGCCCCGCCCCGGCGATCCCGCCGCGCGAAATGGCCTCGATCGCCTGGTCGATCTGGTAGGTGTCGCCACTTTCCGGGTTCATGAACCGGTCCACCCGGCTGGCGACGTGGGGAAAGGTGAAATAGGCCAGCGTCGAGCCGCCGGCGGCAAGACCGCCCAGCACCGACACCCACAGCCAGGACAGGCCGGAAGCGAAGAAGACGCCGCCGAAACACAGGGTCAGGAGCACCGACTGGCCGAAATCCGGCTGCGCCATCAGGAGCCCGATCGAGACGATATAGATACCGAAGGCGATGGCGCGTCCGGGGATCGGGGCGCCGCGCTTTTCCTCGGCGAACAGCCAAGCGGCGGTGACGATCAGCGCCGGCTTGAGGAATTCGGACGCCTGCAGCGACAGCGGGCCGATACGGATCCAGCGGGTCGCGCCCTTGACCTCGTGACCGATGAAGAGCGTCGCCACCAGCAGCAGGATCGAACCGCCCAGGGCGAGCACGGCCAGCCGTCGCGCGCCTTTCGGGTTGAAGGCCGACACGGCGAGCATGCCGATCAGGCTGACCCCGGCAAAGGCGCTTTGCCGGTAGAAGAAATAGAAGGGCTGGTCGATCCCGATCCGTCCGGCGATCGCCGGACTTGCGGCCATCGACAGGACCAGGCCGATCGTGATCAGCGCCAGCACCACGAAAAGCAGCGTGCGGTCGATCCCGCGCCACCAGGTCGCCAGACCGCGCGACATGTCCTGGATCACGTCACGCCCTCCGCCACCTCGACATGGTCGCGGAGCGCCTCGACAATGGTCCGGAAGGCGTCGCCGCGGGCCTCGAAGGAGGCGAACTGGTCGAAGGAGGCCGCTGCCGGCGAGAGCAGCACGACCTCGCCCACTGCGCCATCGGCCCAGGCGTCGCGCGCCGCCATCGCCACGGCATCCTGCAGCGTGCCGCATTTCGTATAGGGAATGTGGCCGTCGAGCTCGCCGGCAAAGCGCGCTTCGGCCTCGCCGATCAGATAGGCCCGGGCGATGCGCCGGGATGCGCCCAGGGCCGGCATCAGCCCGCTCTCCTTGGCGCGGCCGCCGGCAATCCAGCGGATGCGGTCATAGCAGGTCAGCGCCTGGATCGCGGCTTCCGCATTGGTCGCCTTGCTGTCGTTCACGAAGCGCACGCCATTGATGGTGGCGACGTTCTCCTGGCGGTGCGGCAGGCCGGGGAAAGTGTAGATCGCCTCGGCCGCGGCGCGGGCGGAAACGCCCAGCAGGCGCACCACGGCCAGCGCGGCGGCGACGTTCTGGGCGTTGTGGCGGCCCGGCAGGGCCTGCGCCTTCGCCAGGTCGACGGCCGGATGGGAGGCGGTATCCAGGGCGTCATACACCCGGTCGCCCAGGGCATAGACGCCGCGCGCGAAGACGCGGCCGGCGGAGATCGGCACGACCTGGTCCTCGCGCCGCGTCTTGCGCAGGCGGGAGAAGAAGGCCGAGGTCTCGTTGTCGTCGATACCGACCACAGCGGAACCGGCCGGCGACTGCATCTCGAACAGGCGCTGCTTGGCGTGGAAATAGCCCTGAAAATCGCCATGCCGGTCGATATGGTCCGGCGTGATGTTGAGCAGGACGGCGATATCGCACGCCAGCGTCTTCGTCAGGTCGATCTGGTAGGAGGACAGTTCCAGCACATAGTGCATGCCCGGGCTGGGCGGGTCCTGGGCCAAGATGGCATCGCCGATATTCCCGCCGACGACGACCTTGCGCCCGGTCTCGCGCAGGATGTGGCCGATCAGCGCCGTGGTCGTCGACTTGCCGTTCGTGCCGGTGATGCCGATCACTTTCGGACGGCGTTTCTCCGGCAGGTCGGCCAGCGCCATGGCGAAGAGTTCGGTGTCCCCGATCACCGGCGCGCCGACAGCGTTCGCCAGCTCCACCATGCGGTGCGGCTTGGGATGGGTCAGTGGAATGCCGGGGGAGAGGATGAGGGCGGCGATATCGCCCCAGTCGCGCCGGTTGAGATCGTCGAGCACAAGGCCTTCGCCGGCCGCACGCTCGCGTGCGGCCTCCGTATCGTCCCAGCACGATACGTGAGCACCACCGGCCGCAAGAGCCTTCGCCGTCGCTATGCCTGTGCGCCCCAATCCGAACACAGCGACACGGCGGCCTTCATATGCATGGATCGGGATCATGAAGGCCCGTTATCTCAGTTTCAGGGTTGCAAGTCCAATCAGCGCCAGCACGACGGCAATGATCCAGAAACGGATCACGATGGTCGGCTCGGCCCAGCCATGACGTTCGAAATGGTGGTGGATGGGCGCCATCTTGAAGACGCGCTTGCCGGTCAGCTTGAAACTGGCGACCTGGACCATCACCGAAACGATCTCCAGCACGAAGAGCCCGCCCACGATGGCCAGCACGATCTCGTGCTTCACCGCCACGGCGATCGCGCCCAGCGCGCCGCCCAGGGAGAGCGATCCGGTATCGCCCATGAAGACCATGGCCGGCGGCGCGTTCCACCACAGAAAGCCCAGGCCTGCGCCCAGCAGGGCCCCGCAGAAGACCAGGAGTTCGCCTGTCCCCGCCGTGTAGTGCACCTGCAGATATTCGGCGAAATCGACCCGGCCGACCAGATAGGCGATGGCGCCGAAGGTCGCCGCGGCGATCATCACCGGCACGATGGCCAGGCCGTCCAGCCCGTCCGTCATGTTCACGGCATTGCCGGCACCCACGATGACGATGCAGCCGAACGCATAGAAAAGCGGGCCGATGTTCAGCACCAGGTCCTTGAAGAAGGGGAAGGCGATCGACGTCGTCATCGCCGTGTCCATGCCCAGCCCGCGCGCCGTAACCGTGGCCCACACAACGGCGACCAGGGCGATCGTGAATTCCATCGCCAGCTTGAGGCGCCCGGAGAAGCCGGCGGTCGATTGCTGGGTGACCTTGAGATAGTCGTCGATGAAGCCGATGACGCCGAAACCGGCGGTCACGAAGACGACGATCCAGACATAGGCGTTCGACAGGTCGGCCCAGAGCAGCGTCCCCGCCATCACGCCGAGCAGGATGAGAAAACCGCCCATGGTGGGTGTGCCGGTCTTCTCCACGACATGGCGCTCGATGCCCTCGGCGCGGATCGGCTGGCCCTTGCCCTGCTTCTTGCGCAGCCAGGCGATCATCGGCTTGCCCAGCAGGAAGGCGATCAGCAGCGCCGTCATCAGCGCACCGCCCGTGCGGAAGGTGATGTAGCGGAACAGATTGGCCAGCTGCAGGTCTTCAGCCAGCGGCGACAGGAGCAAATAGAGCATGTGCGGATCAGGCCTCCGTCAATCCGAGCGCGGAACCGTCGGCCAGATATGCGGCAATCCTGTGGAGGCCGGACGCATTGGATCCCTTCACCAGAACCACATCCCCCGGCCGGATCGCCGTCTTGATCAGATCAAGCCCCTCATCCGCGCTGGCCGCATAGCCTGCACGGCGGGTCTCGGGCAAGGCGTCATGCAGGCTGCGCATGCGGCTGCCGCAGGCAAAGACCATGTCCACCTCCGCCTCGGCGAGCGGTTCGGCCAGGCCGGCATGCAGCGCGGCCTCGTCGGGACCGAGTTCCAGCATGTCTCCGAGAACCGCGATCCGGCGCCCGCCCGTGCCGGGGCGTGCGGCACCGAGCGCCGAGATCGCGGCTGCCATGGAGACGGGATTGGCGTTGTAGGCGTCGTCGAGCAGGGTGAACTGCCCGCCGGCGGGATGGTCGATGGTCAGCGCGCGCCCGCGACCGGCCCCGGCTTCCAGCCCGGCCAGCGCCTCAGCGACATCGCCGGCATCCAGGCCGGCCCCGGCGCAGGCGGCGAAGATCGCAGCCACATTCCACGCCCAGTGCATGCCGGACGCGTTGATGCGGAAAGGCGTGCGCATGCCCAGCACGTTGACGATGCCGCACGAACCGTCGAGCCCGGTCTCGAACTCCTCGATGCGGATGGCGGCATCCTTGGAGGTGCCGAAGTCCAGCATGAAGGCGGCCCCGGAATGGCGGGCATGACGGGCGAGCCGTTCGGCCTGGGGATCGTCGGCCGGATAGATCGCGACGCCGTCGGTCTCCAGACCCTCATAGATTTCCGACTTGGCATCGGCGATCGCCTCGATGGAGCCGAGATGCTCCAGATGCGCCGGCGCGATGCGGGTGATCATGGCCACCTGGGGCCGCACCAGCGAGGACAGGTCGCGGATCTCGCCGGCATGGTTCATGCCCAGCTCGAACACGGCGCGCTGCGTTTCGCGCGGCATGCGCGCCAGGGTCAGCGGCACACCCCAGTGATTATTGTAGGACTTCACGCTCCAGTGCGCCGGACCGGCGGCCTTGAAGACAGCCGCGATGGCTTCCTTCACCGAGGTCTTGCCGACACTGCCCGTCACCGCCACCCGGATGGCGTCGCTGCGCTCGCGCGCCGCCTCGCCCAGGCTGCGAAGTGCCGCCAGCGTGTCCTTCACCTGCAGGGCGGGTTCCAGTGCCAGGTCGCCGCGCGAGATCAGGCAGGCCGCGGCGCCGGCCTTCATTGCGGCTTCGGCATAGTCGTGCCCGTCGCGCTCGTCCTGCAGCGCGACGAAGAGATCGCCGGGTTCCAGCGTCCGGCTGTCGATGGAAATGCCGGAGCAAGTCCATTCGGTATCGCCGAGCAGCATGCCGCCGGTTGCGGCCATGGCCTGCCGGGCCGTCCAGAGCGGATCAGACATGGGCGCCCTCCCTTTCCCCCAGAGCCTTGCGGGCCTCCTCGCGATCGTCGAAGGGCAGCGTCGTGTCGCCGACAATCTGCCCGGTCTCGTGTCCCTTGCCCGCGATCAGAAGGCAATCGCCGGCCTCAAGCATGGTTACGCCATGGCGTATGGCGGCGCTGCGCTCGCCGATTTCCTCGGCGTCCGGACAGCCCTTGAGCACGGCCGCCCGGATGGCCGCCGCATCTTCGGAGCGTGGATTGTCGTCGGTGACGATGACATGATCGGCCTGGCTGGCGGCGATGGCGCCCATTTTCTGGCGCTTGGACGGGTCGCGATCGCCACCGCAGCCGAACACCACGATCACGCGGCCCTGCGTATGCGGACGCGCAGCGCGCAGCAGCTTGTCCAGACCGTCCGGCGTGTGGGCATAGTCGACCAGGACCGGGCAGGCCTCACGTGTCTCGCCGACCTTTTCCAGCCGGCCCGGCACGCCTTCCAGCCTGGCCAGCGTGTCGAGCACGACCGGCATCGCCACGCCGTCGCCCAGCGCAATGGCCGCCGCGCACAGCGCGTTGAGAATCTGGAATTCGCCGACCAGCGGGATTTCCAGCTGATGCTCCCCACCCTTCCAGGTGAAGCTCACATCCTGGCTCGCCGGGCGCGGGGTGATCTCGCGGATCGAGAGGTCCTCGCCGCGCCAGCCGATGGTAATGGTTTCCAGACCGCGCTTGCGGGCGGTCTCCGCCATGCGCCGGCCCCACTCGCTGTCGGCATTGATTACGGCACGGCCGCCGTCGGCCACGCGCCGGGAAAACAGCAATTCCTTGGACGCGAAATAATCGGCGAAATCAGGATGATAATCCAGGTGATCCTGGGTGAGATTGGTGAAAGCGCCGACCGCCACGCGCACCCCGTCCATGCGGTGCTGTTTCAGGCCATGGCTGGAGGCTTCCATCGCCAGATGGGTGACGCCCTCGCCCGCCAGCGCATCGAGCGCGCGATGCAGGGCGACGGCGTCCGGCGTGGTATAGCCGGTCACTTCCCGGTCAGCGCCACGGGTCACGCCCAGCGTGCCCAGACAGGCCGCGTCATGGCCGGCTGCGGCCCAGATCTGGCGCAGGAATTCCACGGTCGAGCTCTTGCCGTTCGTGCCGGTGATGGCGACGACATGTTCCGGCTGGCGCGGATAAAAGCGTGCGGCGAGCTCGGCGAGAATGGCGGCCGGTTCGTCGGTGACCAGAACGGGAATGTCCAGGCCTTCCAGGGCGATATCGGTGAGGATCACCGACGCGCCCTGGGCAATCGCCTGGGGGATAAAATGGCGCCCGTGCGCCTTCACGCCCGGCAGGGCGGCAAACAGGAAGCCCGGCTCGACCTTCCGGCTGTCCAGCGTCAGGCCGCGCACCTCGATGGCGCCGTCCTCGGGCGCGAAGTCATCGTCGGGCATGAGCTCGGCCAGTTTCACGGGATCATCTCCGGCATGAGGGCGGCGCGGATCAGGGCCGCGCGTTCGCCGTGATCGGCCTCGGCGCGCTCGACGCCGAGGATGGGGGCGATCCGGGAAACGATGTCGCCGATCGCCGGCGCGGCGGTCCAGCCGCCGGTGGCGTAGCCATAGGTCGATTCATTGCCGTGAGGCTCGTCCAGCAACACCAGGACTGCATATTGCGGATCGTCCGCCGGGAAGACGGCGGAGAAGGAGGAGATCAGCCGGTTGCGGTCGTATCCGCCGCGCGAGGGTTTTTCCGCCGTGCCGGTCTTGCCGGCGACGCGATAGCCGATCGCCTCGGCATAACCGCCGGTGCCATCGGTGACGTTCTCGCGCATCAGGTCGATCACCGCCCGCGCCGCCTCGGACGACATCACGCGCTCGCCGACAATGGTTTCGTCGGCCGCGACGGGCAGCAGGGTCGGCGGCACGTAGACGCCGTCATTGGCGATGGCGGCGAAAGCCGCGATGGTCGCGATCGGACTGACGGCCAGGCCGTGCCCGTAGGAGATGGTCGCCGTCTCGGTCGGGCCCCATTGACGCGGCAGCAGCGGATCGGCGCTCTCGGCCAGCTCGATCGGCGCGCGTTCCAGCAGGCGCAGATCGCCGAGGAAGCCGCGCTGGGCGTCGGCGCCGGCCTCCAACGCGATCAGGCTGGAGCCGATATTGGAGGAGTGGGTGAAGATTTCCGACAGGGTCAGCCGGCGGTTTTCGGCGTGATAGTCGTGGATCGTGTGCCCGCCGATCTGCAGCGGATTGGAGGCGTCATAGCCGCTTTCCAGCGTTGCCGTGCCGTTTTCCAGCGCCATCGCCACCGTGAAAGCCTTGAAGGTCGAGCCCATCTCGTAGACCGACTGTGCGGCGCGATTGAGGCGGCCGCCCGCATCGGCGTCGGTCGGCCGGTTGGGGTCGAAATCCGGCAGGGAAACCATGGAGAGGATCTCGCCCGTGCCGACATTCATCACCACGCCGACAGCGGCCTCGGCCTCGAAGTCGGCGATGGTCGAGCGCAGCACTTCGTCGACATGGAATTGCACGGACATATCGATGGACAGCGCCACCGGACGGCCGTCGCCGGACAGGAGCGCGCTGTCGAAGGCGCGTTCGGCGCCGGCAAGGCCGGCCATGTCACGATCGGTGTAACCCACGATGTGCGAGGCCAACCGGCCGCGGGGATAGACCCGGCGCGGCTCCATGCGGAAGCCCAGACCCGGCAGGCCCAGGGAGAAGACGGCCTGGCGCTGGCGCGGGGTGAGATTACGGCGCACCCAGACGAAGCGCCCGCGCCCACCGAGATCCTCGGTCAGCGCATCGACGTCGATGTCCGGCAGCACGGTGGCCAGCGCCTCCGCGGTCTCGCGCGCATCCCAGACCAGGCTGGGATCGGCATAGAGGGAATGGGTCTGCAGCGTGGTTGCCAGCACCTGGCCGGTGCGGTCGAACAGGTCGCCGCGGGTTTCCGCATGCGCGGCCTGTCGCGTGACCGGGGCAGCATTGGCCGGTCCCATGACGGCAATATCGACGGCCCGGCCTGCCAGCAGCAGAAAGCCGACCGCCAGGCTCATTCCCATGACGCGCAGGCGCGAACGGGCTGCGTCCAGCGCCTTGGTCTCGTCGCTCTCGATACGCAGGAGGCGGGACATGTCGGCCGGCGCAGCCTCGGCCAGCGGCGGCAGCGCGACGCTGCGCGACTTGGCGGAGACCTGTCTGCGGAACGGCCAGAGGCGCATCAGTCAGGCCCTCCGGTCTCAACGGGCTCGGCCATGGCGTAGCCGTCGACGCGCTCCTCGCGCACGATATGGCTGTCCGAACGCAAACCGGTATCGCGCGCGCCGGTGTCGGCCAGCAGCGGCAGGTCGCTCAGATCGACCTCGCGGGTCGGATCGAGCGGTTCGAAACCGAGATAGCGGCGCGCCAGCGCGCGCAGGCGCTCCGGGTCTTCCAGATGGGCGATCTCGACATTGAGCACGTTGATCTGGCGACGCTCCTCGGCCAGCTGGGACTGGATATCCTCTAGCCGCTCCTGGGAGCTCTTCGCCTCGGCCTTGGCGATATAGAGCGCCACTGCCAGCGCCGCGGCGACGACGAACGCGATCGCATTCAGCGTGCGGATCATAGCGCGGCCTCCAGACGAGCGAGCGACACAACACTTCGGTAAAGCTCCGGACCGTCGGTGACGGCCGGCGCCTCGGTACGGATGGCGGCCCGCAGCTTGGCCGACCGGGCCCGCGGATTGACCTCCGCCTCCTCCGCGCTCGCCTCGACGGCCTTGCGGTGCAGCAGACGGAAGCTCGGTTCGGGACCCGTATCGGCGACCGGCGCGTGACGCGAACCGCCTCCTCCTGCCAGCCCGGCGCGGGCCCGCAGGAAGGTCTTAACCATGCGATCCTCCAGTGAATGGAAGGTAACCACGACCAGGCGCCCCAGCGGCGACAGCAGCCGCTCGGCGGCCTCCAGCGCGCGGGCCAGTTCACCCAGCTCGTCATTGACGAAAATGCGCAGCGCCTGGAAGACACGCGTGGCCGGATGAATTTTCGAATGTTTTCCGCCAGTTGCGCGCGAGACAATCTCGGCGAGCCGGTCCGTCGTCTCGATCGGCGCCTCTTCGCGAGCGGTAATCAGATATTTCGCGACGCGGCGCGAACGGCGCTCCTCGCCGTATACATAAAATATGTCTGCCAGCTCCTGCTCGGAAAGCAGGTTCACCGCGTCCGCCGCCGTGGGCCCGTCGCCGGCCATGCGCATGTCCAGCGGGCCGGGCTTCTGGAAGGAGAAGCCGCGCTCGGCCTGGTCGATCTGCATGGAGGACACGCCGATATCCAGCACGATGCCGTCGACATGCTCGCCGCCATTGCTGCGCACCACCTCCTCCATCGCAGAGAAGGGCGCTTCGACAAAGACGAAACGGCCGGGCGCGGCCTGCTTGAGATGCTCGGCGGCGGGGCGGACGGAGGGGTCGCGATCGATGCCGATCAGGCGGCAGTCGGCGGCGGACAGGATGGCGCGGGAATAGCCGCCGGCGCCGAACGTGCCGTCGATATAGAGCGCGCCGTCACGCGGCTCGAGTGCGTGCAGCACCTCGTCCAGCATGACGGGGATGTGCGATGCACCGGTCATGAACCGCCTCCCGAACGCGGCGGCAGGCGCAGCGACGTCTTGTTGTCGCGCGCGAAGCTGCGGGCGTTCTTCTTGCGCTCGGCGAGGCGCTCGGGATCCCAGATCTCGAAGCGCGAGCCCAGACCGACGAAGGCCGCCTTGCCACTCAGGCCGGCGTGCTCGATCAGCTCCTTGGGCAGGGTGACCCGGCCGGTGCCGTCGAAGGCCAGGCCGCGCGTGTCGCCGAAGATCGTCTGCTCGAAGGCCGCGCGGGCGTCGTCATAGGGGTCCATCTCCTCCAGCAGCGTCAGGTAGCGGTCGAGCAGGGCCTGACCGCCGCCTTCCAGATAGCCGCCTTCGAATGAGGGCCACACGTAGATCTTCTCCTCGGGGTCGTTCTTGACGACCGCGCGGAAGCCCGCAGGCACGGAAACCCGTCCCTTTGCGTCCACACCATTGATCGTCGTCGACAGAAACACGCCTGAAATACCCCCTGCCCCATGCGGACCGGACCCACATGGTTAACTATGGGATAACATGGGATCAGATGGGAAACAATGACGAAAGGGTCGTTTCGCATGGATTAACGCGCCTTTCGAAGTATTCGAACGGTGCAAAATCAAGAACAGAAATGGAACATTAAGTTAATATCCACAGCCATTGGCTGCCCGGCACGGGCCCGGACGCCCAAAACAGGTGGCTGGACCGACTTTTTCCGGATTGGAACAAGCTGTCTCGCGAAGCGACGAAACGCGGTGGTTCCACCGGGACAATGCCTCGCCTTCGGGCATTCGTGCGAAAATGGAAAGGATCAGGCGGCCTGTAAGCCGGGTTCTGTCCCCCGGACCGGGGCCCGGGGTGGCGACCATTCCTCTGCGGCCGGCCTTGCGGCCGGCCTGATGCAACCTACCCGGATGACATGCGGAGACGCATGTGCGGACAAAGCCGCGCTCATCCCTATTCGGTCTTGCTCCAGGTGGGGCTTGCCGTGCCCCCTTCCTTGCGGTCGGGGCGGTGCGCTCTTACCGCACCCTTTCACCCTTACCCGGCCCGAGGGCCAGGCGGTCTGCTCTCTGCTGCGCTTTCCCTGGGGTCACCCCCGCCGGACGTTATCCGGCACCTTGTCTCCGTGGAGCCCGGACTTTCCTCGACGGCGCCGTTTCCGGACCTGCCGCCGCGGCCGCCCGGCCACCTGATCGCCCTCTAGATCGGGCAAGCCGCCCGGCCCGTCAAGCAGCCGACGCCACCCGGGCGATGAGATCGCTTGTCTCCTCGTCGAGCGCGCCATCGACCCGGCCCGGCCGCCAGCGCCGCTGGAAGGCCTCAACGACCGCTTCCAGCCCGGGCTCCAGCCCGTAGCCGATGCGTTCCAGCAAGGCCTCCGGCTCGCCCCCGCCCCGCGCATCCGGCAGAGCGAGCGCCGCACCGGCCTCGGCCAGGTGCGGCCAGGGAAATTTCTCGCCGGGATCCGTCTTGCGGCCCGGGGCGACGTCGGAATGACCGATCACGTCGCGGGGCGCGATCCCGTGCCGACCCATGATGTCCCGCACCAGCGCCGTCACGGCATCGATCTGCACGGCGGGAAAATCCGGCAGGCCGAAATCATGCCCGCCATTGACGATCTCGATACCGATCGAGGCGGAGTTCACGTCCCGCTCGCCGCGCCAGAAGCTAACCCCGGCATGCCAGGCGCGTTTCTCCTCGGCAACAAGGCGGCAGATCGCGCCGTCCTCCTCGACCATGTAGTGGGCGGAGACGGACACGTCGGGATCGCACATGCGCGCCAGCGCTGCCGCGCCGGTCTCCATGCCCGTATAGTGCAGCACGATGAGCGAAAGCGGCGCCTTGCGGTCGTTGAAATTGGGCGACGGCGTCTCCCGGAATTCCAGGCTCACAGCGTCTTCTCCCGGGCCAGCGCCGCCGTGGGCAGCTTGCGGTTGGGCCGCAGGGCGATGATCCCCACTCCGACAAGGGTGAGCAGGCCGCCGGCGATCAGGCGCCAGCCCAGCTCGTCGCCGGTGACGGTGAGCCCGGCAATCACGCCGATCAGCGGCGCCATCAGGGTGAGCGGCGCGATCAGCGTGGCCTCGTAGCGCTGCAGCAGATTGTAGAAGACGCCGTGGCCGAACACATTGACCACCAGAACCGTGAAGGCCACGGCGAGGACGATGGGCCAGCCGCCGGACACCATGGCATCCATCTGTCCGCTCTCGAAGGTCAGCGACAGGGCCAGCAGCGGAGGCGCGGAGATCAGCCCGATCCAGGCCTGCATGCGGATCGAGTCGAGCGGCATCTGCTTGACCAGGATCATCCCGACGGAGGAGGCGAAGGCCGCGCCGATACCGATCATCAGCCCGATGGACAGGTCCAGCTCCGCCGGATTGGCGATCACCAGCGCCACCCCGCCGAAGGAGACCAGAATGCCCGCGATCCGGGCCAGCCCCACTTTCTCCTTCAGGAAGATCACCGACAGGATGGTGGCGAAGGGCACGCCGGTCTGCACGGCGATCGCCATGCCCGAGGGCGTGGCCCATCTCAATCCCAGGAACATCAGCGCGTACTGGCCGGCGCCCATGGTCAGGGCGATGCCGATCATGGTGCCGATCTTGGCGGGGATCGGCCGCAGCCAGGCGGCCAGCACGGCGTAAAGCAGGATGAAGCGCATGAAGGCGAAGAAAAGCGGCGGCATGCCTTCAAAGCCGGGCACCCAGCCGGGCGCACCGGTGACGGCGAACTTGGCCACCACGAAATTGATGCCCCAGACAATGCAGACGGCGAACAGGGCCAGGAAATCCCGCAAACGCATGCCCGGTGTCTTGGACTGCGCCGCCGGTGCGGGCAAGTGCTGAAAAAGGGGGACAGGTCGAATTAACGTGCGCCGCTGTTCGCGCGACGCAAGGACGGAGCCGTTAATTCGACCTGTCCCCGTCCCGCCCTCTCCCCCGAACAGGGGATGGCTGGCCGACCGCCTCCTCGGCAATTTCCGCCGCACCTTTGCAAACGGGGAGAGGACAATGACGATCACCCGCATCACCGCATTCGGCGCATCCGCCGCCATCGCCCTGATGGCCGCCGGCTGCGCGACCAGCTCCAGCGCCGAACCGGAAACCGCCCTGCTCCAGGTCAGCAGCCCGGGCGATGCCAACATGTCGTGCGAACAACTGGAAACCGAGATCGCGCGCATGGACGCCATGATGGGCACCGACATGCAGGCCGCCGCCGATGCGGAAGCGCGGGGCAGCGCGGCCGGCGCCGGCGCCAGCGCCGCGATCTCGGCCGCCGGTTATTCCGGCGCGCTCGGCCGCATGCCCGGTCTGGGCTTCGCCGCCAATGCCGCGGCCGGCCACGCCCAGGCGCAGGCCCAGGCGGAAGCGGAACGCCGCGAGGAGAACGCCCGCCGCGCCGAGCTTCGCCGGACCAGCCTGATGGGCATCTATCAGGGCCGCGACTGCTAGCTCAAAAAGGGGACAGGTGGAATTTGCGTACAAATTCCACCTGTCCCCTTTTTTGCTCAGCCGCCGAAATGCGCGTCCAGGAAAGCCAGAAAGCGCTCCCAGTCGACGGCCGTCACACCGTGCAGGCCACGGCGCATGAAAAGCGCGATATCGGCGTCCGGGTCGAAATCGCCCAGCCCCTCCTGTTCCAGCCCGTCCGAGCCGTAGAGCGCATAGACGGGGCTCGCCCAGCGCGCCGCGCGCAAGGATCCGCCCGGATCGGACCACTGGTCCCGCCAGGCCCCGCCTATCAATAGCGGGCGCGGCGCCATCAGCGCGATCAGCTGGTGCTGGTCGACGGGCAACTCGCCTTCCCGGCCAGCATGGGCGGCATAGTTGTCGTTGAACCAGTGCGGATAGGTATCGGTGATCTGCGCCACGCTTTCTCCGGCATCGGACCGGCCGAGCGTCGTGCCGCCGGTGCCCGCCTGGTGGGCGATCACCAGGTCGATGCGCGTATCGAAGGCGGCGGCCAGAAGCGCCGACTTGCCATTGCGCGAATGGCCCCAGACCGCCATCCGGTCGCCGTCGAAACGGTCGTCGGCCTCCAGCACGTCGATCGCGCGGGAATAGACCCAGGCCCAGGCGGCGATGGCGCCGCTCTCTTCTTCCGGCGACAGTCTTTCCAGGGCGGCTTCGGCGGCCTGCGCATTGTCCGGCACGATGTCGCCGGGATAGATGAAGGCCAGCGCATAGCCGCGCGCCAGGATATCCGCGACCGGCGGCTCCATGATGTGCCGCCCGAAGATCCGGCGCACCGTCCAGCTTGTGAATCCGTCAGGCTCGCACCCGGGCGCATGGGCGCTGAGCGGGCCGGCCACGCCGTCGTGCCAGCCGAGCGCCGCCCGGTTGCCGCAGAACATCTGCATGACCACGACCGGCACCGGCCCTTCGGCGTTCGTCGGCATCACCGTGGCGAGGTGGGTGGTGAAACCGGCCAGGTCCAGCGTGTACTGCTCGATCCGCCCGGCGCCGTCATAGGCGGCGGTATCGATAACGGAATGCGACAGGACCTCGGCCTCACCGGCCTCGGGCCAGGCGCCATAGACCTCGCGCTGAAAGGCTTCGCGCAAGCCGGCCCGGTCCGCCTCCCAGCCTGCCTGCGTGAGGCCCGACAGGTCGAGCGCGGCGGGCGGGTCTTCGCCGCCATGCCGCGCCGATACCTTGGGCAGGACCATGGAGACACAGCCCACCAGCATCAGCGACAGGAAAACGGCGAGGAAAAGCGGGATGAAACGGCGCACGGGTTCGGTCACCTCACGAAGACGGTCGCGGGAAGACTAGCCGGCACCGCGGTGCGGACCACTCACAATTGCGGGAATGCAAAGCTGAAATCAGCGGCCGAGATCGACGGTCCAGCCGTCCGGGCCCCGCGTGGCGACGAGAATGTCGTCATCGCCATTGCGCGGACCGCCGCGCAGCTTGCGCCACAGCCAGTAGGCGCCGCCGGCCAGCATGGCCACGCCGGCCAACACCAGGAAGGCGGCCGTCAGCATGGCGGCCAGGAAGATGACGAGGCCGAGGAATGCCAGGGCGATGACGGCGGCCAGGACATCGCGCAGGATCCGTCCGGCCTTGGAGGAGAAGAAATCGGTCTTGGCGTGACGGGCGTCAGTCATGTCGTCCTATCCAGTCCAGTTTCACCCCCAGCATGACGTACATGTTGGCATTCCTGTGGCGCCAGTCAATTGGCGGCGCCTGCGACGAGACCACGCTCCTGGAGGATCTGGCCGTAAGCCGTGTTGATCGCAGCCATTTTCTCGTCGGCCATGCGCTGGATTTCCGGCGGCGCGCCGCGGGCGATCAGCCGGTCCGGGTGATTCTGCGAGGCGATCCGGCGGTAGGCGCGGCGCAGATCCAGATCGGAAATGTCCGCATCGATGCCCAGGATCACATAGGGATCGTCGTTCGCCCCCTCGATATGGGCAGAACGGATGCGCCGGAACTCCACCTCGGAAAACCCGAAGATATCCGCCACGCGCTGCAGATAGTTCATCTCGTCCGGGGTGACGGAGCCGTCCGCCTTGGCGATGTGGAAAAGCCCGTCCAGCACGTCCTCCAGCATGGCGGGATAACAGTTGAAGCGTTTCGCCAGCCGGCGGGCATAGCCGTCGAAACCCAGCGTGGTCTGGGTCGCCAGCTGGAAAGCCCGGTCGAGCGCCTCGCGGCCCTCGGGCGGCGGCCGGAAGACCTCGTAGAAGGCCCGCACCTCGCTGCGCGACACATCGCCGTCGGCCTTGGCCATCTTGGCGCCCAGCCCGATCAGCGCCATGGCGAAATCGGCATCCTCCACCTGGTGAAGGCGCGCGCGATCGTCACAACCGTCGCATTCCAGGAAACAGTCCCGGCCCTTCAGCCGGTGGGCCAGTCTTTGCCAGAATCCCATGCGCCTCACCCTCCTGCGCCCCCCCAGATATGTATCCGGACCGCGCAATGCTATTGCTCCCCGGCCATTTCAGCCTGCCGGCGTGCAGTGCGGCGCGCGGCGACCATCCGCGCCATCAGATCGACCAGCACGTCCCGTTCGCCGGGAGAGAGCGGTTCGAGCATGTCGGCATTGACGGCCTGGGCCGCTTCGATGGCCGGTCCCTCAAGATCGCGTGCACGATCCGTCAGGAAGACCAGCCTGGCCCGGCGGTCGTCCGGGTGCGGCGCGCGGCGGATCAGCCCGTCGCGCTCCATGCGGGTCAGCGTGTTGGCCATCGTCGCCTGCTCCACGTCCAGCCGGGATACCAGTTCCACCTGGGTGAGACCATCGCTCTCCCACAATTCCAGCAGTGTCATGAACTGCGCGGGCGCCAGTCCCAGCGGGGCGATCCGCCCGTGCAGGGCGTGCGCGAACAGGCGGGCGAGATGATTGGTGAGATAGCCGGCGGACCGGAATTTTTCGAACTCCATGACCGCTCTATTGCATTAGATAGCACGCTATGCAATACATAGCATGCTATTCAACTATGGAGTTCCTCGTGTCCCGCCCCCTTGCGCATCTGCACCGTATCGCCGGAATGGCCGCCGGCCTGCTGATCCTCACCTTCCTGACCGTCTCGGCGCTGAGCGAGCTGACCGGCGATCCGGATATCGTCCGCCTCGCCAAGACCGGCATCGCCTGGGGCCTCGTCGCCCTTGTGCCTGCCCTCATGGTCACTGGCGCATCCGGCATGGGGCTCGGCAAGGGCTGGAAAGGCCCCGCCATCGCCGCCAAGAAGCGCCGCATGGCGATCATCGCCGCCAACGGCATGCTGGTCCTCATACCCTGCGCCCTGGCGCTGGCCTGGCTGGCCCATCGGGGCGAAACCGGGACTGCGTTCGCCATCGTCCAGACGGTTGAGTTCCTGGCCGGCGGAACAAATCTCGTCCTGATCGGGTTGAATGCGCGCGACGGGATCGCGATGGCAGGGCGGCGCACGGCGAGGATCGCTTGAAGTCGCACGGCCAGCGCCTAGTCTCGCGCAACCGCAAACCAAGCGAGGCACGGGCATGGACAGCAGGCAGTGGGAATTCTGGATCGACCGGGGCGGCACCTTCACCGACGTGATCGGCCGCGCCCCGGACGGACGCCTGCATGCGCTCAAACTGCTCTCGGAAAGCCCGGACTATCCGGACGCCGCGACGGAAGGTGTGCGCCGCCTGTCGGGCGAGGAGCCCGTCGGCGCGGTGAAGATGGGCACGACCGTCGCCACCAATGCGCTGCTGGAACGCAAGGGTGCGCGCACGCTCTTTCTGGTCACGAAAGGCTTCGCCGACCTGCTGGTGATCGGCGACCAGACCCGGCCGGATATTTTCGCCCTCGATCTCAAACGCCCCGCTCCGCTCTACGACCGTGTCGTGGAAGTCGACGAACGCCTCGACGCGGACGGCCGCCTGGTCGATCCGCTGGACGAGGCGGCGGCCCGCCAGGCCCTGGAAAACGCGAAGGCGGACGGTATGGAAACCGTCGCCATCGCGCTCATGCACGCCTATGGAAACGATGCCCACGAGGCGCGCCTGGAAGAGATGGCGCGGGAAGCGGGTTTCGAAACCGTGATCCGTTCCTCCATCGCCTCGCCGCTGGTGAAGATCGGACCGCGCGCCTCGACCACCGTGCTGGACGCCTATCTCACCCCCGTGCTGCGCGATTATGTGAACCGGGTCGACAAGGGGCTGGAAGGCACGCCCCTCTTCTTCATGCAATCCTCCGGCGGGCTCGCCCCGGCCGGTGCCTTCCATGCCCGCGACGCGGTCCTCTCGGGACCGGCGGGCGGTGTGGTCGGCATGGCCAAGACCGCGAAACGCGCCGGCACGGACAAGGTGATCGGTTTCGACATGGGCGGCACCTCGACCGACGTGTCACGCTATGACGGCGACCAGTACGACCGGGTCCAGGAAACCCTCGTGGCCGGCCAGCGCCTGCGCGCACCGATGATGGCCGTGCACACGGTCGCTGCCGGCGGCGGCTCCATCCTCACCTTCGACGGCGAACGTGCCCGTGTGGGCCCGGACAGCGCCGGCGCCATGCCCGGCCCGGCCGGCTATGGCCGCGGCGGACCGGCGGCCGTGACCGACGCCAATATCGTGCTCGGCCGGATCCAGCCGGACTGGTTCCCGAAAGTCTTCGGCGAAAACTCCGATGCGCCGCTCGACGTAGACGCCAGCCGCGCAGCGTTGGGCGCGCTGGCTGAAGAAATGGGCCTCGCCAGTCCCGAAGAAGCCGCCGAGGGCTTTCTCGCCGTCGCGGTGGAAAGCATGGCCCAGGCGATCAAGCAGATTTCCATCGGCCAGGGTGTGAACCCGTCCGGCTATGCCCTGGCCGCCTTCGGCGGGGCCGGCGCCCAGCATGCCTGCCGCGTCGCCGATGCGCTGGGCATGACCTCGGTGCTGATCCACCCCTATGGCGGCCTGCTCTCGGCGCTGGGTATCGGTCTGGCCGATATCCGGGAAACGCGCATGGGTGCCGTGGAGAAGCCCCTCGAGGAGGCTTTCGAGGAGGCCCGGACCATCGCCGACAGGCTGGACGCGGAGGCGCGCGAGGCGCTGGCAAGCCAGGACCTGCCCGCCGACGCGGTGCGCTCACGCGGGGAATGGCGGCTGAAAGTCTCCGGCTCGGACACGTCCATCCCCGTGCCCGAAGGCGACCGCGAGACCATGGAGCGGGATTTCCGCGACGCCCACAAACGCCTCTTCGGCTTCGTGCCCGAGGGCGCGCTGATCGTGGAATCGGTAACCCGCGAAGCCGAATGCGAACCGCCCGGCTCCGGCGACTGGTCGATCGACATGCCGGCCGCCGGCTCCGCTTCGCTTGAGGCGAAAGCCAAGGCGAAAATGTTCGACGATGGCGCCTGGCGCGACGTGCCCGTCTATGCGCTGGATCAGTTCGCCCCGGGGATGAGCGAGGCCGGCCCGGCCCTGATCATGGATCCCAATTCCACCATCGTCCTGGACGCCGGCTGGAGCGCTTCGCGTCTGGAAGACGGCACGCTGAAACTCCAGCGCGCGCAAGCCCTGGACGATGCCAGGGGCGGCACCGAGCTCGACCCGATCCGGCTGGAGCTCTTCAACAAGCGCTTCATGTCGGTCGCCGAACAGATGGGCGTGGCGCTGGAGCGCACGGCGCATTCGGTCAACATCAAGGAACGGCTCGACTTTTCCTGCGCCGTCTTCGATGCCGAGGGCGGTCTCGTCGCCAACGCGCCGCACATGCCGGTGCATCTCGGCTCGATGTCGGCCTCGGTGCGCGCGGCGGCCGCGGCGCATCCCGATCTCGGCCCCGGCGACGCGGTCGCGGTGAACGCGCCCTATGACGGCGGCACCCACCTGCCGGACATCACGATCGTCACGCCGGTGCACGACGCAGCGTCACACGAACGCCTCTTCTATGTCGCCTCAAGGGGACACCATGCCGACGTGGGCGGTATCGCTCCGGGCTCCATGCCGCCCTTCTCGCGGACGATCGACGAGGAAGGCGTGCAGTTCCGGAACGTCAAGGTGATGGACAAGGGTCATTTCCTCGACGAGGACGTGCGTGACGTGCTCGCCTCGGGCAGCCATCCCGCCCGGCGCCCCGACCAGAACATCGCCGACATGAAGGCCCAGCTGGCGGCTTGCGCCAAGGGCGCGGACGAGCTTCATCGCCTGGTCGCAGACAACGGTCTGGACGTGGTGAAAGCCTATATGGGCCATGTCCAGGACAATGCGGAACGCGCCGTGCGCCGCGTCATCGAAGCGCTCGACGACGGGGTGCATTCGGTGCGGCTGGACGATGGCGGCGAGATCCATGTCGCCATCTCCGTCGATCGCGAGACGCGCTCGGCCACGGTCGATTTCACCGGCACCTCGCCCCAGCGCGACAGCAATTTCAACGCCCCGGCCTCGGTGGCCCGGGCCGCCGTGCTCTACGTCTTCCGCTGCCTGGTCGGCGACGCCATCCCGCTCAACGAGGGCTGCCTGAAGCCGATCGAGCTGATCATCCCGGAAGGCTGCCTGCTCAATCCGCGCCCGCCGGCGGCTGTGGTCGCGGGCAATGTGGAGACCAGCCAGCTGGTGGTCGATGCCCTGTTCGGCGCCACCGGGCGGCTGGCGGCCTGCCAGGGCACGATGAACAATCTCACCTTCGGCAATGACCGCCACCAGTATTACGAGACGATCTGCGGCGGCGCCGGTGCGGGCCTGAATGCCGATGGTGAAGGTTTCGCCGGCGAGAGCGCCATTCACACCCACATGACCAATTCACGCATGACCGATCCGGAAGTGCTGGAACGGCGCTATCCGGTCCGTGTGGAACATCACCGCGTGCGTACCGGCTCGGGCGGGACCGGCCGCTGGAGAGGCGGCGACGGCAGCGTGCGGCGGCTGACTTTCCTGGAACCCATGGAGGTCGCCCTGCTCTCCTCGCGGCGCAAGGAAAATCCGTTCGGCCTCAAGGGCGGCGGCGACGCCCTGCCCGGCCAGCAGCGCCTGTGGCATGCGGACGGCACCGTGGAGGATCTGCCCGGCCTGTTCCGCATCGATGCGGAGCCGGGAGACAGCGTGGAAATCGAGACGCCGGGCGGCGGCGGCTACGGCAGCTGACAGCTACTCCGCCGTTTCCGCGGCCGGGGTCGTGCGTGTGCGGCGCTTGGAGATCTGGCGCGGCATGACCTGACGGACATGGCCCTCGACATATTCCACGATCATGCCGGCGACATCCTTGCCCGAGGTCCGCTCGACGCCTTCCAGGCCGGGCGAGGAATTCACCTCCAGCACTTTCGGGCCGCTGGCCGAGCGCAGCATGTCAACGCCGGCGATCGACAGGCCCAGCGACTTGGCGGCCTGAACGGCGGCGGCGCGCTCGTCCCTGGTGATGCGCACGCGCTTGGCCGATCCGCCGCGATGCAGGTTGGAGCGGAATTCCCCGCTCTCCGCCTGGCGCATCATCGAGGCCACGACCTTGCCGCCGACGACGAAGCAGCGGATGTCGGCCCCGTCGGCCTCCTTGACGAATTCCTGGACGATGAAGTTGGCGTCCAGCCCGCGGAAGGCGTCGATCACGGATTCGGCCGCCTTGCGCGTTTCCGCCAGCACCACGCCGCGGCCCTGGGTGGACTGCAGCAGTTTCACCACCAGCGGCGCACCGCGCACGTGGGAGATCAGGTTGGCGGTATCCTTGGGCGAGTGGGCGAAGGCCGTCACCGGCATCTGGATGCCCGCCCGTGCCAGAACCTGGTGGGCGTAGAGCTTGTCGCGCGAAGCGCCGATCGCCTCGGGCGCGTTGAGGCAGTAGGCCCCGCGCATGGAGAACTGGCGCAGCACGGCCATGCCGTAGGAGGTCATCGAAGCGCCGATGCGGGGGATCACGGCGTCATACTGCGGCAAGGGCTTGCCGTCGTAATAGACTTCCGGATTGGCCGCATCGATCGCCAGGGTGCAGCGGGCCGTGTTGATCATTTCGACCACATGGCCGCGCGCCTCGGCGCTGTCCTTGAGGCGCTGGGAGGAATAATTGTTGGGCTCGCGCGTCAGGATGGCGATGCGCAGCGGGCGCTTCACCGGACGGCGCTTGGGGAAATCCTTGTAGAGACTGTAGCTCAGCTCGCCCTGGCAATAGGACAGGGTGGGATTGACCATCATGTCCTCGCGGATCGCCTGCCGGCCCAGCAGCATGCGGTACATCATGGTTTCCCGGTTGGTCAGCGTCAGCTCGACCGGCCATTCGCGATCGCCGATGCGCACCGGCGTCTCGATCACCCAGCGCAGCTCGCGCTCGCCGTTCGACGAGGTCACTTCGCGCCGGTCGACGGCGGGGGCGGAGCACACGACCTCGATCTCCGGCTTGTCCGGGATCGGGTGAAGGATGAAGCGGACCTGCGGATTTTCCAGCGGCCCGAAGGGCTCGACGGACACCGCATGGAGCGCGGACGTCCGCGCCCCGGTATCGACCTTCACCTTGACGGCCGGAATGTTGAGTTTGGGAAAGGCGGCCCATTCCTCCCAGCCGAGCATGAAGGCATCATCCATTCGGAAGTCTCCTGTAGCGGTTCCCAACCCGTTATAGCACAACGGGATATCCGCGCAGCGGGTGACTGCGCAAGCCTGAAGGAAGGCTGGAGGCGAAAAGCCCCGCCGGCCTAGTCGCCGACCCAGAAGGAGAAGGGCACGCCGGACAAGGTCGCCCCGCCCAGTGCGACATCCGCCACGAACAGCCGCTCCGCGCTCATCGCGCCGGCCGTCCAGTCCGCATAGGCATCCGCGTCATACGTGCCCTCGATCCGCACCGGACCGGTATCGGGATGACGCGCGGTGACGGAAATTCCCTCCGGCGTGACGGACCAGCGCTCGATCTCCGGCGAAACCGTCTCGTAATAGGTCTCGCCCCGATCATTCGTCCCGGCGGGCCGGTTGGTATCGGACAGCACGATCCGCAGGCTTTCCCCGAACCCGTTCCGGGCCGGCTCGGCCTGCACCGAATCCAGACGGAAGCCGTTGTAGACAATATCGTCCGCAGGCAGGAAATAGCCGGCAAGCGTCCCCGCCACGGTATAGCCCTGCGCCATCCCGCCGGCACCGTCCGGCGGCTCCACAGGGTCGTCGGGGATGGTGTCGGCGACGGGCGCCGGATCGGGCTCGACCGCTTCCAGCAGGTCCTCGACGGACGCCGTATCCGAGCGCGTCAGCCAGATGCCGACACCCAGCGCAAGGAGCGCGCACAGGCTGACCAGATTCAAGGCCGCTTTCATGATCTCCCCCTTCGAAAGCCGCCACCAGTCTACATGTCCGCCGGGGGTGCGAACAGGGGAAGCCCCCCGGGCTCAGCGCTGGCGCGCCACCCAGATCTTCATGGTGAGCTGGCCGGAGGGCTCTTCCGGATGCAGGGCCGCCTGTTCGATAAGTTCCAGGCCCGCCTGCTCGATCCAGCCTTCCATCTCCTCGTCGGAAAAGCCCAGACGGCGGTGATAATGATCCTCGCGCAGCGTCTCCAGCTGGTGCGGCTCGAAATCGACGATGAGCAGGTTTCCGCCCGGTTTGAGCACGCGGGCGCACTCGTCCACCGCCAGGGCGGGATCTTCCAGATAGTGCAGCACCTGGTGGACGGTCACCAGGTCGGCCACGCCGTTCTCGAAGGGCAGCGCGCCGACATCGGCATGGCGCACCGAGCAATGGCGCAGCCCCGCCTTCTCCAGGTTCAGCCGGGCGACATTGAGCATGGAATGGTTGATATCGACGCCGATGCCGCGATCGACCCGGTCGGAGAACAGCTCCAGGATCCGGCCCGTCCCCACGCCGACATCGATCATCAGGCCGAAGGGGCCCTCGCCGGCCAGCTTGCGCATCACCGCCTCGACCTCGTGATCGGCGAGGTGGAAGGAGCGGATGCGGTCCCAGTCGCCCGCGACGCTTTCGAAATAGGTCTGGGCGGCCTGGGCGCGGGCCTGCTTGATCGATTCCAGGCGCGAGAAGTCGCGGTTCATCACCGGATCGTCCTCGGGCAGGAGGTCGTGGGCCATCTGGGCCAGGCGGCGGCCGCCGCCCGCATCGGTCAGGCGGTAGAAGACATAGGCGCCTTCCGGCAGGCGCTCGGCCAGGCCCGCATCGGTCAGCAGTTTGAGATGACGCGAGACGCGCGGCTGGCTCTGACCGAGGATCTGGACCAGTTCGGACACGGTCAGCTCGCCCCGCGACAGGAGGGCCACGATGCGCAGCCGCGTGGGCTCCGCCAGGGCCTTGAGCTGTGAAACCAGAGAGTCCATGAAATCCGAGTCGAAAAATGCGAATGCCCCCTTGCTTTTATCTGCATCCCCACGAAGTTCAAATGGCCCCATGTAGACGGGGCGGGGGGAGAGCGCATTGACGAACAAGGAAATCCTCATTGTCGGAGCCGGCCTGGCCGGTGTCAGCACGGCCTGGGCCCTGCGCCAGCGGGGCCATGCGGTGACCGTGCTGGACGCCCACGACCAGGCGGCCTGCGGGACGAGTTTCGCCAATGCCGGAGCCCTGACCCCGTCCGAGCCGGAACCCTGGAATGCGCCGGGCGTGCACTGGCAACTGCTGAAATCCCTGCCCGATCCGCATTCGGCGATGAAGCTGCGCCTGAAACCCCTGCCGGGGCTGATTCCCTGGGGGCTGCGCTTCCTCGCCAATTCCACGCGCAAGCGCTACGAGGCCGCCTGCCACGCCAATTTCGCTCTGGCCCGCCACTCCCTGGCCTGTACACGCGCCGCCCGGGAGACGGCGGACATTGCCTATGACTGCCTCCAGCGCGGCACGCTGAAGGTCTGCAGCACGCGCGCGCCGATGGAAGAGCGTGCGCGCATGGGCGAGATGCTCCGCTCCGAGGGCCTGCGGCTGGACGTGCTCGACCGCGAGCAGACCGTCGCGAAGGAGCCCCTGCTCGCCTCCGTCGCCGACCGCATCGCCGGGTCGATCTTCTACCCGGACGACGAGTCCGGCGATGCCCGCGCCTTCACGCGCGGCCTCGCCGCCGCCGCCGAGCGCGACGGCGTGCGCTTTGAATGGAGTTCCCCGATCACCGAGCTGGCCGATCGCGGCGGCCGCATCGTCGGCGTGCGGACGGAACGCGAGGAGATCGAGGTGGAACATGTCGTCCTGGCCACGGGACACATGAGCTGGCGCCTCTTGCAGCCGCACGGGCTGCACCTGCCGGTCCGGCCGGTGAAGGGCTATTCGCTGACCCTGGACATGTCCGGGCTGGACACGCGGCCGGGCCTGCCGGTCGTCGACGAGTCCCGCCACACGATCGCGACGCCGATGGGCGACCGGCTGCGCATTGCCGGCACGGCCGAGTTCGCCGGGCTCGACCCGGCGCTGCGCGAAGAGCGCGTGGACAATCTGCGCCAGCTTCTGAAAGACCTTTATCCGGATATCGCGCCGCAACTGCTGGCCGGCGAACAGGCGCCCTGGACCGGCTTCCGCCCCATGTCCGCCGACGGCCGGCCCTTCATCGGCGAGACCCGCGCGAAGGGTCTCTGGCTGATCACCGGCCACGGCCATCTCGGCTGGACCCAGGCGATGGGCTCGGGCGACCTGCTGGCCGCCCTGATCAGCGGCGAGACCCC
>Ga0207849_100247_pt1 | contig 25383 bp, 24 predicted proteins | sample TtaePargueraPR_12_FD_187277 | JGI IMG/M metagenome (GOLD analysis project Ga0207849, IMG submission 187277) | Aerobic enrichment media microbial communities from Bioluminiscent Bay, La Parguera, Puerto Rico - Tt and P2 (4) (SPAdes) | ecosystem: Environmental > Aquatic > Marine > Unclassified ...
GTTCTAAACCGCTTCCTGGATACCGATATCGAAGAAATCCGTATCTTCAGCCGGGATGAGAAAAAACAGGATGACATGCGCAAGCGCTACGCCAATCCCAAGCTGAAGTTCTACATTGGCGATGTGCGGGACTACAACAGCGTTCTGAACGCCACCCGGGGTGTGGATTTCATTTTCCACGCGGCGGCGCTCAAGCAGGTGCCTTCTTGCGAGTTTCACCCGATGGAGGCGGTGAAAACCAACGTGATCGGCACTGAGAATGTGCTGGAAGCGGCCATTCAGAACGAAGTGAAGCGGGTGGTGTGCCTGAGCACCGACAAGGCCGTTTATCCCATCAACGCCATGGGTATTTCCAAGGCGATGATGGAAAAGGTGATGGTGGCCAAGTCCCGCAACGTGGACCCGGATAAAACCGTCATATGCGGCACCCGCTACGGCAACGTAATGGCCTCTCGCGGCTCGGTGATTCCGTTGTTTGTGGATCAGATTCGCGCCGGTCAATCCCTCACCATTACCGACCCGAACATGACCCGTTTCATGATGACCCTGGCGGATGCGGTGGACCTGGTGCTGTACGCCTTCGAGCACGGCAGCAATGGCGATTTGTTTGTGCAGAAAGCTCCGGCGGCCACCATTGAAACCCTGGCCCGGGCGTTGACCGATCTAGTGGGTAAGCAGGATCACCCCATCAATGTGATTGGTACCCGCCACGGCGAAAAGTTGTTTGAAGCCCTGCTCAGCCGGGAAGAAATGGCCTGCGCCCAGGATATGGGGGAGTACTATCGCGTTCCACCGGATCTGCGGGATCTGAACTACGGCAAGTTTGTGGAGCAGGGCGAGGAGAAGATCTCCCACACCGAGGATTACAACTCCCACAACACCGAGCGCCTGGATGTAGCCGGCATGCAAACTTTGCTGCGTAAACTGGAATTCATTCGTGCCCTGGAACGGGGTGAGTACCAGACCCCGGAGGACTGATTGATGAAAGTACTGGTAACCGGCGCCAACGGTTTTATCGGCAAGAACCTGCAAATGCACCTGCAGGAGAAGGGCGGCTTTGAGTTGGTGCCCTTTACCCGGGAACACACCGAGCAAGACCTGCCCGGCCTGCTGGAAGGCGTGGACTGGATTGTGCACCTGGCCGGAATCAACCGTCCGCAAGACCCAGCCGAGTTCAACACCGGGAACGCCGGGCTGACCCAGACTTTGTGTAACGCCGTTCACGCGACTGGCCGGAGCATTCCGGTGATCTACAGCTCGTCGATTCAGGCCGAGCGGGATAACGACTACGGCAGCAGCAAGCGGGAAGCAGAAGAAGCCCTGCTGGCGCTGCACGACGCCACCGGCAACCCTGTATACATCTACCGCCTGGCCAATGTGTTCGGCAAATGGGCGCGGCCCAACTACAACTCGGCGGTGGCCACCTTCTGCCACAACATCGCCCGGGATCTGCCGGTCCAGATCAACGATCCGGATGCGGTGATCAACCTGGTCTATGTGGACGACGTCATCGCGAGCTTTAAGGCCCTGCTGGGCGGCGAGTCCTTGGCGGGTCCGTTTGTGGCTGTGGAGCCGGTGTATCAGATTAGCGTGGGCGAGCTGGCCAGCCAGTTGAACCGCTTCAAATCCACCCGGGATAACCTGATCACTGAGCCGGTGGGCATCGGACTGGTGCGGGCTTTGTACTCCACCTACGTCAGCTACCTGCCGCCGGAGCGCTTCACCTACGCGGTGCCCCAGCATGGCGACGAGCGCGGAGTGTTTGTGGAAATGCTGAAAACCCCGGACGCCGGCCAGTTCTCCTTCTTCACTGCCCACCCGGGCATCACCCGTGGCGGCCATTACCACCACTCGAAAACCGAGAAGTTTCTGGTGATCAAGGGCAAGGCCTGCTTCCGCTTTCGCCACATGATCACCGGGGAGTTCTACGAGTTGTTCACTGACGGCGCCAAACCGGAGATTGTGGAAACCGTACCGGGCTGGACCCACGACATCACCAACGTGGGCGAAGACGAGCTGGTGTGTATGCTCTGGGCCAATGAAATTTTTGACCGGGACAACCCGGATACCTTCGCGTGCCCGGTGGGTACCGAAGCCTGACCGAATCTGGAACTGCCATGAAGAAACTGAAAGTCATGACCGTGGTCGGCACCCGGCCGGAGATTATTCGTCTGTCCCGGGTGATGGCCAAGCTGGACGAGTATTGCGAACACATTCTGGTGCATACCGGCCAGAACTACGATTTCGAGCTCAATGAAATCTTCTTCCAGGACCTGGGCATCCGCAAGCCGGACCACTTCCTGAGCGCCGCCGGCGCCAGCGGAGCCGAAACCATCGGCAACGTGATCATCGCCGTGGACAAGGTGCTGGCCGACGTGCAGCCGGAAGCCCTGCTGGTGCTGGGCGATACCAACAGCTGCATGGCGGTGATCCCCGCCAAGCGCCGCAAGATTCCCACCTTCCACATGGAAGCCGGCAACCGCTGCTTTGATATGCGGGTGCCGGAAGAAATCAACCGCCGCATTGTGGACCACACGGCGGACATCAACCTGACCTACAGCACCATCGCCCGGGATTACCTGCTGCGCGAAGGCCTGCTGCCAGACCGGGTGATCAAAACCGGCAGCCCCATGTTTGAAGTGCTGAACCACTTCCGTGACGGCATTGAGGCGTCTGATGTGCTGGAGCGCCTGGGACTGGAAGCGGGCAAGTTCTTTGTGGTGAGCGCCCACCGGGAAGAGAACGTGGATTCCGACAGGAACTTTCTGGCCCTGGTCGACACCCTGAACGCCGTGGCCGAGCAATACGGCTACCCGGTGATTGTCTCCACCCACCCACGTACCCAGAAGCGGGTGGATGCCCTGGGGGTGCAGTTCCACCAGAACGTCCGCTTGTTGAAACCGCTGGGTTTCAAGGACTACAACAAGCTGCAGCTGAGCGCCAAGGCGGTGTTGTCGGACAGCGGCACCATTAACGAAGAAGCCTCCATTCTCAACTTCCCGGCACTGAACATCCGCGAAGCACACGAGCGCCCCGAAGGCATGGAAGAAGCTGCGGCCATGATGGTGGGTCTGGGCACCGAACGGGTGCTGCAGGGCCTGGCCATTCTGGAGAACCAGGGCCGGGGCGACGAACGCACCCTGCGGCTGGTGGAAGACTACAGCATGCCGAACGTGGCGGAAAAAGTGGTGCGGATCATCCACAGTTATCGGAATTATGTGATGCAGACGGTTTGGAAGCAGTACTGAGGCATAAAGGTTCATGAAGCTGGTTCTGATTGCAGACACCTTTCCGCCGTTGCGGACATCCGGTGCGGTTCAGTTGCGCGACTTGTCCCGGGAGTTTGTGCGGCGGGGGCATGAGCTGACGGTACTGTTGCCCAGTTCTGACCTTGAGCAGCCGTGGGCGCTTGAGGAGTTCAGCGGGGTGCGGGTGCTGCGGCTGAAGGCGCCTAAGACCAAGGATATTGATTACGTTCGCCGGACAATTGGCGAATTTTTCATGCCCTATGCCATGCTGCGCAACCTTCGCAAAAGTCCACTGGCTGATGAGCGCTGGGACGGTGTGGTCTGGTATGCGCCTTCGATATTCCTGGGGCCGATTGCAAGTGCCCTGAAGAAGGCCAGTGGTTGTAAGGGATACCTGATTATTCGCGATATTTTCCCGGAATGGGCCGTAGATATGGGGCTGATGGGACGCGGGCTGCCGTATCGGTTTTTCCGGGCCGTGGCGAACTACCAGTACTCGGTTGCTGATGTGATTGGTATTCAGACGCCGGGAAATTCAATTTATTTTGACCACTGGTTGCTCAAGCCGAGCCGAAAACTGGAAGTGTTGCAAAACTGGCTGGCCGATGCGCCGGTGGGGCCCTGCTCGATTGATCTTGCGACAACCAGCCTGGCCGGCCGAAAGGTGTTTGTGTATGCCGGTAATATGGGTGTTGCCCAGGGTATGGATATTCTGTTGGATCTGGCGGAGCAGCTGAAGGCGCGAAGCGATATCGGCTTTCTGTTTGTGGGGCGGGGCAGTGATGCACAGAAACTGGCGGCGGATGCCAAAGCCCGTGAGCTTGATAATGTGCTGTTCCACGATGAAATAGACCCGGATGAAATACCCGGTTTATACGCCCAGTGCCATGTGGGGTTGGTGGCCCTGCACCCCAAACATAAAACCCACAATATTCCCGGCAAGTTTCTAACCTATATGCAGAGTGGGTTGCCAGTGCTGGCGAAGATTAACGTGGGTAATGATCTTGTTGAGTTGATTTGTGACGAGCAGGTTGGTGGTGTGGCAACTGGGGATTCTGTTGAGTCACTAGTGCGGGGGGCGGCGGCGCTGATTGATGAGTGTAAGAGAGATCAGGACCTGCCCCGGCGTTGCAAGGCGCTTTATCAGAAGTTGTTCTCGCCCGAGCGGGCGGTTGGGCAGATTGTGGAGGCTTTGAAGGTCTAGAAACTTCGATGGTAGGTAGGTCATGTTTGTAGTCTCCAAGTTTGCGATTGCACTGATATCTCCTTTGGGATCATCGTTATTTGGCGGCGTTCTGGCGCTCTTTTCGGCCCTTGCGGGCCGCAGGCGGCTGGCATTAGGACTGGGTGGCTTGGCGTTAATTTGGCTGTGGTTCTGGTCTTTGCCTGCGGCGAGTAATTGGGTGCTCGGCTATCTGGAAAATCAACATCCTCAGATTGCGGTTCAGGACGTGCCTGAGGCGCAGGCTATTGTGGTGTTGGGTGGGGGGATATCGCCCGCCGGCCCTGGTGAGTTGTTTTTCAATCTGGAATCTGGTGCTGACCGGGTGTGGCACGCAGCTCGATTATTCCATGCATCCAAAGCGCCGTTGGTGCTGCTGAGTGGTGGTAGTGATCCGGAGCATAGTGCTACCTCTGAAGCAGAAGCTATGCGTCAGTTTATGGTTGACATTGGAGTTTCCGAACAGGCCATTGCTCTGGAAAACCGAAGCCGGAATACTACCGAGAACGCGGAATATTCAGCGGAGATGCTGGCAGAGCGGGGCGTTACCCGGATCCTGTTGGTGACTTCTGGCTATCACATGCCAAGGGCGAAGGGGTTGTTCGAGGCTCAGGGCCTGGAGGTTATACCCGTGGCAACTGACCACGAGGTTTTGTCCCGACCCCTGTGGCGTAGCCTGCTTCCTGAGACCGGTGCGCTGGATGGTAGTAGTCGGGCCATTAAAGAAATTATCGGGCGCTTGGTTGGGCGTTGAAAATTTATAAATTCTAAAGGGTTCTCTGATTAGCTCTGTTAATACTCCCCGCTACCTGAAGCTTCTCACCCAATTACCCAAACAGCCCAGAATCTGGCTAATCACCGGTGTAGCCGGCTTCATTGGCTCTAACCTGCTGGAGCACCTGTTGAGGCAGAACCAGCGGGTAGCAGGGCTGGATAACTTCGCCACCGGCCATCGGCACAATCTGGATGAGGTTCGTAGCCTGGTGTCTGCAGAGCATTGGGCGCGGTTTGATTTCATCGAGGGTGATATCCGCAATCCGGAGGATTGTGCCCGGGCCTGCGAGGATGTGGATTATGTGCTGCACCAGGCGGCGCTGGGTTCGGTGCCCCGTGTAGTTGCCCCCGCTAAATCGGACACCACCTCATTCGTTTGATGCCAGCTCTACCTATGGTGACCACCCGGCATTGCCGAAGGTGGAAGAGAACATTGGCAAGCCGTTGTCGCCTTATGCGGTGACCAAGTATGTGAATGAGCTTTATGCCGAGGTGTTCGCCCGCAGTTACGGCTTCAAGGCCATTGGTCTGCGGTACTTCAATGTGTTCGGCAAGCGCCAAGACCCGGATGGTGCCTATGCCGCGGTTATCCCGAAATGGACCGCCGCCATGGTGCGCGGTGAGGATGTGTTCATCTACGGTGATGGCGAAACCAGCCGGGATTTCTGTTTTATCGAGAATGCGGTGCAGGCCAACCTGCTGGCGGCCACGGCGGAGGATTCTGCCAAGAACGAGGTTTACAACGTGGCGGTGGGTGACCGCACCACGCTGAATGATCTGTTCGCCGCGCTGAAGAGTGCTCTGGCCGAGAATGGCGTGGTGTATGAGAAGGCGCCGGTGTACCGGATTTCCGGCCGGGGGATGTGCGGCATTCTCAGGCGGATATTGGTAAGGCGGCCAGTAGGCTGGGGTATGCGCCGGAGTATCGTATTCAGAAAGGAATATCCAAAGCTATGCCTTGGTATTTGGAGAGTTAAATGAAGAAGGTTGCTGTTATCGGTCTCGGTTACGTAGGCACCTCCCTCGCCGTTGCCTTTGGTGAATAGCGAAGAGCTGATCAGGTGGAATGGATGATGTTGATGGATACGCTTAACTTCATGGTGGATGACGTGCTGGTGAAGGTGGATCGCGCCAGCATGGCTAGCAGCCTGGAGATCAGGACGCCATTCCTTTACCCGGTGGTATTTGTATCAGCTTGGCAGTTGCCGCTGGATATGCGGGTACGTAATAGTGAGGGTAAGTGGGCCTTGCGCCAGAGTCTTTATCGCGATGTGCTGCGGGAGCTGATTGAGCGGCCCAAGATGGGGTTTGCGATTCCTTTGGATGACTGGTTGCGCGGGCCGTTGCGGGAATGGGCGGAAGATTTGTTGAGTGTGCACTGATTGTCTCCGATTTCAGCCTTGGACTCTACGGCTGTCCGCTTGATGTGGAATCGGCATATCTCGGGGCGGGGGCATTATGCACAGCAGTTGTGGGCCGTGCTTCAGTTGAGTGCCTGGGTTAAGCGCTGGAATCCCTCGGTAAGTTGATTCGTTTTTTATACTGTTGAATTTGCCTTTATCTCTTTTACGAAACCCATGCTGCCCTATTTGCTGTTTTTTGCGGGGCACTCTTTTGCTTGTTTGCCTTATCAGAATGTCATTTGGCTATAAATAGCAACGTCGGCCGGGCAGGTCGTATTCAAGTATAGAGAGTAAGGCATGTTTATAGTCTCCAAGCTCGCGATAGCCCTGATATCGCCTTTTGGTGCATCGCAATTTGGCGGTTTGCTGGCGTTGCTCCTGACGTTGGCAGGCCGCAGGCGACTGGCCCTCTGGTTTGGTTCATTGGCGTTAGTTTAGCTCTGGTTTTGGTCTTTGCCTGTTGCTAGCAACTGGGTACGCGGCTACCCGGAAGATCAACACCCACCCATGGCGGTTCAAGATACGCTCCAGGCAGAGCCTATCGTGGTGTTGGGCGGCGGTGTGTCGCCTGCCAGCCACGGTGACCTGTATCCAAATCTTGAATCCGGTGCTGATTGGGTTTGGCACGCCGCCCGTTTATTCCACGCATCTAAAGCCCCGCTGGGCCTGCTGACCAGTTGCAGCGATCCCGAGCATAGTGCTACCTCCGAGGCAGAGGCAATGCGGCGGTTTATGGTGGATCTCGGGGGGTCCCGAGCAAGTCGTTCTCTTGGAACAACAAAGTCGAACTACCGCCCAGAATGCGGAGTACTCAGCAGAGATACTGGCAGAGCAGGGTGTTAACCGGATTCTGCTAGCCACTTCTGCCGATCACATGCCAAGGGCGAAGGGATTGTTCGAGGCTCAGGGCCTGGAAGGTTATTCCGGTCGCGACGGACCTCGAGGTGCTGTCCGGGCCCCTGTGGCGAAACCTGCTCCCTGAAACCAGTGTGCTGGGTGGCAGTAGTCGGGCGATTAAGGACATCATCGGGCGCCTGGTTGGGCGCTAGCAATCCATTGATCGATCCAAGCTCCAGTTGAGATTTTCGCGGGCTTTTCATATTCAGAAACAGGTAATTAGATATGCAGTACAGAAGGGAAATAGACGGCTTACGAGCGATTGCCGTCTTGCCGGTTATTCTTTTTCACGCTGGCTTCTCATGGTTCTCCGGTGGCTATGTAGGCGTTGATGTCTTCTTTGTAATTAGCGGTTATCTGATCACAACCATCCTTATCAGTGAGATGAGTAAAGGGAATTTCTCTATCGGCAGGTTTTACGAACGACGCGCTCGCCGGATATTGCCAGCACTCTTCTTTGTAATGATTTGCTGCGTCCCATTCGCCTGGTTCTGGATGGTTCCGCAAGAATTCAAAAATTTTTCCCAGGGTTTCGTGGCGATTTCATTTTTCGCGTCGAACGTCTTGTTCTGGCGGAAGTCAGGGTACTTTGCACCTGCTGCCGAAGAAAACCCTCTGCTGCATACCTGGAGTCTTGCAGTGGAAGAACAGTTTTATATCTTCTTTCCGCTGCTGCTGCTGATGCTGTGGCGGTTTGGGAAGAAGCCGATCTTCTACATAATTATCGGCCTCTCACTCCTGAGCTTACTGTTGTCTGAATATGGATGGAGAAACCATCCAACTGCGAATTTTTACTTGCTACCAACGCGAGCCTGGGAACTGGGAGTCGGCGCGATTTGTGCGTTCATTATGTTCCTGCGGTCACCCAAATCAAATTCTATGGCGGCAAGCGCAGGTTTGGTACTGATTGCATATTCAATTTTCTTCTTCGACGAAACCACTCCGTTTCCATCGGTGTATGCTCTCGCACCAGTCTTAGGAACTGCACTCATCATTCTGTATAGCCATGAACAGAATGTGGTAAACCGTATCCTTGCGAACCGTATTCTGGTTGGGATCGGCCTGATCAGCTTCAGCGCCTACCTCTGGCACCAGCCACTTCTGGCCTTTGCTAGGATTCGAAGTGCCTTCGAGCCTGGCTGGGCACTGATGCTTGCGTTTTCCATCGCATCTCTTGCACTGGCTTTCATCACTTGGAAATATATCGAGCAGCCTTTCCGGACCAAGAAACACTCCTTTGCCCGTTCCAGAAAGCAGATCTTCAGTTACGCCGCTCTTGGGACCGTTATTTTTACTACGTCAGGGCTGTATGGGCATTTCAACGGTGGATTTCCTGACCGAGTAGCCCCATCCGGCGTTCCCTTTTCAGAAATCAACATTGCTGAACGTATTAAGGTCAATCACGGCCTCGACTCTGAATGCGAGGGCACATTCACAACATCCGAAAAATGCCGAACCGGGCCTGATCCGAAAGTCATGCTCTGGGGGGACAGCTATGCTATGCATCTGGCGCAAGCAGTTCTTGCAAGCCCGAGCCTAGAAGGTAAAAACTTGATTCAGTTCACGAAATCGGTCTGCTCACCAATTATTGGATTAGCGCTTTCAAGCCGAAAATACCCGGAAGCTTGGTCTCAAAGTTGTGTCTCGTTCAATGATCAGGTTCGAGACTGGCTGAAAAATGATAACAACGTCGAGTACGTCATAATGTCCTCACCCTTAGGCATTCTATTTAACGAAACCTATGACACTAAAGGTGTTCTCCGGACGGCATCAGAAGACGTTGTTCTGGCAGCCATGAACGAAACCGCCGCTTTCCTAGAAAGCCTCGGGAAGAAACCCGTTTTTGTCTCTCCCCCCCCCCGAACCGGCGAAAACCTCTCAAAATGTTCAACTTACAATTTGATATTTGAAGGTAATGAAGTTTTAGATTGTGTTTTCACGATTGCAGAGTTTTCAGAGCAACACACCGCCGTCATGGCGTTCCTAGCGCGGCCAGATTTGGCATTACCGGTCCTGGATTTGGGGCAATATATCTGTGACTCAGAAAAATGCCCCACATTCGTAGACGGAGTTAATATCTACCGTGACCCTGGTCACCTGTCTCATCAAGGCTCTCGGCTAATTGGAATGAAAAACGACTTGCTGGGATCAGCACAGCAATTAGCAGACCAATCACAAGATGTACCGAATTCAGGTTCTGGATTAGCTGTCGCGGCTCCTATAGCGAAACCTGCTGTTAGTGCCCAACAAATTCTAAAAGGTTTTTGAATGCAGTCTGTTGATAGTCTCCGCAATCCGCAACTCCCCAAAACCTGGCTAATCACCCGGCGTAGCCGGCTTCATTGGCTCCAACCATCTGGAGCACCTGCTGAAGCTGAATCAGCGCGTAGTCGGCCTGGACAACTTCGCCACCGGCTATCAGCGCAACCTAGATGAGGTTCGCAGCCTGGTGTCTGCAGAGCAGTGGGCGCGGTTTCAGTTTATTGAGGGCGATATCCGCAACCTGGAAGATTGTGCCCGGGCCTGCGAGGGTGTGGATTACGTGCTGCACCAGGCAGCGCTGGGTTCGGTGCCCCGGTCTTTGAATGACCCCATTACCACCAATGCCGCGAACATAACCGGTTTTCTGAATATGCTGGTGGCGGCGCGGGATGCGGGGGTGAAGAGTTTCACTTATGCGGCGTCCAGCTCTACCTATGGTGATCACCCGGCGTTGCCGAAGGTGGAGGAGAACATTGGCAAGCCGTTGTCGCCTTATGCGGTCACCAAGTATGTGAATGAGCTGTATGCAGAGGTGTTCGCCCGCAGTTACGGCTTCAAGGCCATTGGCCTGCGTTACTTCAATGTGTTCGGCAAGCGGCAAGACCCGGATGGTGCCTATGCTGCGGTTATCCCGAAATGGACCGCCGCCATGGTGCGTGGTGAGGATTTGTTCATCAACGGCGATGGCGAAACCAGCCGGGATTTCTGTTTTGTGGAGAATGCGGTGCAGGCCAACCTGCTGGCGGCCACGGCAGAGGATATTGCCAAAAACGAAGTTTACAACGTGGCGGTGGGTGACCGCAGCACACTGAATGACCTGTTCGCGGCACTGAAAAATGCGCTGGCGGAGAATGGCGTGGTGTATGACAAAGCGCCGGTGTACCGGGATTTCCGACCGGGGGATGTTCGGCATTCTCAGGCGGATATTGGGAAGGCGGTGAGTAAGCTTGGTTATGCGCCGGAGTTCCGGATTCGGGAAGGAATAGCCAAAGCTATGCCTTGGTATTTGGGGTAATAGTTCCGAATGAATTACAGACCAGAAATTGACGGATTACGGGCAGTTGCTGTTTTGCCTGTTATCTTTTTCCATGCCGGATTTTCCTGGTTTTCGGGTGGATTTGTCGGCGTTGACGTTTTTTTGTAATCAGTGGCTATTTGATTACATCAATACTGATCTCGGAACTGGAAGGCGGTACGTTTTCCATTGGCAGGTTCTATGAGCGTCGGGCGCGTCGTATTCTGCAGGCACTGTTTTTCGTCGTGCTTTGCTGTGTTCCGTTTGCTTGGTTTTGGCTGCAGCCACCGGAGTTCAAGGAGTTTTCACAATCCCTGATTGCGGTCAGTTTGTTCGTCTCCAATATTTTCTTCTGGCGGGCTGAGAGTTATTTTGCTCCCGCCGCGGAAGAAAATCCCTTGCTGCATACCTGGAGCCTGGCGGTTGAGGAACAGTTCTATATCTTTTTCCCGCTCCTTTTGCTGGCACTTTGGCGATTCGGCCGAAACCCGGTCTTTTACGTTGTTGTTGCTGTTTCCGGTTTGAGTTTGGCGTTATCGGAATACGGATGGCGAAATCACGCGATAGCGAACTTTTACCTCCTTCCAACTCGGGCGTGGGAATTGGGGGCGGGAGCGATATGTGGATTCCTCTCGTATAAAAAAGCATCTATTCCAATCAGCTTCTGTCCGCTGTTGGCCTTGGCTTGATTGGTTATTCCATATTCTTCTTCGATAAATCGGTTCCTTTCCCTTCCCTCTACACCCCCTTTCCGGTGGTTGGTACGGTTCTTGTTGTTCTTTTTGCTGCCAGAGATACGCTTACGGCGAAACTACTTTCATCGAGGGCACTTGTTGGCATTGGCTTGATCAGCTTCAGTGCTTATCTTTGGCACCAGCCTTTGTTCGCGTTTGCGCGAATTCGAAGTCTTTTGGATCCTTCCTTCCAGGTTATGCTTGCACTTTCTTGTGGATCCGTGATCTTGGCCTACGTGAGCTGGAGATACGTCGAACAGCCGTTCAGAAAAGGTGCCAATTCGCTCCTCCGCTCAACAACTAAAGTTTTTGCGGTTTCCTCTGTTTTTACTTTGTTCTTTTTGATATTCGGTGGTTATGGCCACATCAGTGACGGCAGTAATAATCGTGGTTTGATTATGCAGCGCTTACACAAGGATTTGTATGTCCGTGAATTTCAGGAGGAGTGCTTCGATTTTTCAATGAGTCGGATAGAGAGTTAGGGCTTCTTCTGTAAGCTTGGCAATCAGGATGTTAAGTCGTCAGTTGCGATCATTGGCGATAGTCATTTGCTGTCGTTTCTTGTCCCTTTAACTCGTGAATGTGAAAGCCGAGAGAAGTCTTTTATTGTTTCAGGTGTTTCCGGTTGCCCGCCATTTATTGATACGTACGTATTCAGGCCCGATTAACGTCGGGAGATTTGCAATTTCAGAAACTTTGACGCATTCCATCAGCTTGTAGAGCTTGGAATAAAAAAGTAATTTTAATTTCTCGATGGACCTATTACTCAACGGGCGATGTGTCTGGGGCCTTTTATATCTTGGTAATGAATATGAAGTTCCGATGGATCAGGAAAACTCGCGAAGCGTTTTCGACAGAAAGTTTGAGGAATCCCTTCAGTTTCTGAGCCAATATAATTTTGAGGTTGTTATTTTTCATCGGGCGCCAGTGCAGAAAGTTGACGCTCGTCGGATCTACAACAGCGTCACGCTGTTCGAACAGGGCAATTTCCGAGAAAGTCTTGAGGCGGCAAGCCTTGATGTCGCTGAGCATCAGGAACACTACCGACCTCTCGCCAACTTTATCGAAGACAAGATTCGCACGCTCGCCAATGTCCGCTCGATTAACTTCAATGATCGGTTGTGTTCAGGTACGAAGTGTTGGCTACCGGACTCCGATAGAGTTCGAAGGGATCAATTGATGAGGCGTGTCCACTTTAGTGGGGGAAGTCCAGGGTTGCAATGGTGCTAGAAGACTTTGTGCCCGACTTGATGTGATGTGTGGCAGTGCCTTATCCCCTTAGACTACCCATACCCCAAGACCACCTTTCAATGGCTTAGACCTTGGTCGTGAAAGAGTGTCAAATCCTGCGATCCTGGTCACAGTTCTGTCATTTGTTCTGTATACTTTGGAACCTATCGTTAAGATTGGCTTGCGGTCTGTCCCCTTGCAGTACCGAATCCCGGGACCGGATGTCCAACATTTCATTTCTTTGGCCTTTTACTTTTCTCAAGAGATACTCACATGGAAGCGGCTAGTACTACGGGCCTTCTCTCTGGATTTATCGCGTTGCTTTCGCTGTTTGTGCTCAAGCCGATGGCGATTCGGGTGGATCTGCTTGATCGGCCGGATCACCGTAAGGTGCACAAGGGCGCTGTTCCGCTGGTCGGTGGGCTGAGTGCGTTTCTGGGGTTGAGTATTTCCTGGCTGGCGGGTATGCCGCTGGTGGAAGGCTATGGTCTGTTCCTGGTCTGTGCTGCGTTGTTGGTGATTATGGGCGCTGTGGACGATGCCCGGGAGTTGCCGGCTAAGTTCCGCCTTGGTGCCCAGGTGGCCCTGGGTGCGTTGCTGACATTTGGCTCCGGGGTGTCGCTGGAGTCTTTTGGCAATTTGTTTGGTTTTGGCGCCATCAACCTCGGGGTATTTGGCCCGCTGGTGACCATCGCGGCGGTGATTGGCGCGACCAACGCTTTCAACATGGTGGATGGCATCGACGGCCTGGCCGGCAGTCTGTCCCTGGTGGCATTGCTGTCGCTGGCTATCCTGTTCGGGGCCTCCGCTGGCTTTAACCTGGAGCTGGCGCTTTCCCTGGGCATAGCCTTTGCTCTGTTGCCCTATCTGATGGCCAATCTGCGGATTCCTCCGTTCCGCAAGAAAATCTTCATGGGAGATGCCGGCTCCATGTTCATCGGTTTTGCGGTGGTATGGCTGCTGGTCAACGGCACCCAGCCCGGTGAAATGGCCTTCCGCCCGGTCACCGCCCTGTGGCTGATTGCCCTGCCACTAATGGATATGGTCGCCATCATGGTCCGCCGCGCCCGCAAGGGCCAGTCGGTGATGAAACCGGACCGCGAGCACCTTCACCACATCTTCATGCGCGCCGGCTTTTCTGATCGTGAGGCTCTGATCATGATCACCGGCATTGCCCTCCTGCTCGCCGCCATTGGCTTGCTCGGCGAGTTCTTCCAGCTGCCTGAGTGGTTCATGTTCACGGCATTCATCGGGTTGTTTACGGTGTATGACTGGGGGTTGAGTCATGCCTGGCGGTTGTTGGTGGTGTTCAGAAGGCGTAAGGTGGCCGGCTAAAATAATTTCAGTACGTTCATGAAGCGTTTTTGTGTCGGTGCGGTGACTCCGGGCGGGCACATTAGCGCTTTTTTGCGTTTATGGCCGCAGGTAATAATGTCGAAGGTTTGGTCCATACCTATGCTCACCAAATGCCGTTTTGAACAGAATGAAATCGGTGTAGGGGGGCAATCTTGAATTTCGTGGTCAAAATGGTCTCGGTGCTTCAGCACAGCTATGCCCTCCACCTAATAACTTCCCGTAACTGAAACTCAGCCAGAGTTAGCGTAAAATCCGTCGCCTCCGATCACTATACTGCTAGCGCCTCAACACACCAGATCGGGATGGTGGGGCGGTAGCGTGCCTGATATAACAATACCTTCGAGATGCGAAAGGTTACTTTAATGAGCAACACGCTGGATAATAGAAGCAAGTACAATGACGAAATCAGCCTTGTGGACCTGGCTGCCACCTTCGTTCGCCGCCGCTTGGTATTTTACGTAACTTTCCTGGTCATGACTTTACTGGCGGTGATTTACGCCGTGATGACCCCTGCAAAGTATGAATATGTCAGCTTGGTGCAGCTCGCCGAAGACGGCGAAGGTGAATATCTTGAAGAACCCGGCGCTGTAGCCGCGACCCTGGAGAACCGGTGGATTCCCGAAGAAGCCGCCACTTTCGCGCAAATCAATGAGCGGAGATTGCCGTTCAAAGTGAAGGTATCTAACCCCAAGGATACTGGCCTCATAAAACTTTCGACAGAAACTACCGAGCAGCAGGCAACCCTTGTGAGGGAGTTGCACACAAGTCTCATCAACAGTGTGATTGAACGCCAGCAACAACTCCTAGAACGCTCACGCAAAGTTCTTGAAAGCCGCATAGCCTCACAAGGCAAGGTGGTTGATTCACTACAGTCACTGGAAAGCAGTGAGAACAGTGCTACTGCACTGGCGTCAGCCATTCAGAGGCAAGCTGAACTCGAAAGCGACATGGAATCCTTGAGGCCAGCTCAAAGCCTTGTAGTCAGTCGTCAAAGCACAGATGGCAAAGGGCCATCGAAGGCGTTGATTGTGGTTCTCGGCGTTCTTCTTGGCGTAATGGGCGGAGTTTTTCTGGCGTTCTTCTCAGAATTTATCGTACTGGTGCGGAAGAGCCTGGCGAATACCCAGGTCGAATAAATCACCGTTCCCGAAAAAAAGGGGCGGTTCCTCAAGTGGTGCGGCCCACTCATTGTACATTGAAATCAGCAATCTCCATTCTATGAAACTACTTATAACCGGCGGCGCTGGCTTTATCGGCTCCGCCGTCATCCGCCACATCATCAATAACACCAACGATGAAGTGGTCAACCTCGACAAACTCACGTATGCGGGTAACCTCGAAAGCCTGGCTCAGGTAAGTAGCAGTGAACGCTACAGCTTCGAGCAAGTCGACATCTGCGACCGCGCCCAGGTAGACCGGGTGCTGGCCCAACATTCACCTGATGCCATCATGCACCTGGCTGCGGAAAGCCATGTAGACCGATCCATAGACGGTCCGGCAGAGTTCATCGAAACTAACATCGTCGGAACCTACACCCTGCTTGAAGCCTCCCGCCAGTATTGGCAGGCCTTGGAGCCAGGCAGAAAAGCCAACTTCCGCTTCCACCACATCAGCACCGATGAAGTCTACGGTGACCTCCCGCACCCGAATGAAACGACCAATGCGGCAGATCACCTGTTCACCGAACAAACGGCTTACGCCCCAAGCAGCCCCTACAGTGCCAGCAAGGCCAGTTCAGATCACCTGGTACGCGCCTGGCACCGAACCTATGGCCTGCCAACCCTGGTAACCAACTGCAGCAACAACTACGGTCCCTACCACTTCCCGGAAAAGCTCATCCCGTTGATGATCCTCAACGCCCTGGAAGGCAAGCCGTTACCGGTCTACGGCAAAGGCGACCAGATCCGCGATTGGCTGTTTGTGGAAGACCACGCCCGCGCCCTTTACAAAGTCGTCACCGAAGGCCAACCTGGCGAAACCTATAATATCGGCGGCCACAACGAAAAACAGAACATCGAGGTGGTCCACACCATTTGCGACATTCTCCAGGAGCTCCGCCCGCAAGAGGGCAGCTACCGGGACCTGATCACCAACGTCAAAGACCGCCCCGGCCATGACATGCGCTATGCCATCGACGCCAGTAAAATTCAGAGGGAGCTCGACTGGGCCCCCAAAGAAACCTTTGAAACTGGTATCCGTAAAACCGTACAGTGGTACCTCGATAACTTGGACTGGTGCCAACGAGTACAAGACGGCAGCTACCAACGTGAACGCCTCGGAGCAGTAGTATGAAAGGAATAATCCTCGCAGGCGGCTCCGGTACCCGCCTGTACCCCATAACACTCGGTACTTCCAAACAACTGCTGCCGGTGTACGACAAGCCAATGATCTATTACCCGCTTTCTGTGCTCATGCTGGCGGGAATTCGGGATATTCTCATCATCACCACACCAGAGGACCAGGCTGGCTTTAAGCGCGCACTCGGTACCGGCGAACAATTTGGCATTAACCTCAGCTACGAAATGCAGCCAAGCCCGGATGGACTGGCGCAAGCCTTTATCATTGGTGAAGAGTTCATTGGAAGCGACAGTGTGTGCCTGGTTCTGGGTGACAATATCTTTTACGGCCAGGGTTTTACCCCCAAGCTGAAACTGGCTGCCCAGCGCACTGAAGGCGCCACCGTATTCGGTTATCAGGTAAAAGACCCCGAACGCTTCGGTGTAGTAGAGTTTGACGAGAATAAACGCGCCATCTCCATTGAAGAAAAGCCGGATCACCCTAAATCCCAATACGCGGTAACCGGCCTCTACTTCTACGACAACAGCGTGGTAGACATTGCCAAGCAAGTAAAACCCAGCCACCGGGGCGAACTGGAAATTACCTGTGTAAACCGCGCCTATCTGGAGCAAGGTAATCTGAACGTAGAACTGCTGGGCCGGGGTTTCGCTTGGCTCGACACTGGCACCCACGAAAGCCTGCTGGAGGCCGCACAGTTTGTAGAAACCATTGAAAAACGCCAAGGCTACAAGATCGCGTGCCTGGAAGAGATTGCCTTCAACCAGGGCTGGCTGACTCACGAGAAATTACAAGCCCAAGCCACCCAGCTGAAGAAGAACGGCTACGGCGAATACCTGCAGGATCTTCTGGAAGACGCACGATGATTCCCGTAACCAAACCCTATTTACCCAACAGGGAAACGCTCAATAAGTACATAGACGGCATCTATGAGCGCCAATGGTTAACCAACAACGGCCCACTGGTACAAGAGCTCACCCAGCGGCTGGAAGACTATCTGGGTGTTGAAAACCTGTTACTGGTCGCCAATGGCACCCTGGCACTGCAAATCGCTTACCGCGCCCTGGGTTTGAGCGATAGCCCCTCTGGTGAACAGGCGGAAGCTATCACCACCCCGTTTACCTTCATTGCTACCGCCAGTTCTCTGAAATGGGACGGTGTGCAGCCCGTATTCGCAGACATAGACCCGAGCAGCTGGTGCCTGAATCCAGCGAACATTGAAGCAGCCATCACCCCGAATACACGGGCTATTGTGCCAGTGCACGTCTTCGGAAACGCCTGCGATTTAGAAGCCATAGACACCATCGCCCAAAAGCGCAATCTTAAGGTTATTTACGATGCCTCCCACGCTTTCGGTGTGAATTACAAAGGCGAAAGCCTGCTCAAACACGGCGATGCGGCCACGCTCAGCTTCCATGCCACCAAACTGTTCCACACAGTCGAGGGTGGGGCCATTATCTTCAAGTGCAAGGAAGATCTGGAGCGGGCCAGAAGAATGATCAATTTCGGCCTTGCGGGGCCTGAGTGCATTGAAGAGCCGGGCATCAACGCCAAGATGAATGAGCTGCAAGCGGCGATGGGCCTGTGTGTGCTTGATGAGATGGAGCAAATTAGCGGAGATCGCCAAGCGATTACTGAAAGCTACGATCATCTTCTGCAGGGTAGGGTTCAGAAACAGCGTATTCAAAGTGGTGCCAGTTTAAATCATGCTTACTATCCTGTAGCACTGGAAAACGAAGCTCGGGTAATGGAACTGATGTCCTCCTTGCGTGAATCGGATGTTCTTGCACGACGTTACTTTTACCCGTCTCTGGAATCGGTAACGTCCTTGGGGGCAAGCTCAATAATGTGCCCCGAATCCCGAAAACTATCTGAACGCATTGTCTGTTTGCCGATCTACTCCGGATTGAGTTCGGCAGAGATTGAAATGATATCCGGCAAGATCCTCGAGGTGTGCCAGTGACTATGCGTCCAAAGAGTGCTTTTTTCAGAGCACCGGTGAGTTCTTCAGAAATTATTGCCTTCGTTGAAAAGCTTGTTGGCCCTTCCCTTCTATCCAGTGCAGTAAATCTGGAATTAGAGGGTACCTGTGATTCCCGCACCGGTGGTCATAAGCAGTTCGTTTTTGCAAACTGTGAACAATATGGCAAAGGTGCGGACTTAACAGGGTCTTTTGTTTTGACCGATGGGCTTCCGGGTGAGTCGATTCAAGGTTCCAACCAGTTCTGTGTAGTTTCAGACCCCAGAGCCGTGTTTATGGATGTGTTGGCTTGGTTAATTGATTCTGTCGGGATAGATGCTCACTGGCGTGGTTTTTCATCTGAAGCGGGTATTTCGAGCGAAGCGCGGGTTGCAATTTCAGCCGTTATTGAGCCTGGCGTCGAAGTTGGTGCGGGCAGCGTCATCTGTGCCGGAGCCGTAATCAAGCGAGGCTCACGGATTGGCAGGAATACGGTCATTCGAGAAAATGTAGTTATTGGCAGCGACGGCGTGACGGTATACCGGGCAGCTGATGGCCGACTTCTCAAGTTTCCCCATGTGGGTGGTGTTTCTATTGGTGACAACACTGAAATTGGTGCAAATGCGGTGATTGCCGGTGGCATTCTGGCCCCCACATTTATAGGGAACGATGTGGTGATTGGCAATTTGTGTAACGTGGGCCATGGCGCGGTTGTCGAGGATGGGGTTTGGATGTCTGTAGGCACATTGCTTGGTGGCCATACCACGGTTCACGCTGGAGCGACTGTCGCAATGGGGGTTAGTGTTCGGGACAATCTGGTGGTTGGCGCACAAGCATCGCTGGGTATGGGGAGCGTTGTGGTAAAAAATGTTGAGCCGAATCATTCGATGTTTGGTAATCCCGCCAAGCGAATGGTTGGCCTGAAAACCGGTCCCAAGCGGTAGATTAGGAGTTGCTATGTCGGAAGTGCTGAAGTTTGTGTTCAAGGGCAAACGAAATTATGTCCATGGAACCAGCTTGTTTAATGCATTGGTTGATGCGGCCGGTCAGAAAGGATTGGCAGAGGGAAAGATCAATGTGTCATTCAAACATATGACTCACAACCCGGTTTGTATACTGGACGAGCGTGCACCAACGGCAGCAGATGCGGTAGTCGCTAAAATAGCTGGGCCTGATGGTGAGAGTTACTCGATGTGTATTAACGCGGCGGCTGAAATCGAAGAGGAGGCGGTACGCCAGGACTTTGATGAATCCGAAGCTTGCCGTGGCTCAATCCTAGGGGATAAGGCGATCGTTCAGAATCATCCACACCATGTGGACAGAATTGAATTGCTTGTGTCGCTCTGCAAAAAAATGCACCTCGAATGCCTGGATGGTTCCAAGAAATGGGTCTTCTCCCGTTATGATGGTCGGTTTCCCATCCCCGCGATGGAGAAAGTGGAGCTTCGCATCACCAAGCAGGTGGGGAAACGACTTACTTGCAGCGATGTCCTCATTAATGGCGAGAAAATCGCTGACATGTACTTTTCGTGACACATTAGAACAACTAAGGAGCCTCTCATGTTAGGGATTCAGTCTGTAGCGAGTTACCTCCCGAAGGGCAGGGTCGATAATCTGGAGCAGGCCGATCGCTTTGAGACCGACCGGGAGTTTGTCGAGCAGAAAATCGGCGTAGCAACCTTGCCGCGGTTTGAAGATACGGACAGTGTTGTTAGCGCCTGCGTTGCTGCCTTTGATCGTCTTTGTGGAAAAGCAAATATCGACAAGTCGGAGATCGAGTGCGTGGTTCTGTGTACTCAAAATCCGGATAAGGGTGGCTTGCCGCATAACTCAGCTTTGGTTCACGCTGCTCTTGAGCTACCGGAAGAATGCGCCTGCTTCGATATCGGGCTGGGATGCTCCGGGTATGTGTACGGTTTGAGTGTGATTCAGTCTTTCATGGCTGCGAACCGGATGAAAAAGGGATTGTTTTTTACCTGTGACCCTTATTCCCGAATCCTTGATGATGACGATAAAAACACGTGCTTACTTTTTGGAGATGCTGCATCCGTTACCTTGATTAGTGAAACGCCACGCTACAAACTAGCCACAGCGAAATTTTCCACCAAAGGCGCTGGCAGTGATGCACTTCAGAAAACAGCCAATGGCCTGGAGATGAATGGCCGAGCCGTGTTTAATTTTGCCTTGCAGGATGTGCCAAAACAGATCAAGCGCACGTTGGTATCCGCAGAATTGACTGCCGATGATATTGACCTGTTTCTGCTGCATCAGGGCAGTCGTTTTATGCTGGAGAACACCATTAAGAGAGCTGGTATTCCTGCTGAAAAGGCTCCAATCCGGCTATCTGAAACTGGAAACACTGTTTCATCGTCTATCCCACTGCTGTTGGAAGAGGAGCTCGATAACAGGCCCCGAAGAATTCTTATGTCAGGCTTCGGTGTTGGGTTGTCTTGGGCGACCGCAATCTATGAAGAAGAAAAATCAAGCTAATAGGAAATATTATGAATCACGAAGAAGCCGTAAAGATCGTCATGTCCATGTTGGAAAAGAATGTTGAAGACCTGGAAATGTCCGAAGACAAGATGGATAAAACTCTTGTAGATCTTGGTGTTGATTCACTGGATATCATGTTGGTGATTATGGATGTTGGTGAGGCCGCTGGGGTTAGTATTAGTGATGATGAAGCAGAGGGATTGGATACGCCTGAGAAAATTGTAGAGTTTATTTTGGGCCGATAAATCAAGTTAGGATCGCGGGGGCATTAATTATGCCCCTGATTTAATTAATCGATGTTTGAGCCCCCCAATAGAGACCAATACTCCGAATGAAAGGCATAAACCGTAAAATTGGAGTTGGGGTGCTATGGAATCTAGTAAGTTTATTCTTGTCGCGAGGTGCGACAACCGTATTCACGCTGTTTCTAGCGAGGTTACTTGCACCGGAAGCATTTGGTCTGGTGGCCATGGCGACGGTTGTATTTGAGTTGGCGAGTGCGTTTGTCAATTCAGGACTTGGGCAGGCTTTGATCCGAAGCAAGTCAGTTTCCGACACTGATTTAACAACGGTTTTCTATACCAACCTGGCCTTGAGTGGTTGTGCATATGGGGTCCTGTTTTTTGGAGCCCCCTATGTGGCTGATTTCTATAAACAGCCGGAACTAACTTTACTTGTTCAGGTCATGGGATTGGTCGTATTTATTAATGCGACGAGGGTGGTGCAAACAGCTGTTCTGAGTCGGGAGATGAATTTCAAATCTCAGATGAAAGCCAACAGCACCGCTGCACTTGGGTCTGGGATTCTAGCTGTCTCCGCGGCCTATCTCGGATGGGACGTCTGGAGTCTAGTGGTTATGATGCTCAGTCAGGCCTTCATAACATCCGTGATTATGTGGTTGGCAAGTAACTGGAGACCAACTTTAACGTTTAGTTTCGAGTCTTTCTTTCGCCTCTTTAAATTTGGCCGCAATCTACTTGCAGAAGGAATTTTGGAGATCTCCTTTCAGAACTCTTACGTTCTGGTTATCGGCCGCTTCTTCAGTGCAGAAGTCACGGGTTTGTACTTCTTTGCCAAAAAAGTGACCAACTTGATTTCGCAGCATTTTACGGGAGCAGTCCAGCAAGCGACGTTTCCCGCCCTGTCCATGTTGCAAGACGACAACGAAATACTCAGGCACAAATATCGTCAAGTCCTGCAGTTGATGATGTTCCTGGTAGCACCCATCATGGCTCTGCTTGCAGGCCTCGCATCACCATTGTTCGGTTTGCTGTTCGATGCTCGGTGGCAAGGTGCGGTGCCTTATTTACAGCTATTGTGCGTGGTCGGGGCGCTTTTTCCCCTCCATGCACTGAATGTGAGTTTATTGAATGTAAAAGGCCGATCAGATCTGGTTTTGAAAGTTGGTCTACTCAAGAAAGCGGTCAATTTGGCTTTGTTATTTGGGGCGATACCTTTTGGTGTGATTGGTATTGTTGTTAGTCAGGTAATTGGATCTGCGCTGGCTTTGCTACCTAATACTTATTATTCTGCGCGCCTCATTGGCTATCCGTTAGGTGCGCAGCTCAGAGATGTACTAAAGCCGGTGCTCGCATCATGTGTAGCTGCTTGGGTTGCCTGGTTAATTGCGGGAAGGATGGTGGATGCTTCGTTTGGTCTTTTCGTGGCTGCAGGCGGCATTGGTGTTACAGCGTACCTTGTGTTAAGCGTGCTAATCCGTGCCGAGGGTGCCGCCCTTTTGTTGCGTAAAGGGCGTAGTTGGTTAGATAAAAAATTTGCTGGTATTCCCTCTGCGTAGTCGATCAGTCGATATCTTGAATAATTTTTGGCTTGTGTTTTGGCTTTGGGAGTTTTGCCATATGAATGTTCTTAATGCACTTCAGCTAGTCGTGAAAGATGAAATCTAGAAACGTCAATCACTTGTTTGATTCAAAGAACATCCATTTGAATCCGAATATCATGCTTGGAATTATGGAAAATCGTAAGCAGAGGCATGAGCATAAGTTCATCATAAGTTTTCTAGGGTCAAAAGATAGGGTTCTGGAGGAAAAAGTCTATGATGATCTGGTAAGTGACGGGTGTGATTTTCTTTATGTTCGGACCTTTTCTGATTTACTCATGCTCCTGATGAGGAATAGGGAGGTTTTCCTGGTTCATGGGACAGTCTCCCCTTTCAGAAAGCATTTTTTGCTGCTCTTATTTTTCTATCTTTTTCGCAGGAATGTTTTGGCGAGGATGGTTTTAGTCGCATGGGGCAGTGGTGACTTTTATGCCCCACGTAAAGCCTGGGGATTGATTTATAGAAGGATTTTGCTTAATTTTAGAAGAATAATCACGTTATCTCATGGTGATTATGAAATTTGCTTTAAGAATTATGGTGACCGGGCGTTACATGTGAATTATATAAAGCGCAGGAGGTTTATAGAAGTAGGTAGTTTTAGAAGTTCAAGCGCTAGAAATAAAATACTTGTCTCTCATAGTGGGTGGCCCCACAACAATCATTTTAAGTCTTTTGAGCTAATTGCAGATAAGGTCGGGCCTGATTCTGAAATAATTTGTCCATTAGCGTACGGGGATTCAATCTATATTAAGTCCGTTATTGAGAAGGGTGCTTCGGTCTTTGGTGAGAGATTTAATTATTTTACGGATCTTATGAATACAGAGGATTATCATGATCTTTTAAAGACAGTTGGTGTTTATGTGACGAGTGCAGATATTCAAACTGGGTTGTTTGCGTTGACCACATGTTTGGCCAGTGGTGTTAAGGTCTACTGTACGGGGAATCTGTATCGTTCCATGAAAGAGTTTGGTTTTAAGGTTTTTCATGTAGATGAGCTTTTAACCTGCGATAAAGATGAATTCGCGTTTTTTTCCGATGAAGATGTTGCCATAAATATGGAAGTTTATATGAAAGAATTTGGCGGGGTGGATTCGCTTAAGTCGAAGTGGGAAGATATTTACGATGATTGTCTTTGATGTTGGTTGGCCTGGCTTTTTTATGATTTTATTAATGTCTAAAGTGGTGTGTTGATAATGCTCCGCTTTGCGTGTTTTTTGGCGTTTTTTCCATGTATGGCGTGCGGGTAGTAATTTGGAAATTGCCGTAGTATTTGCAGCATATATGGCTGTTTTTCTTTTTTTTCAAAGAGAAGTTTTTCTTTACGCCAAGAAATTTTCGATTCTCGATTTCGAGGCTGCTTGGCTAAAATCGCTGTTTATATTTTTTCCGTTGTTTTTGATCACTGCGCTTAGAAGTGTTGATGTTGGGATTGATACTGCTAGATATAGTGAGGAGTATGAGCGGGCGAAAAGTTTGGAGCCAGTTATTAGATCTACCGAGTTTATTTTTTCATATTTATTAATTGCTTTTTCGAAGCTTGGGGTGAGTTTTCAAGGGTTTCTTTTTTTTCAATCCTATATTTATTATTTGGCAATTTCTTCATTGTTGGTGTTGATTCCTAATCGAAGTTATTTTACGTATTTTCTTGTCGTAGTTTGCTTTGGTTTATTCTCGTTTGGATTGTCTGGCATTAGGCAGTCCATTGCAATTTCGTTATTTTTGTTTTCTGTTTTTCCACTGCTTCGTGGTCGCCACTCAATTTATGCGGTTCTTGGTTTGATTGCATTTTTTGTTCATAACTCTAGCATTATTGTTTTTCTGGTGACATTTTTTGTATCTAATGTTTTTTTAGGGTTTAGAGTTTTCTATTTTGGAGTTTTGTTGTCGCCTCTGACTGTTCTTGTTAATGAAACAATTCTATATGCGTTTTCGTTCTTTGATATAAAGCAGTTGAGTAATTTTAATAATGACAATGACCTTTTGTTGAATATTAAGGTGCCGATGTCAGTGTGGTCATTTGTACTGGTAATGGGATTCGTGATGCGTTATGGGAAGAATGTTGCGATAATTGAAGCAATGAAGTCCCATGATAATTATCTTTATGTTCGATCACTTTGCATGTGGGGTTGTGTTTTCTTATGCGCGCTATTGTGGATGGCAAGCTCGATTCGTTTAATGGATAGGCTGGGCTTGTATTTCGTTCCTTTTGTCGCATTATTTTCGGCGTGGATTTTGGCGTCTGTCAGGGAAACGTTGGTTGGCTGGTGGATGCGTTTTTCCTTTTTATTGATGCTTATTTTTATTTCTTCGTTTTTGTTCCGGGACGAATTGTTTTCGGTTTTTTAGATCAGTTTCGGAAGTTTCTCTGTGAATAGTAAGTATTGCTCGGATATTCAATTGAGTGTTTTCCGAGGAAATTTTTCATTTGGTACAGGGCGATAGCACAGTATTTGATCTCAAATCGAGGTTCTCGGTTTTTTATTTAATATGATTATGGACTAGCTATGTTTTCAGGTAACACTCTTTTGATAACCGGCGGCACCGGCTCCTTCGGTAACGCCGTTCTAAACCGCTTCCTGGATACCGATATCGAAGAAATCCGTATCTTCAGCCGGGATGAGAAAAAACAGGATGACATGCGCAAGCGCTACGCC
>Ga0207849_100271_pt1 | contig 22167 bp, 18 predicted proteins | sample TtaePargueraPR_12_FD_187277 | JGI IMG/M metagenome (GOLD analysis project Ga0207849, IMG submission 187277) | Aerobic enrichment media microbial communities from Bioluminiscent Bay, La Parguera, Puerto Rico - Tt and P2 (4) (SPAdes) | ecosystem: Environmental > Aquatic > Marine > Unclassified ...
AGTGATACCCTGGCAGTTATTACAAGTCACTTTACAAGCAATGTTTGAGGCTAATGAGTCCGATGACAGTGCCAAGACACGGAGTTTGCTGTTGTCGACTATTGACGGTTTCACGCCACAATGTGACTTAACAGACTGGTTGCAGATTGAAACAGCTTCGTCAGAACAAAAGAAGGACCGTATTAAAGGATAGGCAAAACTGTCGCGTTTCAGCGATAGTCTTTTGTTTTTCCTGGATGCCTGCTTTCACACCGACACTTCTTTTGTCATGCCGAGGGTTAGAGAGGTATCCCTGGAAAGGAAAGATCCCTCGCAGACATTGGAGGACTGAAGAGTAAATGTGCTGAGGATGCAAGTCTGGGCAAACTGAGAACATTCAAACCAAGGTGGGCTTAGGCCTGTAATGCGATATCAAACTGCATTTTCCACAATCATTTCAACTGTAAAGAAAGGGTTGTTCTGTATAATGCAATTTTGATCGAACGAGGGATTATTCAACGTGTGTGGAATTGTCGGAGGAATCGCCGAGCGAAACGTCGCCCCTATTCTGATGGAGGGCCTCAGAAGGCTTGAGTACCGAGGTTACGATTCATCTGGGATTGCGCTACTCGACGCCGACAATAAGCTCCAACGCGTTCGAGCAATCGGCAAAATCAAGCAGCTTGAAACCAAAATCGATGCACTTGATGAGCCTTTTTCAGGTCAGGTCGGCATCGCACATACCCGTTGGGCCACTCACGGTATTCCTTCTGAGAACAATGCTCACCCGCATATCTGTAATAACAAAGTGGCGGTGGTTCACAACGGTATCATTGAAAACTACCAGTCACTAAAAAACCGTCAGCTCGCCGAAGGCTACCGCTTCACTTCTGAAACTGATACTGAGGTAGTCGCCCACGAAGTATTCCAGCAACTGGAAGACACCGATGATCTGCTCCAGGCCGTTATGGCATCACTCAAATCTTTTGAGGGTGCTTATGCACTCGGTGTGATGGCAACCAATAATCCTGATACGCTGGTGGCTGCCAGAAAAGGCAGCCCACTGGTTATTGGTATTGGCATCGGCGAACACTTCATTGCCTCAGATGTATCCGCTCTATTACCTGTCACACAGAATTTCATTTTCCTGGAAGATGGCGATGTTGCCCGCCTGACGCGCGACAGGGTGGAAATTTTCAATGTACTGACAGGTGAGCGGGTTGAAAGGCCCGTTAAACATTCCAACCTGAACCTCACTTCGGTTGAGTTGGGTGCTCACCGGCACTATATGCACAAGGAGATCTTTGAGCAGCCGCAGGCGGTGATTGATACGCTGGAAGGGCGAATGACGCAGGATCAGATCCTGGTATCGAGCTTCGGTCATAATGCAGAATCCGTATTCGCCAGTGTTAATCGCATTCATATCATTGCCTGCGGAACAAGCTATCATGCCGGCATGGTTGCTAAATACTGGGCTGAAGATATTATCGGCATGCCCTGCCAGGTGGAGGTGGCCAGTGAGTTCCGATATCGTAATCCGGTGATTGAAAATCACACCCTGTTTGTGATGATTAGCCAATCCGGTGAGACTGCAGACACACTGGCAGCATTACAGCAAATTAATGCGCTGCGTCAGAACAAGACCACCGAGCTTCGCCGCCGTGCCAGTGATACTCCCAAGGCTCATCTCAACAAACCTGATCTTGCTGGCGCACAAAAGCTTAATATACCGACGCTCAGTATCTGTAATGTCGCTGAAAGCAGTCTGACACGCGAGGCAGATCTGGTATTTTTGACACATGCCGGTCCTGAAATCGGCGTGGCTTCGACTAAAGCATTCACAACACAACTGGTTGCTCTGGCTTTACTTTTAACAAGTATTGGGAAAGTTCAAAATCGTCTGGATGAAGGCCGCGAAGCCATGATCGCCGGCGGTCTGCAGAAACTGCCCAATCTCATCACAAAGGCCCTTGGACACGAGGAAGAAATCAAACAGATTTCAGAAGATTTTGCTGACAAGCAACACGCCTTGTTCCTGGGGCGAGGCACCATGTACCCGATTGCTCTGGAAGGTGCGCTTAAGCTCAAAGAGATCAGCTATATTCATGCCGAGGCCTATCCGGCCGGTGAACTCAAACATGGTCCGCTGGCCCTGATTGATGAAATGATGCCTGTTATTGCCATTGCGCCACTGGATGACCTGCTGGAAAAACTCAAATCCAACTTGCAGGAAGTCAAAGCCCGCGGTGGGCAGATGATTGTGTTTGAAGATGAGCGCAGTGATATCAGCTCGGAAACCAGCTTCAAGGTTGTGAAAGCCACCACCAATGTGGGCCGGATTACCGCACCCATCACATACAACATACTGTTGCAAATACTGAGCTATCATGTGGCCCTGATTAAAGGCACAGATGTTGATCAGCCGCGCAATTTAGCTAAGTCCGTGACAGTAGAGTAGTCTGAATTTTTCAGAACTGTCATATTGCTGAAACCCTACTTTTCAACACTAATAACAATATAACGATATAGAGTTCTTGATGAAAATTGCTGTTGCCGGAACCGGTTATGTAGGTCTTTCTTTGGCTGTGCTATTAGCACAGCATAACGAAGTTGTTGCCTTGGATATTATCGAAGATAAAGTAAATCAGCTGAACAACAAACGCTCGCCGATTGAAGATAAAGAAATTCAGGAGTTTTTGGATAACAAGCCGCTAAGTTTCACTGCTACCTTGGATAAACAAAAAGCCTACAAAGATGCTGATTTTGTCATCATCGCTACACCAACCGATTACGATCCAGATACGAATTACTTCAACACCGAAAGTGTAGAGGCTGTTATTGAAGACGTAATAGCCATCAACCCTGATGCAGTTATGGTGATTAAATCGACTGTGCCAGTCGGCTACACCGAATCTGTAAAAAGAAAATACCAAAATTTTGTCATTACGAGCGAAGCTAAGCACTCCAGTCCTTCCTCACCTCAAGCGGGAGAGGGGCTGGATGAAGAGTGGGCGAGTCCAAACATCATCTTCTCCCCCGAGTTTCTGCGAGAAGGCAGAGCCCTCTTCGACAATCTTTATCCGTCCAGAATCGTGGTGGGAGAACGAAGTGAAAGGGCTGAGAAGTTTGCCGAACTGCTGATAGAGGGGGCTAGCAAGCAGGACATCCCGGTACTATTTACAGAGAGTACAGAAGCAGAAGCCATCAAACTGTTCTCAAATACCTACCTCGCCATGCGTGTGGCTTACTTCAATGAACTTGACAGTTATGCTGAAACTCACGGTCTCGACACTCGTCAGATCATTGAAGGCGTTGGTCTGGACCCTCGGATTGGCAACCACTACAACAACCCGTCTTTTGGCTATGGTGGTTACTGTCTGCCAAAAGATACGCGGCAATTACTGGCCAACTATGAAGATGTGCCAAACAACCTCATCAAAGCCATCGTTGACGCCAATACCACACGAAAAGACTTTATTGCCGAATCCATTATCAAACGTAATCCAAAAGTAGTCGGTATCTACCGACTGGTGATGAAAGCAGGGTCTGATAACTTTCGTGCATCTGCTATCCAAGGCGTGATGAAACGCATCAAAGCCAAAGGTATTGATGTCGTGGTTTATGAACCCGTACTTGAGGAAGAGACTTTTTTCCGCTCAACAGTCATAAGAGACCTGGAAGAATTCAAACAAAAAGCCGATGTTGTACTGGCCAACAGGCTGACAGATGATATCAAGGACATTCGCGATAAAGTCTACACTCGAGATTTATTTGGACAAGATTAATCCTAAAAGCTGATTAAAATTCCTTCTTCCTTGAGGGAGAAGGCTAGGATGAGGGGGATCGGAAAGAATGTCGATAATCCAGAGGTTTATTTATAAAGTTGAATGATTATCAGGGTTATACCCTGAGTCAGCATAAGTAAATTCGTCAACTGAAAAAATAAACTTGACCAAGTCACAAAATAGGAAAATATCCTATTTCTCATTTTTAGAAAAATTGATACTTTTACTTATGGCATGGATGCAATCGATAACAAGACAAAAGTCACTTCCAGGGAGGGTGGGACGATTGTTTTGTTATGCATCCATGCCGATCCTCTCTGTCAGCTCAGGCTTTAGTGTTTTAAAGCATTTACTTTTTTTATTTAGTTGCATACAGTGTTCAATCATTGAACGCTGATGGCTTGGCTCATGCTGACTGACGAATACCGATACAAGATATTCAAACTGGTTGAAGCTCATCCTGAGATCAGCCAGAGAGAGCTTGCCCGTGAGTTGGGAATCAGCCTCGGTAAAGCAAATTATTGCCTCAAAGCCCTAATAGAGAAAGGCGCTGTCAAAGCAGCAAATTTTCGTAATAGTAAGAATAAAAAAGCTTATCTCTACAAGCTCACACCCAAAGGAATTGAAGATAAAACCCAGCTCACTTTCAGATTTTTGATGCGTAAACGAGAGGAATACGAGTCACTTAAAGATGAAATTGAGCAGTTACAGCATGAAGCCGATTTGGTCAGACAGCAGAAAAAACGATGAAAAACCTGAAACTGATTCGGGTGTGAATGCTCGTCATCCTTGAGACATAGACCTAAGCTCGTCTAATAAGACCAATTATCATGGAAGCAACTCATTTAATTAATCAGAAAAACATTCTTGTGACAGGTGGCGCTGGATATATAGGCACCCACACGCTAGTCGAGCTGTTGTCTTCTGGTTGCCAGGTTGTTGTCATTGACAATCTCTCAAATGCTTCAAGGAAAGCTTTGCGAAGAGTTGAAATGATTACTGGTAAAACGGTCACTTTCATTAAAGGAGACGTCCGCGACAGGACACTACTTCGTTCTGCATTTCAGGGTTACGAAATCGATGCGGTAATTCATTTTGCAGGCTTGAAATCAGTAAATGAGTCTGTTGAAGATCCTTTGAATTACTATGACAACAATGTCACCGGCTCCCTGGCTTTGATAGAAGTCATGTCCGAGTTCGGGTGTAAAACACTTGTGTTCAGTTCTTCGGCAGCTGTTTATGGTGACCCTGCCAATGTTCCTGTCAATGAGCGTGAGTCTCTTTCGCCGACCACCCCCTATGCCTCATCAAAACTGATGGTTGAGAATATATTGAGACATGTTCACGTGAGCGACCCTGCGTGGTCAATTGCCATATTGAGATATTTCAATCCAGTGGGCGCGCATGTGTCCGGTCTTATTGGAGAAGCGCCTAATGGTATGCCTAGTAACTTAATGCCTTACGTTTCTCAAGTGGCACATGGGAAATATCAGAAACTAAAAGTATATGGCGATGATTACGACACACCTGATGGCACGGGTGTGAGGGATTTCATCCACGTTAGTGACCTCGCCAGCGGGCACACAGCGGCCCTGGAGAAATTATTTTGTTCATCACTCTCAACCGATCAGGGCGAGATACTTACTCTCAATTTAGGTACCGGTCGAGGCTATTCAGTTTTAGAAGTCATAGATGCTTTTCAGAAAGCTTCGGGTAGGTTGATCGAATATGAAGTTGTTGAAAGACGACCGGGTGATGCTGCGAAAAGCTACGCTGACACTAGTCTTGCTTTCGACTTATTAGGCTGGACTGCAAAGCACGATATCAATCGTATGTGTCAAGATTCCTGGCGTTGGCAATCAATGAATCCGGAAGGCTTTGAAAGCGATAAATAATGAACGAACAGCCAAACATTCTTGTGATCATCCCTGCCCGTGGGGGCTCAAAAGGTATACCGCGTAAAAACCTCAGGTCTTTAGCTGGTCGTCCCCTGATCTATTACTCGATAATGAACGCGCTTTCCTCAAGGTATAAGCTCGATATTTATGTATCTAGCGAAGATGAAGAAATTTTGTCCATATCAGAGAAGTTCGGTGCCAAGGTGTTGATGCGTGATGCGCATGATGCGGAAGATGCGGTGACACTTGACCCGGTAATATTCAGCGCACTGAAAAATGTTGAGAACATTGAAAATAAAAAATATGACCTTGTAGTCACGCTTCAACCGACTTCACCGTTGGTAACTGCAAATTCTCTTGATAAGGCAATTTCTCAACTAATCAATACGCAAGAGACGGATACGATAATTTCGGCTGTAAACGACACTCACCTGACCTGGAAGCTGGAAAATGAACGATATAAACCGAATTATGCAAAAAGGGTGAACAGGCAGGAGTTGACGCCAGTTTTTAGAGAAACAGGCGGTTTTCTCATAACACGAGCAAAGAACGTCACAAAGCAGAATCGTATTGGTGAAAAAGTTGACTTGTTTATCCTCTCAGACAGAGAAGCGATAGATATCGACACCTATGCCGACTGGGGCTTGTGTGAGTATTACCTCAAGAGGAAAAAACTTCTATTCGTTGTGTCAGGCTACGAAGAAATTGGGCTGGGTCATGTCTACAACACCTTGTTGCTGGCCAACGATATTGTCGAGCATGAGGTTGTTTTTTTAGTGGACAATAAATCGCAATTGGCTCTCGATAAAATCAATTCAAAGAATTATCCAGTCTACATGCAGACAGAAAGTGACATCGTCGAGGACGTCAAACAACTCAATCCTGATGTTGTTATCAATGATCGCCTGGATACTACTGAGCAATATATAGCAGCAATCAAGGCAGCTGGTATTAAAACGATCAACTTTGAAGACCTGGGGACCGGTGCTCACATTGCCGATTTAGTGATTAATGCCATCTACCCTGAACGTGAGGTACTACCAAAACACTATTTCGGTCATGAATACTTTATTCTTCGTGACGAGTTTATTTTGACCCCTGTCCAGAAACCCTCCGCTCAAGTCAGAAAAGTGTTGATAACATTTGGTGGCGTCGATCCCAACAACTACACCCGCCATGTAATTGAATCGATTACTGACTACTGCCAGGGCAATGATATTGAAATCACTGTCGTCGCTGGATTTGGATACTCACATTACGAGACGCTGGCCCCCTTCAGCGAGATAGAAGTTATTAGAAACAGCACAAATATCGCTGAACTTATGAGTAATGCAGACATTATTTTTACATCTGCCGGACGCACAACCTACGAGGCGGCGTCATTAAATGTGCCCACAATCGTGCTGGCACAGAATGAGCGGGAAATGACACACTTTTTTGCCACCGCAGAGCATGGGTTTGTGAACCTGGGCTTGGGAACTGACGTGTCAAATGAGCAAATCCTAGAGGCTTTCGTAAGCCTCGCGGAGAATTACCATTCACGTCAATACGCAAGCAACCTGATGGCAAAAGCAGACCTTGTAAGTGGACGTCAGCGGGTGATGAAATTAATCAATAATATTGTGGAGCAAGTATGAACATCCTTGAAATCTTTAACTCAACCGACCCGAGTGAGGCTAAGCTCTACAAACCTTATGTGATAGCAGAAGCAGGCGTAAACCATGAAGGATCAATGGAAACGGCCAAACGGTTGGTTGATGAAGCCAAAGAAGGGGGCGCCGATGCTATCAAGTTCCAGACATATAAAGCTGACACCTTAGCCTCAAAACATTCTCCCGCTTATTGGGATACCACCAAAGAACCAACGCGTTCTCAACATGAATTGTTTTCCAAACATGATAAGTTCTGGAAGACAGAGATGGTTGAGTTAAAGCAATATTGTGGCATCGTTGGCATCGAGTTCATGAGTACGCCTTTTGATAAAGAGTCAGCGATGTTCCTCAATGACTTGATGCCGGTTTACAAAATCTCATCATCTGATATCACCAACAAACCTTTTATTCAGTTTATTTGTGGCTTCAATAAACCCATCATCCTCTCTACCGGTGCCAGTGAACTTTGGGAGATTCAAGAAGCGGTCAGTTGGATCGAGTCATCAGGCAATCCTCTAGCTCTGCTTCATTGTGTTTTGAACTATCCGACACCAGATGAACACGCCAACCTGGGGATGCTGCTGGGGCTCAAACGTGCCTTCCCTGACAAAATCATTGGCTACTCGGACCACACCCTGCCAAAAGACATGAAAATCTGTGAAATGGCGACACTGATGGGTAGTGTCATCATTGAAAAACATTTCACTCACGATAAAACCCTGCCTGGAAATGATCATTATCATGCTATGGATAAGGAGGATTTGAAGCGATTCAGAGCAAACCTTGAGACTACCTTCAATGCGATTGGCAAATTTAAAGTTGAAGCGCTTGAAGAGGAAGAAAGTGCCAGGGTCAACGCACGCCGGAGCTTGGTTGCTGCGAAGGAAATACCTGCAGGAAAAGCCATAGAGCGAGAAGATTTAACATTCAAGCGCCCGGCTCATGGCATTAGCCCCAGGGCGATTGATCAGCTAGTGGGCATGACAGCTGCCCGGGCCATAGATGAAGACACCGTACTGAAGTGGGGCATGTTTGAGTGAAACAAAGCTATGTCATTCTGACGGGAAGCAAAAACAATGCAGGTGACTTCCTCATCAAACACCGCGCAAAAAAGTTGTTTGAACAAATCAGGCCAGACAGAGAAATTATTGATTTCAATGCCTGGGAATCCATTAATCAAGAAAAACTGGAGATCATTAATCAATCTAATGCTCTGATATTGATGGGAGGGCCTGCGCTGCAAAAAAATATGTATCCGGGAATATATAAGTTACCTGCTGATTTAGATGAGATTAAAACGCCAATAGTAACCATGGGAGTTGGCTGGAAAAGTATCAATGGTAGCTGGCACGATACATATCATTACCCACTCAATCAGTCCTCGTGCAAGCTTCTAGATCGGATAAAGTCTGATGGGGTAACGTCAAGTGTTAGAGATTTTCACACCCTTAATGTGCTACAGGCGAAAGGTTACGATAATTACCTCATGACGGGATGTCCTGCCTACTACGACTTAGCGCATTTGAGAGAACCTTTTCATTTTCCAGATAAGATTGAAAAAATAGCTTTCTCTTTAGGGGTTTCCTTCATCAACAGCTTTTCAATGGAAAAGCAGATGAAAGACCTAATATTGCACTTGAAAGAAGAGTTTAAAGGAAAGACTTTTGAGGTTGTTTTTCATCATGGGCTGAATCCAGACGTTTTTTCTAAATCTTATGTTGGAAAAGCAAATCACAACAAGCGGCATAATGAATTCGCCGCTTGGCTTACTGAACAAAATATCAACTTTGTTGACATCTCGGGTAGTGCAGAAAAGCTCATTGATTATTACTCATCAGTAGATCTACACATTGGCTACCGGGTACATGCCCACATCTTTATGAATAGTGTGAAAAAATTGTCTTTGCTCATATCGGAAGATGGTCGGGCAAAAGGGAGCAAAGCAACGATCGCTGGAATGGTTATTGATGGGTATTCAGCTTATCAAAATGGTTATGTGCACAAGATCATGAGTAGGCTCGGCGTCAAGTTTGACAGGTTCATCACCAACTCGCATTCATTAGAGGAAATAAGAAATATAATTACTTATGAAATAGACACAAAAGGTCATCGGTCTGAACAATCACAAGCACTAATTCAGCAAAATTTTGGATTAATGACTGACTTTCTCAATAATCTCCCCTAGAAAATTCAGATGAGAGTCTTTAAAAACTCACTAATCTATCTCGTATCTAGTGTACTCAGCAAAGCAGCGCCATTCCTGCTTTTACCATTTCTTACTAAGTATTTGTCGCCCGAAGAGTTTGGTGTATTAGCGATATTCCTTGTTTTGAACTCCATCACGGGTGCATTTGTTGGTATGTCAATGCATGCAAATGTGACTAAGAACTTTTTTAGAAAGGCGAAGCCTGAATTAGCTCTGATAACCGGCAATGTCTTTTTTGTTCTTTTCACCACGACTTCATTATATTTTTTGGTGATGCTGGTGGTTGCCGGTTCGACTGAAGCCTTTTTTTCTGTTCCCTCTGAATATCTACTAATTCTGCCTCCGCTTGCATTTCTGTCAATGGCAAATCAAATCCACTTAGCCGTTTTGAGAAATGAAGGCAGAGCTTATGCTTTTGGTGCCTTTGAACTAACTAACGCTTTTCTTGGGGCCGGTATCACCATACTGTGTTTGCTTGTTTTTGATGCTGGCTGGTTGTCACAAGTCATAGGCTTAGCGATTGCTACCCTTTTGGTTAGTGCTATTGGCGTCTCATATATGTTTAAAAGAGGCTATCTGAACTTCACGTTTGATAAAACAGAGGTCAAGTCTATATTGATGTTATCCCTGCCTTTGATACCTCATGTTTTAGGAGGCGTTGCCATTGCAACCAGTGACCGTCTTTTTATTGAGAGGCTGGTAGGGCTTCAAGCGGTGTCGCTCTATGCTATTGGCTACAGCTTTGGCAAACTTGTGACATTGTTGACTGATGCATTTATCAAGGCATGGAGTCCATGGTTTTATGAGCAATTAGTCGAACCTACGCATGAAGGAAAAGCCACAATAGTCAAATTCACCTATTTTTATATAGTTGGAGTGTTTGCCTTCGCATATATTATTTCGATGGTTGGCGAGTGGCTTTTGCCTTACATTGTCGACATCCGTTATCACGATGCTGCAATGTTTATTTGGTGGATTGCTCTGGGTTATGCGATTCAGGGTGTTTATAAAATTTTCTTTCCTTATCTGGTTCATATCAGCAGAACGGCGTTTTTGGCATTTAGCACCATCACTGCTGCAATTTCCAATATCATTTTAAATTATTTTCTAGTGCCGCAATATGGTGCTATGGGGGCCGCATATGGCACTATCTTCGCATTTTCAATTAGTGCTTTGCTTGTCTTTGAATACCAACGCCGTCATTACCCGATGCCGTGGCTTTATAGTGTGCAGAAATAGAGTGCGGGCAAAGCTTCGGCTAATTCGCTTCAATGTTTCTCTCTTCTGGAGCAGCCCGACACTGAATGCATTTCATCAGGCCAGAGAAGAAATCGAGAATAAGAAACACTTATGATGAATTGGTATAAGGATATAAAAACCATCTTAGCAGATGAGCCTGAGTCTTGGCTTGCGTATCTTCATGGCCAACAGCTACACAATAGGCCTCTACTCACTCAGCTAAAGCCGAGGTATACAGGCATCTCTCTTCAAATAGCAAAATTTTTTGCAAAATTAGTTCGTGACTTTAGGTTAATAAGAAGTCCGAAATTTATGCCGGCAACTTTTTTTGTATTTGCTGATACAGCGAACCAATTGAATGCGCTAGAACAGACTTTACATTCCCTGACACGGCAAAATCAAAAGCCTTTGATAGTGGTTAACGGGGAGCATAAACATATCCAAGCAAACGATCTGCAGTATACCCCGTTCAAACTCAATCTGATGGACGTCTTACGTACTCTGTTTTTGTTCTCAAAACGAGGGATGTCGCTATATAAAACTGGAAAAGAGAAACACCCCGTTTCTGTTAAATGGTATTTTGCACATTTTTGTAGTGTTTATACTTATCTGAGCTATTTTTATAGAGTACTAGCAGAGGCTAAGCCGGAATTTGTTCTCACAGCTAATGATCACAACATCCCTCACCGTTGTTTGTTAGCAGTTGCTCATCACATGGGGATTAAAACTGTTTACATGCAGCATGCGTCAGTAAGTAATATTTTCCCTGCTTTACGAGTTAATTATGCGTTTCTAGATGGACAGTGTGCGTTGGACACATACATGGAATGTGAGCGCAATCAGCCTGACACGAACCGTGATGTTCCAACGCCAACCGTCATCCTCTCAGGTCAGAAGAAGCATATAAAAAGACTAAAAAGTAAGGATGTTAATAACCGTATTGGTGTTGCACTTAACGCCTTAGATGACGCTCAAGCAGGCATAGACTTTATTGATTCCTTGGTAAAGCATGGCTTCGATGTCCGGTTACGCTGGCACCCTGCTCAATCATTAAGTGTTACACAGAAGTATAGAGCTGCATTTTCGGGGAATGCGCATGTGTCACTGAGTGATCCAAAAGAAGAGAATATATCGGATTTCCTTAGCCAAATATGCTGTCTGGTAGCAGGTAATAGTAGCATCCACTTGGAAGCAGCGCTGGCAGGTGTTGTGCCTGTATATTATGAATTGACTCCTGCGGATCAACCCGACTATTACGGATACGTAAGGCATGGACTTGCAGAATGCGTACGTTCAGTTGGAGAGCTGACTGATTTTCTCCAGAAAACGAGATACAACCTCAGTCCAAAGCAGCAGGCTGTACGTTATTACAGTTCGACTTATTTAACTGAATGGGATGGAAGGGAGGGAGAGTTGGTGGCTCTGTGCTTGGAATGTTTAAGTACCAGAAGAGCGTTACCAGTCAAGGTTACAGACTTTCATGTCTCAAAATAGATGCTTGCATTTTCATGGGCACGGGGATTTGCTACCCAGAAAGCGCGTTATTACAAGAACTGGGTTGGTTTTCACCACTGCTCCAAAATAAACAGATAACAAAAATCTGAGATCATAAATCGTGCTTGTTACACTCATTATTCCTGTATTCAATCAATGGCATCTTTTAACTGAGACGTTAAAGTCTCTCTCTGAACAGTCATGTGAAAACAAATTTGAGTTGATTATCATTGATAATGGTTCAGATGATGTTCCAGAAAAGGACGAGTTTTTTGATACAACCATTGTCGAATGTAATAAGCCTGGTTCTTATGCTGCAAGAAATTTCGGACTCAAGCATGCTAGTGGAGAATTGATCATATTCACTGATGCTGATTGCTCCCCAGACCGGGAGTGGATTGAACAAATGATATCGGCTTATGAGAAGTCTAATAAAAAGACCTTAATTGCAGGCAACGTCGTTATCAGTACTGACAGCAAATACCCTTCCTCAGCTGAACTTTATGACATAGCGGCAGGACTGCCCCAAGAGAGGTATGTATCTAAAGGGTATGCTGTTACTGCCAACCTGGCTATTCCGAAAGTTGTCTTCGATAAAATCGGTCTATTCGATGATACTCGTTTTTCAGGGGGGGATGCTGACTTTTGCCAACGTGCATTAAATGCTGGTTTTGAGCTGAAGTTTGTTCCGGGAGCTGTTGTTTACCATCCTGCCAGGAAGACTTGGGATGAGTACGCCACCAAAGTCAGGAGGATGAAAGGTGGGCAGATCCGTGCGGGTAAACTGTCACGGCGTCTTAAATATTTCTCCATTACATTAGTTCCCCCTGTTTGGCGGATTTGGCGAACGGTTAAAAGTGATAAGCTCACAGTAAGAGAAAAAAGTCGTGTTATCTGGTTTCAAATTCGTTTATGGGGTGTTGAGTTGTCAGAAACGATGTGTTTGCTCTTAGGAAAAACGCCGGAAAGACGTTGATGACAGCCAAAATAAATGAGTCTGACCTGGTCTCGATCATCACTCCCTTGCACAATGCATCAACTTACATTGCTGAGACTATCAATTCAGTGATTTCTCAGACGTATAAAGATTGGGAGTTAATTGTTGTTGATGATGTGTCTGAGGATGATTCAGTGCAGGTCGTCGAAAAGTTTGTTGAGACAGAACCAAGAATCAAGCTCATTAAACTCACGGAAAACAGTGGTGCGGCAGTCGCTCGAAATACTGCAATTAGAGCCGCCTCGGGGCGTTATATTGCTTTTCTTGATAGTGATGATTTATGGCTACCCGAGAAGCTGGAAACTCAACTTGCATTTATGCAACAACACAATTATGCATTCAGTTTTAGTGCATATGAGCGGATTGATGAAAACGGGCGACCTCTAGGCTTGGTCGGGGTGCCAGAAAAGATAAGTTACAGACAAATGCTTAAAACATCGGTGATTGGTTGTTTGACTGCGATTTACGATACGGCATTTTTCGGCAAGGTTTACATGCCTTTGATCAGGAAGCGTCAGGATTATGGACTCTGGCTCAAGCTGTTAAAACAAGCTGAGTTTGCATATGGTATTCAGCAGTCGCTAGCGCGCTATCGGATAAGACGTGACTCAATTTCCTCTAACAAACTGAATACATCGACCTTCAATTGGCGTCTTTACCGACAAGTGGAAAATTTGTCTCTCATTGCCAGTTGCTATTACTTCGCTCACTACGCAGTCAGGGGCGTTTTACGAAATAAGTTGCCATGGCTGGCACGAAGGCTCGGGGTCTTGGATTAGTGAAGGTGTTGGTGACAGGTGCGACCGGGTTTGTTGGACAGGCGTTAGTAAAAAAGCTCTTGCAAGATGGCTGTGAGCTGACCGCACTGGTGCGGGCATTTTCCAATGTACTGCCAGATAATGTTGGGCAGGTTGTGACTGGTGATTTAGCTAATCTGACATGCCGCTCACCAGCTGCACGTCTACGTCAGAATGGCAAGTCAGACACTGATGGTGTGTGTACGGGGCAAGGTGATCGAGGTCCAGGGCTCAAGGGACTTGAAGATACGTTACATAATATCGATGTTCTGATTCATACCGCAGCTCGTGCTCATGTGATGAATGATCATCAAGAAGATTCACTTAAGGTCTTCAGAAAAATCAACACTGAAGCAACGCTAGAACTGGCCCGAATGGCAGCGAAAGCTGGGGTGAAGCGTTTTGTTTTTCTTAGTAGCATCGGAGTCAATGGGGCCGTTACTGATGGTAGGCCATTCACAGAGCAGGATGAGCCTGCGCCCCATAACGATTATGCTTTATCTAAGTGGGAGGCTGAACAGGGGCTTCAGCAGCTTGTGAAAGAGACAAAAATGGAAGTCGTTATTATCAGGCCGCCACTAATTTATGGGCCGGGAGCACCGGGAAATTTCCGAACACTGTTGATTTGGGCCAGAAAGTCTGTTCCACTGCCGTTCGCTAAGGTAAATAATCGTCGCTCCTTCCTGGCTTTGGAAAATCTACTCAGCTTTATTAGCTTAGCGATAACGCATCCAAGGGCGGCAAACGAGACATTTTTGCTTGCTGACGAATGCGATGTTTCTACCTCTGATTTGCTAAAAGCTGTTGCTGATGCCTTTGATGTGCCTTCGAGGTTGTTCTACCTGCCAGCCAGGTTGTTTTATCTCTTAGCTCGAATGACCAAACGAGAACACATGTTCAAACAATTGTGGGGATCGCTCGAGGTTGATACCACAAAAGCATGTGCACAACTTGGCTGGCAGCCAGTTGTAACTATGAGTGAGCAGTTAAGGCAAATTGTGGACGATGAGAATACTCTACGTAGTCAGTCCTGAGTGGAACCGAAGTGCTTGGCATGATCTAAAGAGTGTCTATCAGGTAATATCTCAACTCAATAATTCATAACACTAAAGCGGTAATATCCTTGATCAGATTATTCGATATTGTTTTGTCACTTATTGGCTTGCTACTAGCTTTCCCTGTTTTTGTAGTCATTTTCATTCTAGGCTTTATCGATACCGGCTCTCCGTTATTCCGCCAGCAACGTGTCGGTCGTCATCAACAGCCTTTTATTTTGGTAAAATTTCGCACGATGAAGGTAGAGACGGCACATGTAGCTACCCATCTTGCGAGCAAGTCTTCGATTACACCATTGGGCCGTATCCTGCGCCGCATTAAGCTGGATGAGTTGCCTCAGTTGTGGAATGTATTAAAAGGGGAAATGAGCTTGGTGGGCCCAAGACCCTGTCTATATAGCCAGCAAGAACTGATTGACCAGCGTGAGCAGCGAGGCGTGTTTAATGTCCGGCCGGGGATTACGGGTTTGGCACAAATTAATGAAATTGATATGTCTACGCCAGAGCTATTGGCCCAGACGGACGCAAAAATGATCAGCGAGTTTTCATCAAAAGCTTATTTCCATTATTTGATGCTGACAGTTTTGGGCGCCGGTTCAGGGGATCGTGTTCGGTGAACCTTCTGCAGCAGGGACTCTCGCTGATCTCAGTAAAATCACGATGATACCGTTTAATATCCCAACGCTAACAGGCAATGAGCAGCAATATGTTTCCGCTGTACTCCAGGCCGGTGAAAGAGTCGATGCGGGAGATTACCTGGAAAAATGTCATGCGTGGTTCGAGCAGCACTTGCAAACACGATCAATGTTAACGTCATCATGTACCCATGCATTGGAAATGGCGGCCTTATTGCTGAATATTCAGCCGGGGGATGAAGTTATCATGCCCAGTTTTACCTTTGTCAGCACGGCCAATGCTTTTGTGTTGAGGGGGGCAAGGCCTGTTTTTATCGATATCTCTCCTGCTACATTGAATATGAATGTAGATTTGATTGAGGCGGCAATTACCCCCAGGACACGCGCTATTGTTCCGGTGCATTATGCAGGGGTTGCCTGTGAGATGGAGCAGATCCTTGATATTGCACAACGCTATGAATTATATGTCATTGAGGATGCCGCTCAGGGGATGATGGCGACCTACAAACAAAAGCCGTTGGGCACGTTTGGGCATCTTGGTGCATATAGCTTTCACAGTACTAAAAACTATACCAGTGGTGGTGAGGGAGGCTTGCTGATCATCAATGATGAACGTCTGGTTGAAAAAGCTGAGATCATTCGTGAGAAGGGGACTAACCGAACCCAGTTTACAAGAGGGGAAATTAGTCGCTATACATGGCAACACCTTGGCAGTAGCTATCTGTTATCGGAACTGCAGGCGGCTTTTTTGTGGGGACAGCTGGAACAGGCCGAAGAGATTGATGCCCGTCGACAACAACAGTGGGAATACTATTATCAAGCGTTAGCCGAACTCGCTGCTGAAGGGTATTTTACTCTTCCCCAAGTGCCTGAATATTGCAGACATAATGCTCATATCTTTTACCTTAGACTCTCTGAGAATGTGGACAGGACAGACTTTATCTGCCACATGAAACAGTCTGGCGTCAGTACCCCATTTCATTATATTCCTTTGCATTCATCGCCCGCAGGAGAGCAGTTCGGTTTTTTCCATGAGCAGGATCAATATACTACTAGGGAAAGTGAGAAGCTGGTAAGGTTACCTCTATTTCATGATTTAAGTATCGACCTGCAACAGCAAGTTATTAAGGCAGTGAAAGCATTCTTTTACAGAAAGTCACCTTTATAGCTAGACAACGGAGAAGTCTGTGACGAAAGTGGGTGAAAAGTTACTGATCAACCTGGCCTGTACCGGTTTAATTCCGACAAAGGCTATGACCCCTCATATCCCGGTCACGCATGATGAGATTTGCTGGCAAGCCCAGTTTGCCATCCAGCAAGGCGTGCAGATGTTGCATTTGCACACGCGGGATGCCGATGGTGAACATAACGCCGATCCTGAACCTTATGGCAGGTTAATCAGTGATATCAGAGCACTACCCGGTGGGCAGGAGACGGTGCTGGTTGTCACAACCAGTGGTCGACATCGTCCTGACTTTGGTACACGTTCAGCGGTATTGGATTTGACGGGGGAGCAAAAGCCTGATATGGCCAGCCTGACACTGAGCTCATTAAATTTTGTTAATGGTGCCAGTATTAATGCACCTGAAGTTATAAGAGCTCTTGCTGCCCGAATGAAAGAGCGGCATATTAAACCAGAGCTGGAAGTATTCGACCTCGGAATGGCGAATTTTGTGAATGTGCTCGTCAAGGAAGGCTTGGTGGAGTCACCGGTCTATGTCAACGTGATCTTGGGTAATATATCGGGGGCACAAGCTAATGCCCTCCATCTCTCAGCCATTTTAGCTGCACTCCCCGAGGATGCCATCGTTTCTGTCGGTGGTATCGGACGGGCACAGCTTATGGCTAACGGGCTTGGTGTATTGATTACTGACGGTATTAGGGTTGGTTTGGAAGACAATATCTGGTTTGATCAACAGCGTACCAAGCTGGCGACAAATAATAGCCTTGTAGAGAGAGCGATTCAGCAGGCGGCTATGTATGAGCGCTCACTCATGTCTTACGGAGAACTGCGAACTAAATTGAACCTGCCAATTACCTCTGTGCCAGCGCCTCGGTCAGCTTAGCCATAATCAGACTGTCATTCTGCCCTTTTTATTAGTTTGTCGAGCCAGAAATTTGGCCCGCCCACGCTTCAGAGCCGCTTCGTAGCTGAAGGCGGATTCGGCGTTAATGGATGGGGTCAGGATCTGTTTACAGACAGCAAGCAGTTTGTCGTGCTCAGATGTTGAACCACAAATCCCATCAACGCACTCCATTAATTTCTGATGGCTGTCAAACTGGCAATCGACAGGTAAGTAGCGAGTGCAGTCGCCAAAATTGTATGACAGTGCAGGGCAGTCATTTTCTATAGCGATGGCCGGCATCTTTCCACCACCGACTAAGGGCGGCTGCACAAACAGGTAAGCCTGTTTGAACAGTGCTGGCAGATCGGGTTCAAAGCTCACCGTGATGATTCTTCGTCCGGATAAAAGACTTGGATAATGTTCTTGCAGATAGCCTTCAAACTCGCTGGAGCTTCCGACAAAGACCCATGACATATCTTCGTGCTGCAATAAGAAGTTTGAAATTGCAGATAAAAAGTCTTCAAGCGGGCAGGTAAGCCGTTTATCAAAGTCCTTGGCAGCTGACACAATAAAACGTGATTTGCCCTTAATATAGTCCTGCTCACCAGTCTGGATTCCATGAAAGGGTCGTCGTGCATGAGGAACCAAGACCACGCGACTGTAATGTTGGGCAAGCCATGCTTTATCGGGGATTCCGCTGGGAACGATGATATCGCAATATTGTATTTTGCTCATGCCCGACATGATTTCGCACTCAACAACGGGTGCATGACGATACAGTGAAGGCTCCAGGGTATGATGTCTGAAAGGATAAGTGGCAAAAACATCGACGGGTAACTTTCTTCTTAACCTGCGTTTGTAAAAGTATTGGTTGAGGTAGATTAAAGATATCCGGTGATGGTAGCGCCTGGGTATTTGATAATGTGAGAGGTACTGTTTCAAAGGCCTTTTTTTGGTCTGATGAACAGGTGGAGCCCAGAATGTATCATCGGGAGTCTGGAGTCTACCACTCAGCAAATAGACATGATGAGGTGTGTATTCCATCAATACGGCAATTTGGTCAAATACGAGTTTAGTTAGGGTAGCAGTGAAAGAGGGGGCCAGATCGTCTACCAAAATCGCAATACGCATTGGCTGAGAAGGCTGGTTCCGGAACCTTATGCGAAAACATCGCTGAAGGAAATCGGATAAAGCGCGCTGCTTTGCCTCCGACTGATTCAGTTGTTCCAGGTGAAACTTGATATTGTTTAGGAAAAAAGCTTTGTTATCTGCTACCGGTGCCATAGCTGGTTGGGGACGTGGGGAGATAAAGTGCGAGCGCATTATAGCCAGATGTGACTCCAGTGTCGCCAGGTATTGCTGACCGAAACGCTGACAAAAGACCTGATACAGTGCCGGTTCAGACTTGCTAAGTAAGCATGCACAAACGAGTGCAATGAAACTTACTTTTTTATTTTTATCGGTGCTGATAATTCCTATCAGGGATTCTGATGCGGCACTGTCTGAGAGACAGTGATGCAGAAATTGAAAAAACACAAGGCTATCTTCACCATGTGAACGGTGTGAACTGCGGGTCAGTGTTGACAGGATCTGCCGGTATTCGAATTCGCTATGCATGTTGAGGCTGTGATTTGCTTCTCGAAACAGTAGTATAGACTTTATTTAAATCGCTTTAACAAGGTCATGAGCTGTAACAATATGCTGGATGAGGCCGGATGAATTCAGAGATGTTAAACCCCAAACCCGTGGTGATCATTGGCCAGGCTAACTCTGCCAGCCTGATGCATCATGCTTTGATACATGATTCGGACTATGAAGTCGCTGGTTTTGCCGTTGAACAAGAATATATGCAGGATGATTGCTTTGAGGGACTCCCTGTGGTGGCTTTTGAGCAGCTTGAGTCCCGCTTTCCTGCGGATGATTTCCAGTTAATCAACCCGATAGGCTATTACCAGGTTAACTCAGCCAGGCGAAGACTTTTTGAACAGGCCAAGGCGTGGGGATATGAATTTGCAAATTATATCTCCAGCCGTGCATCGGTGTGGCCTGATCTGGTACTAGGTGAGAATGTCATCATCTATGAGCATGCCATCATTCAGGCGCATGCCCGCATCGGTGACAATGTGATCATCAGGGCGGGCGCCAATATTTCCCATCATTGTGAAGTGGCCGCTCACAGTTTCATTGCCAACAACGTTACACTGGGCGGAAAAGTCCGGCTGGGAGAGCAAACTTTCCTCGGACTGGCTTCTGTTGTTATTGACCAGTTAGACATCGCTCCTCGATCTTTTGTTGGTGCCGGTGCTGTTGTGATAAAACCAACGGAAGAGTGGGGGATTTATGTCGGGAATCCGGCCAGGAAACTGAAAAAATCAGCGCAGGAAAAGAATTGATAAGTATGACTATGAACGATGATGGAGCAGATGATTGACCCAATCACAGGATAAAGTCGCTATCTTACTCTGCACCTGTAATGGTGACAGGTTCCTGGCAGAACAACTTGAATCACTATCCAGTTTGCAGTGGCCTGTTATTGATATATGGGCTTCTGATGACCAGTCTTCAGATAATACACCAGCACTGTTGGAGTCGGCAGCCAGAAACTGGCGAAAGGGACGGTTTGAGTTGAAAACAGGCCCTGCCAAGGGCTTTGCTGCTAACTTTCTGTCTCTGGCGACTGATCCCGGGATCGAGGCAAGTTATTATGCTTACTGTGATCAGGATGACCTCTGGAAGCCCCGCAAGCTGGACAATGCCATTGCCTGGTTGTCGACACAGCCCGACAATATGCCTGCCCTCTATTGTTCAAGGACTGAGTTGGTTGATGAACAGGGGCAACACATTAGTTACTCGCCAGTGTTCAAAAAACGAACCTGTTTTCGCAATGCGATTATTCAGAATATCGCCGGTGGGAACACAATGGTGATGAATAAAGCAGCAAGAGCGCTCTTGGTAAAGGCCGGGAGACAGAACATCATCAGCCATGACTGGTGGACTTACATGCTGGTTACCGGTGCGGGGGGAGAGGTATTTTATGACATTGGACCGCAAATTGCGTATCGACAGCATGAGACTAACCAGATGGGGCACAATAATGATACCAAAGCCCGCTGGAAAAGAGTGAGGATGTTATTGAAGGGTACTTTCAGAAGCTGGAACGAGGTGAATATTCTGGCTTTGACCGAGGCTCAGGCATTGCTCATACCTGACAGTCGCTTGGTACTGGAACAATTCAGGAAATTGCGAAATCAGCGTGGTTTTACCAGTGTGTATAATTTAAGTCGCTCTGGGATATTCAGGCAAACACGACTGGGTAATATAGCGCTCTGGGTTGCTGCCGCATTCGGTAAGTTATAAGTAGAGATACACAATGACCATTCTGGTAACGGGAGGAGCCGGCTTTATCGGCTCAAACTTTATTCTTGATTGGCTGGCTCTTGATGATGAGCCTGTGATCAACCTTGATAAGCTGACCTATGCGGGTAATGTCGAGAACCTCGCCTCTCTCAGCGGGGATGAGCGGTACACCTTCTCACATGGTGATATTGGTGATTCAGAGTTGGTCGCCAGACTGCTTGAACATTACCAGCCCCGGGCGGTGTTGAATTTTGCGGCGGAGTCTCATGTAGATCGTTCCATTCACGGGCCTGAGGATTTTATCGAGACTAATATCCTGGGCACATTCAGGCTGCTTGAAGCGGTTCGAGACTACTGGAATAAGCTCGAAGGGTATTCCCGGTCGGACTTTCGTTTACTTCATGTTTCCACTGACGAGGTATACGGCACCCTGGAACCTGAGGCTGATGCCTTCACGGAAACGCATCGTTATGAGCCCAACAGTCCTTACAGTGCCAGCAAAGCTTCGTCGGATCACCTGGTCCGTGCCTACCACCACACTTACGGCCTGCCGGTGCTGACAACCAATTGCTCCAATAATTATGGCCCTTACCAGTTTCCCGAGAAGCTGATTCCCTTGATGATCCATAATGCCCTGGCAGGTAAACCCTTGCCTGTCTATGGTGATGGGCAGCAGATCCGGGACTGGCTCTATGTGGGTGACCACTGCAGCGGCATTCGCCGCGTGCTGGAAGCGGGTCGGGTTGGCGAGGTATACAATATCGGTGGACTCAACGAAAAAGCTAACCTGGATATCGTGAATATCATCTGCGAGTTGCTGGAAGACTTGGCTCCCGACAGCAGTCATTCCCGCGCAGGCGGTAATCAGGAAGGCTTTAAAGGCCTTATTACCTTTGTTAAAGATCGGCCTGGCCATGATCGTCGTTACGCTATTAATGCCGACAAGATCAACAGCGAACTGAACTGGCAACCGGCTGAAACTTTTGAAACCGGTATTCGCAAAACAG
>Ga0207849_100273_pt1 | contig 21962 bp, 27 predicted proteins | sample TtaePargueraPR_12_FD_187277 | JGI IMG/M metagenome (GOLD analysis project Ga0207849, IMG submission 187277) | Aerobic enrichment media microbial communities from Bioluminiscent Bay, La Parguera, Puerto Rico - Tt and P2 (4) (SPAdes) | ecosystem: Environmental > Aquatic > Marine > Unclassified ...
AGGCCGGGTTGCGTACCCGCCACATCAACAGTAACGGCACTATGGTGTAGGGAATATTCACGATGAACACGGCCAGCAGATTGGCCTCCTCACGGTTCGTCGGATCCAGAAACTCCCAGCCGAAATACACCAGCGTTGAATAGATAATCGCAGAGCCATAAACCAGCGCCGGCACCCGCACCCAGTTACAGCCCTTGATAAAGGCGTAAATAAAAGCCGGATAACAGGCCCCGAAAAGATAGCCGTCGATGCCGCACATGATGCGCAGCCATAGCGGTGTATCCAGAAACACCGGATCAAAGGAGCTGGCATACCAATACCAGGAACGGCCGAAGATATCCGTGGCGGAGGCCAGGTCCACATCGAAGATGATGTATTGCTCGTAGATAAACGAAGACACGGAAAACACGCAAAACCAGAACACCAGAAACAGGTCGAACGGGCGTTGTCGTAACGGTGTCATATCCCCTCCTGATGCAACCGTTTCAGAGACTCGCGGCACTGGCCGCGTTTTATGATGCTGTCCCCAAGGGCTGGTCCGCTTCAAGAATCCAGGCCCTGGGATGATGGGTAAAACCGATATGCGGGTAATACTCACTGGCAGCCGGCGCCGCCAGCAACACCAGCATGCATTTTTCACCCAGCGCGGCACGGGTTTGCTCGATCAGATGCTTGCCGATACCCAGGCGTTGATGAGATTGCGCCACCGCCAGATCCGACAGATAGGCCACATAACCGAAATCCGTCAGCGTTCTGGAAATGCCGACCAGTTGATCGCCATCCCAGGCCGTAACCGTAAGATCGGCATTTTCCATCATCTGACGCATCACATCACGATCCCCTGTCGGCCGCCGCTCACCCAGGGTAGATGATTGATAAATATGAATAAATTTTTCAAGAGTCAGTTCGGCATCTCTGCGATATTCAATCACTTTTTCAATCCGGACAGGTTTTATACGAACCCGCAGTATAGAGACTTTGCCTGCAGCACTGCCTGATCATTAAAGATAATAATTGCGTCCCCGCCAAAACCGCCCGAAACTACGCCGCCGGGCAGCCGTTCCCACCCGGTTTTTGGAGACATTAACCGCCTTGCTGTACGCACTGCCCCAGGATCATGCCTGGATCATGGAACGCCTCGCCGGACCCGGCTGGGCGGTATGCCCCGACTTCATCAAACCCGCTGCCCTGACCAGCCTGGCTGCCGAAGCCCGCGCCCTTTGGGAAGACGGCGCCTTTCGTCACGCCCGTGTAGGCGTCGGCGATCAGCTTCAGTTGCGCCCTGAAGTTCGTAGCGATTATGTGCACTGGCTGAACGAATACACGCTCAGTCCGGCGTTGGCCGACTATTACCGGCGTATCGAACAGCTACGGCTGGAGCTCAACCAGGCCCTGTACCTGGGCCTGTTCAACTTCGAGGCTCATCTCACCGTCTACCCGCCCGGCAGTTTCTATCATCGCCATCTGGATCAGTTTCGCGACACCCGTCACCGCATCGTTTCCTGCGTGCTGTATCTCAATGACGACTGGCAATCCGGACACGGCGGCCAACTGCGTATGTACATGCCCGGAAGCGATGATTACAAGGACGTACTGCCCCGTGGCGGCACATTGGTGGTTTTTCTCAGCAACCTGATAGAACACGAGGTGCTGCCGGCCACCCGTGAGCGCTTTAGCCTCACAGGTTGGCTGCGGCTCAGGGAAAGCCTGCCTTAAGCAGCTAAAGCAGGATCGAAAACAGTTTCGAAAGAACGGCTCGCTCTTTTGCCGCAATCGGCTCAAGTAGCCATTCCACTGTCTGCCCGAAAGTCACGCTGGCATCCTGAAAAACACTCTCGCCTGCGCTGGTCAACGCCACCAGGCTTACCCTGGCATCACGGGGAGCTTCTTCCTTTGTAATGAGGCCAATTTTTTCCATCGGGTTAAGCAAGCGGGTCACACCGGAAGCACTCAGGCCAACGGCCTGGGCCAGATCAATGCGGCGCATTCTGTTATTGGCGGCATTGGCCAGTTCCCTCAGCACCAGGTATTCGGTAAAGCTGATGCCATGCTGCGAGAACGGACCGCTGAGCTGTTTCTGGAACTTCGTATGGACTTGTGCAAGCTGCAGAACCAGCTCGCTCGAAGAGGTGGCGGCCATCGGGCAATACCTTGACTGATAATTGATCGCGCAAATATAAATACATATGCTTGATTAGTCAAACATATGAAAAATGTTACTGCCCGGTTTCGCCGGGGCTGGCATAGGCGCGCAGCACTTCGACCACCTTCACGTCATAACGGGCATACCAGACGGACCGCCCTTTGGCCTGCGCGGCCTTGTGCTCCGGGTGCTGTTTCCAGGCCTGAATCGCTTCCAGGCTGGGCCAGTAGGAAATGGCGATCTCCTGACCGCCCTCACAGGCGGATGTGAAGTCGAGGCATCCGAACTCACTTAGCGCCAGGTCACGCATACGCTGAGCCGTAGCGCTGTAGTCGTCATCCAGCTGCTTGATTTCAGCAGTAAAAATCACGGCATACATGGCAGCCTCACTCATTTACTCAATCGCTTCATAATGATGAACCTCGGGAAAGGGGTCATAGAAATGATGCAGTAACCGCTTCCATTCCTGATATTCGGGAGATTGGCGGAATCCCACCTCATGCGCCTCGACCGACACCCAACGGACCAGCAGCAGATAACGATTCTCCACTTCCAGACAACGCCGCAGTTCATGCGACAGGTAACCCGGCATGGAGGCAATAATCCTCTGCGCTTTGGCAAAACCGGCCTCGAACTCGGACGCCTGGCCCGGCCGCACATTCAGAATCGCCACTTCCAGAATCATTGATGAATACCACCCTCTAATCTGCCCGGTTCAGGCGAAAACGCATAAAACGCTCACCTTCCACCATTAGCTCACCATCTTCCACAAACCCCAGGCGCAACAGGCCCTTGATACGCGTACGGGTTGGCGGCAGCAATACCGTAAAAGTCTCCAACCCCATGTCTTCAAATGCCCGCTCAATAATTTTGTTATAGAGGGTCTTGCCCACGCCCCAGTAATGCGGATGCAACACCAACCCCAGATCCGCCTCACCATTCTCAGGTTGTAATCCACCCCAACCGGCAAACGTGCCGTCAATAAAGAACGCCCAGGGTCCGTAACCATGTTCGGACCACAGCCGCTCCTTGACGGCGACAAAGGCCTCGCAGTCTTCTTCTGTAAAGCCGGCCTGTAACAGCGGCATCTGCTGCCGCACCCGCGGATGCGTCATCAAGGCGATGAGATCTGATTGGGTGACTTCCGTCAGTCGTCTGAATTCAATGTGCATGTGCGGGCTGCCTGTCCATCAACCATGTGCATATTCGACCGGAACAAGTAAGCACTCCTTGCAAAGGATGTCCCTTCACTCGATGTCATGCAGCATGATCAATAGAGGCAAAAACCACCAACCGCTCGCCCGCATATGCAAGCTGATAGGACTCTCGCCATGAGCTGATGACACCACCGGCGCTGTTGTACAGCTCCCAGGTTACTGTGGCCATAAAGGCGCCTTCGTTCAAAGGCGCAACCTCCAGCCACTTGTAGCCACAGGCGCGGCAACCCTTTGCATAATAGTCATCGAGAAATTCCTGGAAGTACCCGGCCGTTTCGGCCGGTGAGCCCAGGTGTATATGTCCGCCATCCGACTTTATCGCGGTATAAGGCGAAGCATACCGCGCAGCGATGACAGCGCCGTCGAAGGTCTTGAAGGCTTCCACGAACGCATCAAAGAACCCGGCCACGGCCAGACTCACATAGTTATGCATTGATTTGCATCAGCTGATATTCGCCTTCCGGCCCCATGTCCACGGATAGGGTTTGCCAGCCCCTGGCCCGATAGAACTGTAACGCCCGGGTATTCGCCGAAACACACTTCAACCGGGCCGGATACCCGATATAAGCAAGACACGTCTGGAGAAGCTGCGATCCAACATTGCGCCCGGCAAACGCCGGCAACACATATAAATGATGAATGAAATTCTCGGGCTCCCAGACTGAAATAAAGCCGATAACCTGAGCATTTACCTCGGCCACCCAGATTCTTTCGCCCTCGGTATCACGTGCGAAATCCTCAATACTGATTGAGTCTGGCGGCAGCCAATGAAATGCCCTGAGGCGTGTCTGGTGGTAAATTTCCCCGAGCGTTTGATAGTCGCCGGCGGCATGCGCGCGAATCACCGGTACATCTTGCTGGCTGATATCACCCGCAATCATTCCGAAAAGGCCTCGCCGGTCCGTATCAATGCCTCCAATTCGGAATAGCCCTCCAGCTCCAACAACAGACGCCCCCTTTCCGATTGAGCAATCTCGGTCCAGTGCCTGTTTTCCAGGGCACCCACCATCGCATAAAGAAAATTCAGGCTGGGCCTGGCGGCGGACGCCTGCTGCATCAAAAGATACGCCCTCACCGGCCCCAGGTTTCTCAAATCATCGGCGGTATGGATGCCCACATCCATCAAACACTGCTCGGACTTCGGACCCAGTCCTTTGAGATCCCGTAGTCGGGAGTTGTTCATTCAGGAAAACGCCTGAGTTCACCTGCTGCTATGGAGCGTAGCGGAACAGCAGCAGGTGAGCGCCTTGCTAGGACTGAGTGTATGAAATCAAAAAGATATGTAGTGACATTTTCATCTCGCACGGACAGCAGAAAGATATACCAACAGATAATGCTTGCGATAATCATTTCGCCGCCGTCTTCAATAACCGTCAACACTTGATTTGTTTTCCAGCCTGGCTGAATAGAAATATGTAGCATGTCGACGAAAACACCGAAGAAGGCCAAGGCAAAAATTAGCGGAAACAAATCATGTGACATTTTCCTGAATGTTTTCGGTCCATATCTATAAGACACTAAAACAAAGGACAATAAAAACGCTCCAGCTACGCCCGTAACTGCCAATTCTCCAATATCTTGAAGCCTCAATCCAAGAGGAGGAATCATTGTAAGATTGCGAGCTATACGCTCTCCCACCTTCTCGTGGATTGCCAATGCGTCATCGAAAAGCAGGTATGTGAAAAATACCCCCCATGCACTGAAGTTCAACGACCGCCGTGTTATAGAAACATATGTCAGCAGAGCTATTATCCAGGACCACTTTATATACTGAAAAAACTCAGGGTAGCCATTGTCCTTTTGCAGCGAAAGCAGTGGATTATTTAGTAAAGGGGATAGAACATTTACTGAATGAAGCACAATAAAGGCAAGATCAGCACATAATAGAAGCACAAGGAGAAGTGATGCGCTGTGCACATGGAAATGTTCCAAGCGTGCAAATGTCGGTTTCCCTGGATTCATAAATTGCGTGTGCCTAACGCCGGAGCAATTTATTGCGCGTCCTTGTTGAGTGACTTGTTAGAAGCCGTTTCTTCCAGACGCTCGGATAGCCAGACTTTGATGATGGATTGTCTGCTTACACCAAGGCGACGAGCCTCTCTGTCTAAGCGAGCAACCATCCAGCTAGGAAAGTCGACATTAACCCGCTTTTGCTCCTGCATGGGACGCCTGGCCTTCGACAAATCGAGAGCCTCCAAAATGTCTTCGCCTTCATCGAATTTACGATCAAATACTTTAGCTTTCATATAGAGCGACCTCCTCATCTCGTGAGCGTCGTACCGAGATGATGCGGATATTTTCCCCGCGATAAGTAATAACTGCGGACCAGTGTTTGCCTTTGATAGTGCCAATAACTAAAGAGCGGGATTCATCAAGCGTTTTGGCTGGGATTTCCAGGAGCTCTGCATCCTCCCAAAGTGCCTGGGCCTGAACAAAGTCAATTCCATGCTTCTTAAGATTGGACTTGCTCTTGGTTTCGTCAAATTCAAACATGGTATAAATAATATACCTATAGAGTATATTTTCAAATTATGGTTCTGCGGCTTCTAACGCCTGAGTTAAGTGGCGGCGCTTTTCGGCGTCCCGGGCTTGAGCGAATTGTTATGCGGCATGAAACTCGATTTTCTGCACCGCCTTCAAATTGATAGACTTGCGTGCCTGCCAAAGATCGTAGTTATCCTGCATTGTCAGCCAACTCTCAGGGCTGCGTCCCAGCGCCTTAGAAAGGCGCAAAGCCATCTCGGAGCTAATACCGCTAGTGCCATTTAATACACGATTTAGGGTGGAGGGCGATACACCAAGCTTGGCAGAAAGCTGCCTGCCCGTAATTTCAAACGGCTCCAGATAGACTTCCCGGATAAATTCACCGGGATGCGGAGGATTGTGCATAGTCATCAGTGATAATCCTCGTAATCAAGTACGTATGCATGGCCATCACGAAACTCAAATGTAATGCGCCAATTACCATTTACCCAGATAGACCAACGGCCTTTATCTGAACCTTTAAGCGGATGAAACTTGAAGCCGGGGATATCCATGTCTTCAATCACCGAGGCGGTATCCAGGGCGACAAGTTGCATCCTCAATCGCTTCGCATGTTTTGACTGAATTCCGGACTTTGAACCCGTCTCGAAATACTTCTTCAGCCCTTTATGGCGGAACGACTTAATCATTCAAGGAGTATAGCATGTTGCGCATCACGCAACAAATGCCGCATAACGCCTGAGTGAAGGGGCTTGATCTATCACCACTTTAGTGGACACATTACGCACAAAGCTTTTCATAATTTTCCGGCGATTGATAGCCAAGAGATGAGTGTAATCGCTGGCGATTATAAAACTCGATGTACTCCACGATATGGGCGGTGGCCTGTATCTCGTTGTCGAATAATTTCTGGTGAATCAGCTCGGCCTTGAGGGTATGGAAGAAGGATTCCACCACGGCATTGTCCAGCGGATTGCCCTTGCGGCTCATACTGCGGGTCAGGCCAGCTGACTCGACCAGTTCCCGATACTCATGGGCGGCATATTCGATACCCTGGTCGGAATGAAAGATACAGCCAGATTGTGGCTGCTCACGAGTGATAGCCATACGCAGGGCACTCTTGGTCAGCTCGGCATTACGCTGTCGACTGAAAGACCAGCCGATGACCTTGCGGCTGTATAAATCCAGAACCACAGCATGATAAAGCCAGCCATTACGCGTTTTGATATAGGTGAAGTCACCGGCCCACTGACTGCCTGTAGTTGTGGGCTTGTCAGCGGCCTTGAGTTGATTGCCAGCACTGGAATAAAACGCATGTTGTCCGGGCCGCCAGGCATACAGCCCCGTGGTGCGGGCCTTTATCCCCATGTCCCGCATCAGGCGATTCACCCGGCGTTTACTGCAGGAATGCCCTTGCTGCCGCAGTGTCTGATGCATCCTCGCTGCGCCATAGCAGCGCCGGTGGCCCTGGTGCAATTCGCCGATCAGGGACTTCAGCTTGATGTCATACCTGCGGTGCTGACTCATGGGTCGACCCTGCCAGGCATAGAAGCCGCTGGTGGATACGTTCAATAAATGGCACAGGCGTCGTACAGGGTATTGATGTTGAATTGCACCGAAAACTGACCCACTAGAGACATATATTTGCATCGAATTTTGACCCACGTGCAACCCTTCCTGCCAAACACAGTGGCAGGAGTTAACGGGAGTGATCGACGTGGCGTTATTAAGTGTTATCCGGCGCTGGCATTTGCGAGAAGGTATGCCTATCCGCCAGATCAGCAGGAAAACGGGTTTATCCCGCAATACCATCCGTAAATACCTGGCCAGTGGCACGGTGGAGCCGTGCTACAGTCGGCGCAAGGTCCCCACCAAGTTGGACGATTACGAGGCCACGCTGACCAGCTGGTTGTTTCGCGAGGCCAAGCGACATCGCAAACAGCGACGCAGCTTACGGCAATTACACACTGACCTGGTGCAGTTGGGTTATAGCGGCTCCTATGACCGGGTCGCGGCCTTTGCCCGGCAGTGGCGCCAGTCCCAGCAGGAGGCACTGCGCACGGCCAGCAAAAACACCTTCGTGCCTTTGCAGTTTGCGCCGGGCGAGGCCTTCCAGTTTGACTGGAGCGAGGACTACGCCCGGATAGGCGGGGTCAAGACCAAGCTGCAGGTCGCCCACATGAAGCTGTGCTACAGCCGGGCCTTCATCCTGCGGGCCTATCTGCAGCAAAGCCATGAGATGCTGTTTGACAGCCATTACCACGCCCTGTCGGTATTGGGCGGCATCCCCGAGCGGGGCATCTACGACAATATGAAGACGGCGGTGGACAAGGTGGGCCGTGGCAAGGCACGGATGGTCAACAAGCGTTTTGCGTCCATGGTCAGTCACTACCTATTTGAAGCCGAATTCTGTAATCCGGCCGCCGGCTGGGAGAAGGGCCAGGTGGAGAAAGGGGTACGTGATGCCCGCCATCGTCTCTGGCAGGGGGCGCCAGCCTTTGCGTCTCTTGCCGAGCTTAACACCTGGCTGCAGGCCCGCTGTATTACCCTGTGGGATGAGCTGACTCACCCCCTGGATAAGCGGCGCAGCATTGCCCAGGTGTGGGAGGACGAGAAACTCACCCTGATGCCCATGCCAGTGGCCTTCGACGGCTTTGTGGAATACACCAAGCGGGTGTCCTCTACCTGCCTGATCACCTTCGATCGCAACCGTTACAGCGTGCCGGCCAGCTTCGCCAATCGGATTGTCAGCCTGCGGGTCTATGCTGAGCGGCTGGTGATTGTGGCCGAGGCGCAGGTGGTGGCCGAGCATGCCCGGGTATTTTGCCGGGATCACAATGCCATGGGCCAGACGGTCTATGACTGGCGGCATTACCTGGCGGTGCTGCAGAGAAAGCCCGGAGCCCTGCGCAATGGCGCGCCCTTTATCGAGCTGCCAGACAGCTTTCGACGTCTGCAGGGGGTCTTGATCAAGCGCCCCGGGGGCGACCGGGAGATGGTGGACATCCTGGCCCTGGTGCTGCTCCACGATGAGCATAGTGTGGAGAAAGCCGTGGCCAGTGCCCTGGAAACGGGGCAACCGTCCAAGCAGCATGTGCTTAATTGCCTGGGTCGATTGAGTGATGTGCCCAGGCCTGAGCCGATCAGGCTACCCATCCCCTTGAAACTGGTCCATGAGCCGCTGGCCGATGCGGCACGCTACGACCGGCTGCGGGAGGGCAAACGATGAATGCCCTGGTGACCACCTTCAAAACACTCAAGCTGTTTGGCATGGCCGATACCATTGCCGAGCTTTCTGAGCAGGGCTCACCGGTCTACCAACAGGCCCTGCCCATCCTGGACATCCTGACCAAGGCGGAGATTGCCGACCGGGATGTACGCTCCATCAACTACCAGATGAAGGCCGCCCGCTTTCCTGCCTACCGGGACCTGGCGGGCTTTGATTTTACCCAGAGCCTGGTCGATGAGGCTCTGATTAAGGCTCTGCACCGCTGTGAATTTATGGAGGATGCCCAGAATGTGGTGCTGGTGGGTGGGCCGGGCACCGGCAAGACCCACCTGGCCACCGCTATCGCGGTGCAGGCCATCCAGCATCACCGCTTCCGGGTACGCTTTGTCTCCACCATTGAGCTGGTCAATGCCCTGGAGCAGGAGAAGCAGATAGGGAAGCAGGGTCGGCTGGCCAATCGCCTGATACACACCGACCTGGTGATCCTGGATGAGCTGGGCTATTTGCCTTTCAGCCAGGCCGGCGGAGCCCTGCTGTTTCACCTGATCAGTAAGCTCTATGAGAAGACCAGTCTGATGATTACCACCAACCTCGGCTTTGCCGAGTGGTCGGAAGTCTTTGGGGATCCGAAAATGACAACTGCCTTACTGGATCGGCTGACCCATCATTGCCATATCATCGAGACCGGCAATGACAGCTACCGACTCAGGCATTCCAGCACACAGCAACAGGAGGTAAAAACTCGCAAAACCCAGTCCGACTAGGCCATAATCCGGCCAACTTAGGCGGGTCATTTTTCAGTGCAAAACCTGGGTCAATTTTGAGTGCAAATCAACAAGTCAGTCCTTGCAACGACGGATAATTGCTAGTTTTCCAATACACGATCTAACGCCTGAGTTAAGGGGCGGCGTGCGAAGCACGACGTCCCAGCCCGTAGGGCGACTTGAACGAATTGTTAGATGCCTTTAACGACCAGTGGTACATAACGACTATATAACCAGAACAAAGGTGGGATAGGAGCCAAGAACCCCAAGAATAAAACTGCCATACCCCAAAACAAACCATCCGGAGGTGAAAAAAGCTTTATTGCAGCGAAGCCCGTAATGAATGGGATGAATGTGATGAGGAGCAGAAAGAACGCACTGGGAAGGAACGGGATGCCAATTTCAGCGCCGCACTTTCTACAATGCACTTTGCTCAAAGGCCCGACCGAAGAAAGTGAGCATTTACGCCAGGAGGAAACTGCTGGCTCACCACACTTGGGGCAAGGATGCTTTTTCACTGGCATCTAACGCCTGAGTTAAGGGGCGGCGTGCGGAGCACGACGTCCCAGCCCGAAGGGCGCCTTGAACGAATTGTTAGGTGACAGATGCACCTTACTTTTCTTTTGCATTAGAAGCATGACTTGTAGAGAAGTAAATAACCAAGAAAACCAATATGGCGAAGCCTATTGAATAGGAAACATTGTTGAGAATTTCATGTGCCCAGTCAGTGTCCTTCCCACGCGTAAAAGAATGGTATCCGTCATTGAGCATGAGAAAGGAAAAGAACAATACAGGTACTAACCAAAAGCTTTTAATTATCTGTTTTATACGTTTCATAGATGTCACCTAACGCCTGAGTTAAGGGGCGGCGTGCGAAGCACGGCGTCCCAGCCCGTAGGGCGACTTGAACGAATTGTTAGATAGTGTTTTCATCGGCTTGATACGTTTTCACCGCCTTAAATATTGGGCCATTGATTTCCCAAAGAATATAGAGGTAGAAAAGTGCTCCTGCCGGAGCGACTAATAAATAACTACTCCAATTTGGAATTCTCTCGAAGTTCGCGATAACAATTGGAACTGCTAGGAGTACAACAGTTGCAATAAGAAAGCGATAGCCAATGGCCTTTCCAGATTTTCGAATTGCGCAAGTAACTATATGCTGCTGCTCTTTGCGAGTCAGTCCTTGCAACGACGGATAATTGCTAGTTTTCCAATACACGATCTAACGCCGGAACTAACAGGCGCCGACTTTGTGGGCGTCCTGGTTGAGTGACTTGTTAGGCCACAAAAGATTTACAAGTGACTGCATATATGCCACCATTTAAGAATGATTAAACGAGTTGTTGTTGACACAAGTGTAGTGGTTGCAGCTCTGATTGGCGAGAAGGGCCCGGCCAGGGAAATATTACGGCGGTGCCTGAAAGGTGAATTCCAACCGTTGATGAGTAATGCGCTGTTTTTAGAATGCGAAGACGTTGCTGGCCGCAAGGACGTAAAACGAATTTGCCCCTTAAATGAGGCTGAAATCAGGGCGTTGCTCAACGCCTATTATTCAGTTTGTGAATGGGTGCCAATTTACTACCTTTGGCGGCCCAACTTAAAGGATGAGGGAGACAACCACATTATTGAGTTGAGTATTTCTGGGCGGGCGGAATGCGTAATAACCCAGAACATCAAGGACTTTTCCAAGACTCAACTACAGTTCGATGACCTGGAAATTATGACGCCCGCTAAAATGCTGAGAGGTAAATAGTATGGCTACCTTAACGATTAGATTACCTGACGATAAACATAGTCGCCTGAAATCGCTGGCAAAGCGAAAGAAGGTGAGTATTAATAAACTAATGGAAGAGTTTTCTACTCAAGCCATAGCAGAGTTTGATGCAGAAACTCGATTTCGAGCATTGGCAGCGAAAGGAAACGTAAAAGAAGGATTAGAAATACTTAACCGTTTGGATAAGCACTTTGGGGCCTAACGCCTGAGTTAAGGGGCTGGCCTGTAAAGGCCAGTCCCGCCGCAGGCGAACTTGAACGAATTGTTAGGTTGCAGATGGCGCATGCTTTAACTACTCGTACTGGCTAGCAAAGGAAAGTAATGCCAACACAACAGGGCATAGGGAATGCTTAAAAGCCACAGTGCCAATGACGCCCTTCGGAACCAATTACCCCTTTCATTAAATTCTGAAGCGTCGAATAACGCCCAGGGCAATAAGAGACGAAAGGAATTACCTGACTTGGTGTTGTTGTGCATGCCCATGAAGAAGAGGAAATATGCCGCAGACAAACAGAACCAAGAACTAATAACAATTAGTTTTATGAGCGTATAAGGCAATTCCATTACTGCTACCTAACGCCCGCCGTGAGGGGCGCATGTGTAGCAGCCGCAGGCTGCGGAACATGCGTCCCACTCCACGGCGTTGTTAGAGTTCATGGCTGATACTTGGCCTCTGGCCATATCTCGTTGATCTCATCAGCTTGATGTTGTGCCGCGAACCTTTCCCACACAATACCGTTCACATCCGAATCTTGTGAAAATTCTGTAGCCGAAGGATCCTCCCACCCCAAATGCCGCAGGGAGCCCGGAGCACAAGCGGAGTCTTGGCGCACAGAGACATTGAGCGACTCGGTTCTCCAAAGTGCGTATTCGCCTGGAATTAGAGAGCACGGGCGCGCTCCCAAGCGCAATGAGTAGTCCTCGATGGTTTCATCGATTCTGTCAGTTGAGATTGCAATGTGCAGTTTTCGCATTTTTTTACCTTTGAACTCTAACGCCTGAATTAAGGGGCGGCCAGCGAAGCTGGACGTCCCGCCTTGAATGAATTGTTATATGGCCTGTGCATACCAAGCACCCGCGCTTAGAAATGCAATAAACATAACAGCTTGCCAGAAGGTGAAACGAAGCTGGCCAACGTAAGCCTTAATTGCTATGTGATGCCCGGCTTGCCTACCACCTTTGTTTTTTGAAACCTGCCTTTTAATTAGCCACTTTACCCACCTGGGAAATGGTTTAGAAAATTCTTCTACTACCTTTCCGAAACTCAATTCAGTATCGAGCTCCATACCTCGTTGCTCTGCATATTGTTGGATTTGCTCCTCAGCTTGCTCGTGCTCAGCGAATATTGGAGCGAGCAGCTCAAGTAACTTTGACTGCATTTCAACCTGGATTTGGCAACGTAGCGCCTTGTATTTGGCTAGAAAGCCCAGAATTGCAGAGACGATTAAGAAAAACATACAGACCTTAAAGCCCTTGGCCGTTAGGTATGGCAGCACATTTTCGATTTGAGCGATAAGCAAAGCACCTGAGGCGCCTGACCCAGCTAATAACCATAAGGAGAAGCGGTCGATAATCGGGCTGGTATGGGTAAGGCTGCTATATAGAGCTGAGGCGAACCCTTGCTCCGCATTTTCTTTATTAATGCGGTTCCATTCTTCTAAAGGGTCGGTATCGGGAGTATCACTCATGATTACTTGGTGGACATATAACGCCTGAGTTAAGGGGCGGCGTGCGAAGCACGACGTCCCAGCCCGTAGGGCGACTTGAACGAATTGTTAGGTTGCTTTTGCATAGACCTTTCTTCCTACCAAACCACCCATGGCGCCAAAGAAGGCTTGCGGAGCAACAGAAAACATTAATGTTGCGAGAATAAAACCAAAAAATGCCGTAAAGCCAGCTGAGATAATGAGATAACTAATAACAACAACCAAAATGGTTGCTGCTGAAATTGAAATACCACCTAAGATAGAAAGGCCAATGCCGCCACCGTAGCTCACAATAAAGAACCCAGCGATAAAAGGTAACAATACGGAAGATATAACCATTGAGATAGTGCTTAGTGTTGTTACTTCTTCTGGCCCAAAAGCATGATACAGACCGCTTAATACAAGCTCTGTCGCCCAAAGCGGCCATAGTGCTTTTATAAATGCCACTGCATTCATTCTTTATGCAACCTAACGCTAATTCGACCCCAGTATTGGGGTAATTAAAAAGGACAAATATGGGGTATAACACCCCGCCTTTCGGCGTAACTCATTGATTTTCACGGAAGTCATCCCGACAAAAGGGACACTAATAGAAATGGCAAATGCGACATGGGCTTTCCTCTGTTATTTGTTTTCAGTCGGCCCACTATAACGCTCCGGGACCGAATTTCCACCTCCACCACGGATCTCCAAACCCCCTCCCGCCGGGGAGAGGGCACAGGATCATCAGCGATGCTTAGTGGGTAGGCGAATGCTCGGCGGAGAGCTGGCCCTTGTTGAGTGCGAAGCCGGCCGCTCCCAGTCCGATGCCAGCGACACCCAGGATCTGGTAAACGACGGGGATTACGCCCTCCGGGGTAATCAGCAGAACGCCGCCGACGAGGATGGCGTACGCCCAGGTGAGAGGTCCTATGAGTCTTTTCATGATGATTCTCCTTGCTGTGCCGCACCCATGTTCGTTAACCACAGCGGGTGTGGCAGTGGGCTGTGGTTGTGACTTTAAGTGCCGGTTATTCGTATAGCTGTATGCAATGGGGATTATCTGAAATATAGCGGGTGATGCCGGGATTTCCAGACATGATTTGTAAAAGAAAAGGCGGACCGGAGTCCGCCTTTATTATTATTCAACGTGGATTTCCGCCTTCGCGGGGATGACGCTCACACGCTAACGCGAGAACAGTCCCTTGAGTTTCACGATGCCGTCCAGGGTCTTGATGACGCCGTTCGGAATGTTGACGGGTTTGCTCAGCATGTCATCGACCATCTTGCGGTATTTTTCACCGTAAGGCGGCATGAACATTCTGGGATCCATCAGAGCCGGGCCTTCTTCCACCACTGAACGGGCGTTGGAGCATTCGGCAAAGGTGGAGAAGCCGCCGATGCGTCCTACGCCGCTGGCGTTCACGCCACCGAAGTTGAGGTGCGGGTTGGTGCCGGACTGGATCACGTTGTGGTTGACCACCATGTTGCCCGAGGTGGTATGGGCAATGAAGTAGTCAATGGCCTCGCGGTCCTTGGCGAAGATATAGGAAGACAGCGGCTTGGGATGCCGGCGAATTTCGGCGATGGCCTCTTCACGGGTCTGGTACGGCATGATGACCATGATGGGGCCGAAGATTTCCTCGCCGCAGATCTTCATGTCATGGGTCACACCACGAATGATGGTCGGTGCGATGTAGCAGTCGGCCTCATTGGTCTGGCCGCCATAAACCAGCTCGGCGCCCTTCTCCAGGGCATCGTCCAGCAGGCCCTTGATGCGGGCCCAGTGGCGCGGGTTCACTATACGGCCGAATTCATCCGCGTTTTCCGGACCCTTGCCATCCGCGTTGTACATTTCGTCCAGCGCGGTTTTCATTTTCTCGGTGAACTCATCCACAATGGCGGCATCCACCAGCACGTAGTCGGGGCAGACACAGGCCTGTCCACCGTTACACATGCGGCCCCAGGCCGTCTTGATAACGGCATCGTCCAGGTCAGCACTCTTGTCGATGATGGTCGGGTTCTTGCCGCCCATTTCCAGGGTAATGGAGGCGAAATGCTCGGCCGCGGCCTTGGCCACCAGCTTGCCGACCGCGTGACCGCCGATATAGAAGATATGGTTGAAGGGCTGCGCCAGTAACCCCTGGGCCACATCCGCGGCGCCTTCCACCACAGCCACTTCGTTATCGGCGCAGGCTTCATCCACGATCTTCTTGAGCAGTGCGGATGATTTCGGGGCCAGTTCAGACGGCTTGATCACCACGGCACAGCCGGCGGCAATGGCGCCGATGGCCGGCACCAGGCCAATAGCGATCGGGGCATTCCAGGTGCCCAGCACCAGCACCATGCCCTTGGCTTCGTAGTGGATGTAGCACTTCTTGCCCAGGGTCATGATGCTGTTGGGCACCGGCTTGTCTTTTACCCAGTGCTTGAGGTTCTTGAGGGCAAACTCGGCTTCCGCCTTCACCATCAGCAGCTGACCATCGACGTCCACGTCCGAGGGACTGAGTTCGGCGCGAATAGCCTCGCGGATTTCCTGGCGGTACTTCAGCGTCACATCCAGCAGTTTCTGGATGCGGACGCAGCGGTCTTCAACCGAGGACACGGCCAGATTCGGCACATTGGCCTGCAGACGCTGGAAAACGGTTTCTACTTCGCTCATGTTGCCTCCGGAGGCTTCCCTGGCCAGTGCACTCATGATGCGGCCGGGATGTTGTAGCTCTTGCGAATAATGGCCTCAAAGACGGAATTTGGCAGCCATTTGGCCATGGGGCCCAGCGGCGCGGCGTCTTTCTTGCCGATGAGATAGAAGGGCTTGAGTCTGGCCTTGTCCAGCAGCTTGATCACTTCGTCGGTGACATAGTCCGGCGTGTTACCCAGCTTTTCGATGGTGTCCGGCAGGCGTTCGCAGATGCCTTCCTTCAGGTACGGCGCATAGGCATCCTGCACCGCCTGCGGCTGCTTGACCCAGTTCTTTTCGGTGGCTTCGCGGGCACCCTCGGTCATGCCGGTGAATACGGCTCCCGGCCAGATGGAGGTGACCTGGGTGCCCCAGGGCGCCAGTTCCAGGCGCAGGGTCATGGTCAGGCCATGCACGGCGTGCTTGCTCATGTTGTAACTGCCGGCCACCGGCGGATTGGCCACCACGGCACCGGAGCCGAAGTTGAGAATCTTGCCGCGCTTGCCGGCCGCGCGAACCATGGGCAGAAAGGCCTGGCAGACCGCTGCCTGGCCAAAGGTATTGATGCGGAACAGCAGGTCCAGCTCTTCGAGATTCATGCCCTCGATGGTGCCAGTCGCAATATTGGCCACACCCGCCACATTCATCACCACATCCAGAGGCGTATCGCCCAGGGCTTGCTTCACCACCCGCGCACTCTCGCGCACCGAGTCGAACTCCGCCACGTTCTGCTCCACCACGGTGATGTTGTCACTGGATTTCAGGTCGGTCTCCGCGCCTGGAAGGACGCCGGCGAACACTTTATAGCCCTTGTTGGCCAGTTTCTTTGCGAGCATATTGCCCTGGCCGACGGCAGCGCCGGTGATAAATGCGGTTGGCATTCTTGTCTCCCGAGATTGTTCAGTAATGACTGAATACTACGGATATTGCAGCTGGCGAGATTCAACCATTTGGACTAGCAGACGAAACCCGAAAAAGGCATAAAAAAAGCCGGCCCCGAAGGGCCGGCCTGCATTGGAGCGGGCAGCAGTTACTGCCCGGCGCGGGCAGCCGCCTGCGGGCTGAATTCCTGTTTCTTCATCGGGGTGTTGATGCGCCACCAGTCTTCGCCGGCCTGATTGACCAGATAGGTGGCCTCATAGGCACCGGACGTCAGGTTGTGATACAGCGACACGCCACGGTGATAGGTGCCGGACTCCTGGGAGTAGAAGTAGGCCGCCCAGTTTACACGCCACAGGGCGTCCTGCTGGTCGTAGCTTTCAGCGATCAGCGCCAGCCAGTTGTCTTCGTCAGCATAGATGCGACGCTTCTTGTAGATGTGGCGCACGCCGTCCTTCAGATAACCTTCTACCACCCAGACACGATGCAGCTCGTAACGCATGTATTCGGGGTTGATGGTGTTGGGCTTGATCAGGTCATCGTAGGAGATGGCCGGATCATTGATCTTGAAGTTGTTGTAGGGAACGTAGATTTCCTTCTTGCCCACCAGCTTCCAGGTGTAGCGTTCCGGTGAACCGTTGAAGATGTAGTCATCGTCCACAGTACGCAGACCGGCCGGCGGCACCGGATAGTCGAAGCCCACTTCCGGCGCCTTGCGCACACGGCGGATGCCGGGGTTATACTGCCAGGCCTGGGTGGTTTCCTTGGCGAAGTTGTTGGGCTGGAAACCCACCGACACTTCACCGTTGGAACGGGCCGGCAGCAGGGTCTTCACGAAGAAGTAGGCGTTGACCGGGTCGGTATAGGAACCGCGGTTGTTCGGGTCCGGGTGGTTGCCGTCGTTCATAGTCTTGAACTCGGACTTGCCCCAGGCGATGGTGCCGTTCTCGTACACGTCGGCGGTGTCGTAGGTCACACGCTCGGTCCAGGCACGGTGCGGGTTGATCACGTTCCAGATGGCTTCGGCGCCGGTCTTGGGCATCGGGAAAGGATGCGCGCCGGAAGTGCCGGTAATGCCCAGGCCCTCATCGACGATCTCGGCTTCCAGGGCATTCTTCTTGACGATACCGCAGACCCAGTCGGCAAACTTGAAGTCGCGATGGCTGGGATAGACATTCATCCTGAAAGTATCGGGGTATTTCTTGAACATACCCTTCTGGCCTTCGGTGAGCTTGTCGGCATACTCGGCCATATTGGCGGCGGTGATGGTGAATAGCGGCTTTTCGTCGGCATAGGGGCCGGGCTCGTAGCCATGCTCGGAACTCACACCGGGCCATTTCTTGTACCACTTGCCGGTGTACTCGGCGACACCACTCTCGGTGCCGGCACGCTCCGCACCCATGCAGGTCAGTTTGTCGCCACCCAGTTTGGCAGCTTCATCCGCTGGCACCTTCGCTATGGTCGGCGCCGTGGAAAGACACAAGCCGAATAACCCTGCCGCAGTCATCACACGTATTTTCATCATCTCCTCCAAAAACCCGTTTTTAATCGCGTAAGCCTTTTGGACAACGCTCTGCCTAAAAATGCGCCAGTCCTTGGGCTTATCAGATTAATCCTCGTATTCCTCAAAAGCATCTTTGGGTGACCCGCATTCGGGACATACCCAGTCTGCATCCAGATCTTCAAAGCGGGTACCGGGCGCAATACCATGCTCCGGCAACCCTTCGGCTTCATCGTAAATGAAGCCGCATATCACACAAATCCACTTTTTCATGCGGTGGTCAGGGCGCTAGGCCACCTTGCGGACCGGTTCCAGGTTGGTCTTGACCCGCAGGCGGGTAATCCGTCTCGCATTATGGTGGGCGTAGTCATACTCAAGATCACCATCTTGCCCTGAAAGTTCCGCATCGGGGAACCGGCGCATGAACTCCTCCAGCATGATACGAGCCTGCGCACGAACCAGATAGGTGCCGATGCAGAAATGCGGCCCTGCGCCAAACACGAGATTACCGTTCAGGTCGCGGGTGATATCCAGTGTCTGTGGATTCTCCCATTTGGCCGGGTCATGCCAGGCGGCGCTCAGATTCACCAGCACGGACTGCCCCTTTCTGATCTGCTGCCCGCCAAACTCGGTGTCATCGACCGCAAAACGGAAAAACGGAAACTTGCCCATGGAACCGTGACGCAGCAGTTCCACGATGGCGTTTTCCATCAGCTCCGGCTGCTGCTTGAGCAGACTGTACTGATCCGGGTGACTGAGCAGCCCGTTAATCAGGTAAGTGTGCAGATCGATAGCCGTATCGCTGCCCGCGGTAATCAGCGAGGAAATCAGGGCAATAATGTCCCAGTCGCTGAGGCTGTCGTTGTCTTCCTCGGCTGCGATCAGCGCGCCCAGAAAGTCCTCGCCCGGATGCGCCAGTGCCCGGCGAAGGGCAATCTGCTCACGGAAGTAATCAATACCTTCCTGACCCTCGCGCATGGCGGTTTCGCGCTGCTCCGGGGTCAGGTTGATACGGGCGGCCAGTACCACACAGTTGGCAAACTTCTGGAACATGGCCTCGTGTTCCGCCGACACGCCAATCATGCGGGCGATAGAGCGCACCGGCAGTTTGGAAGCAATTTCGGTGTAGACGTCGAATGCTTCCGGCGAACCGATTTCGTCGAAACGCTCGACGATGAGATCACGAATGGTGGCGTCGATCTGCGACATGACCGGCTTGGAAAAGGCCGGCATGGTCAGCTTGCGCAGCCGCAGATGCTCCTTCTGCGTCACCATGAACAGCGAATGATCAGTCATGCGGTCGAAATCCAGCTTTTCGGCCTCGAGCTTCTCGGGCAGCGCATGCTCCCAGAGCCGGTAATTGGGCGAGAAATCATGGCTCTTGAGCAGATCACCGCATAACTCATGGCTGCTCACGACCCACATGTTGAGTTCGCGATGCCAGGCAATCGGGTATTCGCTGACCAGTTTCAGCCAGGTTGCATGCGGCTCACGCACGAAATCCGGCGAAAACGGATTGAACACCGTCCCGTCGATCTCGCAGCGTTTTTGCTCAGAAATACCTGCCATTCCGCACCCGATGAAGCCGTGCGGATACAGGCACATGCTTCGCTCTTTGATTTGTAGGGCTCTAGCTTCACAAAACGCCATCCAGGCGGCTTCACCCACATGGACTAAAGGCGGAATACGGGGATATTCAGGGGAATACCACCTGTCCGCGCATGAGGGTCAATTGCACCTCCACCGTCGCCAGTTTACGCCTCGCCTCGGCCCAGCCGCAGCCAAGCAGGCAAAGATCAGCGCTCATGCCCTCGACCAGGGCAGTTACCGGTTGCCCAGGTGCAGACAGGGGGCCGGTATATAGCGCCAGCGCCTGCTCGGGGCCAAGGGCTTCTTCAACGCCCAATGCCTGACCTGAAGCCGTACTACGCTCAACCGCCGCCTGCATTGCCTTCCAGGGATTGGAATCGCCAAACGGCGCATCCGAACTGCCGGCCAGGGCCACGCCGGCTTCCAGAAAGCCCTGCAGGCGATACAGCCAGGGCTGATCTTCCGCTGCCACATCCTGCAGATACTGGTCACCGCGCTGTTGCACAAAAACTGGCTGGGTCACCACCGTGAGGCCCAGCGTAGCAATATCCTGCATCAGTTCCGGCGGCGTTACCGAGGCATGCTCAATACGATCGCCCGGCCGTGAGCCTGCCTCACGGATAGCCGCCAGGGCAAACACCAGCTCAGCCCGGGTGACGCAATGAAAGGCCACGTTACGACTCACCGCGTGGCTTTGACGTATGGACTCGGCCACGGCGTCCAGATCGGGCAGGTCGGATTCCAGCAGGTGGAATTTATGCTCGCCCACCGTCACACCCGGCAGCATGGAACGCACCCCATCCAGGCTTGCATTGCCCATGAGACGTATGTCCTGCAACAACGCGCCCTGCTCCTTTTCAGCCTGGAACCATTGCAAATCCTCAAGGCCGTTCTGCGGCGTGGTGTCGGTCAGTGCGGTGATGCCAAAACCCGCCAGCATCCTGCTGACCGCGGCCAGTTCAGGCCGCCTGGATTCGCGCAGCGAGGACATGCGTTTACGCAGCCAGGCATCACCCTCATACAGACGGCCGGTGTGTTGGCCATCCACTTTCTCCAGCGGGTCAGCGGCAGCAATTTCGAGACGCTCCATGGCGGCCGAGTTGAACACCCAGAGGCGGCCACCGCGGTGCTGTATGCGCACTGGCGTGTCGGGCAGCTGGCGATCCAGCCAGGCGGCGTCGATATTGCCGGCTACGGATTCGTGATAACCGATGCCGCGAATCCAGGCGCCGGGCCGGGTCTGGGCCTGGCGCTTGAGGGCCCGGGCCAGTGCCGGCCCGTCCGCACAGGCTTCCGGACCGCAGGCCAGCGATTCCCGCGACACCGCCAGTGACGCCAGATGCAGATGATGATCGTGCAGACCTGGCAGCAATACGCCACCGTTGGCCTCTATGACTTCCGTGCCCTGCATAACCGGTTGCGCAGCACCTATGGACGCGATACGACCCAGCCGGATCACGACATCCGTAACAACACCATTGACCTCGGCATTGCGAATCAGCAGCTGCTGTGGGGGTACTGAATTCAGAAGTAGAACCTGACGCGTGATACCTGCCGCTTATTATTGAATATAAACAGTGCCAGGCCACGCTTTTCACCCTGAAAGACCGCAGCGGTTACCGTGCGGCCGGCCGCAATCATCTTCTGCCATTTCAGGCCCTTGAGTTCCTCGGCAAACAGGCTCGCGTCCATGGTACTGAAACCGGGGATTTCCAGGCTGGCATCGTCGGCCAATAACGTAGCGGCATGGCGTGCATTACCGGCGCTCAGCGCACCCAGGAATTCCTCAGCGATGGCCTTGCCGGCCTTGCCCACCCCGCCAAAGCCGCGCATGAACCCGAACACGCCCCCCATGCCCTGGCAGCGAATCATGTGAATGCTGAGCTTGTTATAGGCGACCAGCCCCTTCATGCCCGTCTTCATGGTTTGCATCACCATGGGCAGCAGTTCCCAGTGCGCATAGAGCCGATGCACCTTGAGTGCACCGCCCTCCTCGATCAACTCGTAACGGATGAA
>Ga0207849_100278_pt1 | contig 21661 bp, 18 predicted proteins | sample TtaePargueraPR_12_FD_187277 | JGI IMG/M metagenome (GOLD analysis project Ga0207849, IMG submission 187277) | Aerobic enrichment media microbial communities from Bioluminiscent Bay, La Parguera, Puerto Rico - Tt and P2 (4) (SPAdes) | ecosystem: Environmental > Aquatic > Marine > Unclassified ...
CCCGCCCTCATCGATCCACAGCGGCAGGCCGCCGGAGAGAACGCGAACATCCTCATGCCCCATCGTCCGGAACATCCACCAGACGCGCGCCGAGGAAAAAATCCCGATCCGGTCGTAGACGATCAGGCTGTCCGTCCGGTTGATGCCGAGTTCGCGGGCGTGAAGCTGGAAGTCGTCCGGTGCAGGCAGCATGTGCGGCAGATCGGAGCGCGCCGCGACCATGTCGATATCGACGGGCCGTGCGCCCGGGATATAGCCCGAGGCCTGGAATTGCGGACCGCTGTCGAAAGTCCAGCTGGCATCCAGGAAGACCGTGGCCGGATCGCCCAGCCGCGTCTTCGCCTCCTCGACACTGATCAGCGGGTCGATCATGCCTCCATCCAGGCCGGGACGGGCAGGCCCTTTTCGCGCAGGAATTCCGGATTGTAGAGCTTGGACTGATAGCGCGAGCCGTGGTCGCACAGCGTGGTGACGATGGTGTGCCCGGGCCCCAGGTCGCGCGCCATGCGGATCGCGCCGGCGATGTTGACGCCGGAGGAACCGCCCAGGCACAGGCCTTCGTCCGTAATCAGGTCGAACAGAAGGGGCAGGGCTTCCTCGTCGGAGATGCGGTAGGCGCGGTCGACCTCTATCCCCTCGAGGTTCGCGGTGATGCGGCTCTGGCCGATCCCTTCGGTGATCGAGGTGCCTTCCGCTTTCAGCTCGCCATCGGCGTAGTAGCCGTAAAGCGCGGCGCCGCCCGGGTCGGCGATGCCGATCTGGACGTCCGCCTTTTTCGCCTTGAGCCCCACGGAGAGCCCGCCCAGCGTGCCGCCGGAGCCGACCGCGCAGATGAAGCCGTCGACCTTGCCTTCGGTCTGGTCCCAGATCTCCTGTGCGGTCGTGGCGGCGTGGAAGTCGCGATTGGCGGTATTGTCGAACTGGTTGGCCCAGATCGCGCCATCGGGTTCGCTGGCGGCGAGCTCGGCGGCCAGCGTGCCGGAATAGCGGGCATAGTGATTGGGATTGGAATAGGGCACGGCATCGACCTCGATGAGTTCCGCGCCCAGAAGGCGGATCGCGTCGCGCTTTTCCTTCGACTGGGTGCGCGGAAAGACGATCACCACCTTGTAGCCCAGCGCCGCGCCCACCATGGCCAGGCCGATCCCGGTATTGCCCGCCGTGCCCTCGACGATCGTGCCGCCGGGTCGCAGTTCGCCGGAGGCTTCCGCGGCGCGGATGATGCCCAGCGCGGCACGGTCCTTGATCGAGCCGCCCGGATTGAGGAATTCGGCCTTGCCGAGAATCTCGCACCCGGTGGCCTCCGAGGCGGCTTTCAGCCGGATGAGCGGTGTGTTTCCGATGAGGTCGATGATGGATTGTGCGGCGGACACGGTGCGCTCCCTGCTGTGTGCGATATCAGCGATATAGGCATGGTCTTGTCGGGCAGCGAGGGCGAAAACGCAATCCAAGCGATCCGATTGCGGTTGCCCCGCGTATTACACCGCATGACCCTGCTTGCGATCCCCGCCATTCTCGCGGCCAGCCTTCCCGCGCCGGTTCCGGCCGAACCGCCCGCCGATATCGTCTTCGACGTCTACCGCAACGACACCCCGTTCGGGGAACATGCGGTGCGTTTCCAGGAGACCGAGGCCGGCGATCTGCGCGTCGAGATCGATATCGAGCTGGAGGCCGGTTTCGGCCCGGTCACCGTCTTTCGCTACGAGCACGAGGCTGAAGAGATCTGGAACGATGGCGCTCTTGCCCGCCTCGAGGCCGCGACGTTCAAAGACGGCGACTGGAACCGGGTCGAGGTCGAACGGACTGGCCCGGAGATGATGGTCTCCGGATCGGCGGAGATGGCCTATCTGCCGCCGTCCAGCCATTGGCGCGGCTATTCGGCCGATACGGCGCGCATTCTCAATACCGAAACCGGCGATCCCATGCCCGTCGAGATCGAGGATCTGGGCATGGACAGGATCGAAACCGGTGCTGGCACGATCGAGGCGCAGCACATCCGCATGTCCGGCACGCTGACGGTCGATCTGTGGTACGACGCAGACGGCCGCTGGGTGGGCTGCGAATTCGAGGCCCGCGGCCAGACGATCCGCTACGTCCTGCGCGACGGTTAGGCGTCTTCGGCGGCTTCCGACTTCATCGTTTCGAACGCTTCCAGCGCCGCCTCGCGGCCTTCCTTCAGGCCGACCACCGGGCGCGGATAGGTCTTGCCCAGCTCCACGCCCTGACGCGCCAGCTCGCCTCCGGACGCCTCCCAGGGCGCATGGATGTGGCGCTTGGGCAGTTCGGCCAGCTCGCGAACCCAGCGGCGCACATAATAGCCTTCCGGATCGAATTTCTCGCCCTGGGTGGCCGGGTTGAAGATGCGAAAATAGGGCGCCGCATCGGCGCCGGAGCCCGCCACCCATTGCCAGCTGGCGGCGTTCACATTGGGGTCCGCATCGACCAGCGTGTCCTCGAACCAGCGCATGCCGTCGGCCCAGTGGCAGCCGATATGCTTGATGAGGTAGGAGGCGGCGATCATCCGGGTGCGATTGTGCATCCAGCCCGTGCTCCACAGCTCGCGCATGGCGGCATCCACCATGGGCACGCCGGTCCGGCCGCGCTGCCAGGCTTTCAGCCCGTCCTCGTTGTCGCGCCAGGGGAAGTGGTCGAACTTGCGGTCGAAATTCTTTTCCCGCAGATCGCCGAAATGGTGGACGAGATAATAGGCGAAATCGCGCCAGCCGATCTCGGCGAGGTATTTTTCCGTCGCGCCATAGGCCTTGCCGCGCTCGGCCTGCAATTGCACCCGGTGCCAGACGGCACGGGGCGATATCTCGCCCCAGGCCAGGTGGGGGGAGAGGCGGGATGTGCCTGCGACGTCCGGCCGGTCGCGCTTATCCTTGTATCCGGACAGGGCCTCGCCGAGGAAATCGTCCAGCCGTTTGCGCGCGGCGGTTTCGCCCGGTGTCCAGCGTTCGCCAAAGCCGCTGGCCCAGTTCGGCCGTTCCGGCAGCAGCTCCCAGTCCTCCAGCGCATCGCTCCCGATCGCTTCGGCGGCCTGCACGCTGTCGGGGGCGGGCAGCGGCGAGCGCGGCTCGAAATCCTTCTGGGCGGCGCGCCAGAAGGCGCTGAAGACCTTGTAGGGTTCGCCGGACTTGTTGAGCACGCTGGCGGGATCGAGCAGCGTGGCGGCGCGAAAGGCGCGCGGGCGCACATCATCCGCCTGCAGGGCATCGGCGATCTTCCGGTCGCGTGCATCCAGCCAGGGCCATTCGATCCGGTTCCAGAATACTTCGCGCACGCCGGCAGCGCGGGCGATCTCGGGGATGATGTCCGAGGCCTTGCCAGACCGCAGGACCAGCCGGCCGCCGATCGCCTCCAGCCCTTCAGCCAGGGAGGTGAGCGAGTGATGCAGCCACCAGTCGGCGGCGGCGCCGGGCGACAGGCGCAGCGCCGGATCGTCCTCGCGGATATAGACGAAGAGCAGCGGGCGCCCGCTCTGAACGGCCGCGTGCAGGGCGGGATTATCCGCCAGCCGGAGGTCGCGGCGGAACCAGACGAGTGCGGGAGCTGTGGCCGGCGCAGTTGCCATGAGTGTCCTGTGGATTGATAAGGGCCTTGCCTGAATACGGCGCCGACCCGATATCGGATCAGGTCGGCAATGCCAGTTCCGGCGACAGATCGAATCCAGTTGAAGCCCCGGGAGGGCGAGCATGAGCCAGGCCAATTCCGTGATTTCCATACCGCGTCCCGGTCGCGACCCGATCGAGATCGGCAATGACCGCAAGCTCACGCTGATCGCCGGCCCCTGCCAGCTGGAGAGCCGCGAGCACGGGCTGGAAGTGTCCCAGCAGTTGCGCGAGATTTCCGACCGTCTGGATATCGGGCTGATCTACAAGACGTCCTACGACAAGGCGAACCGCACCTCGATCTCCTCCGCCCGCGGTATGGGGCTGGAGGCGTCGCTGCCGGTCTTTGCGGAAATTCGCGAAAAAACGGGCCTGCCCGTCCTCACCGACGTGCACACGGCCGAGCAGGCCAGGACCGCCGCCCAGGCCGTTGACGTGATCCAGATCCCGGCCTTCCTGTGCCGCCAGACCGACCTGCTGATCGCGGCGGCGGAAACCGGCAAGCCGATCAATGTGAAAAAGGGCCAGTTCCTGGCGCCCTGGGACATGAAGAATGTCATCGCCAAGATCACCGATGCGGGCAATCCCAACGTCATGGCCTGCGAGCGCGGCGCCAGCTTCGGCTACAACACGCTGGTCTCCGACATGCGTTCCCTGCCGATCATGGCGCAGTTCGGCGCGCCGATCGTGTTTGACGCCACCCACTCGGTGCAACAGCCGGGCGGGCAGGGCACGACCTCCGGCGGCCAGCGCGAATTCGTGCCGACCCTGGCGCGTGCGGCCGTGGCGGTCGGCGTGGCCGCAGTCTTCATGGAAACCCACCCCGATCCGGACAACGCCCCGTCCGACGGCCCCAACATGGTGCCGCTGGACCAGTTCGAGGATCTGGTGGCCCGCCTGCTGGAATTCGACGCCCTGGCGAAGGGGCTCTAGAGCATTTTCAGCGAAAGTGGGTACCGGTTTCGCGGTTCGAAAATGCGGCAGACAAGGGGCTAGAGAATTTTGCTGACGCTGAGGCGCGCAAAATTCTCTAGCGGAATTCCCGCTCGTCCGGGATCGGTACGACCGGTGCGTCCTCGACCTCTTCGACCGCCTCCAGGGGCGGGGCCCAGCGGCGTTCTTCCTGCAGGATGGTCGACAGGTTCAGGCTGCGCCGCGCGGCATCCAGCCGGAGATCCTCGTAGAAGAGGTTGAAGGGCGGCACGCGGTATTCCTCGGCCAGCCGGTTGGGCCGGCGCAGGTCGGCATAATCCGGCTCCTCCACGAAGAGAATCCCGTCGCCGCACTGGGCGCCGGTCTGGCCGGGCACCGGAGCGGGCGTCGAATCCGGCGGCAGGCCCTCGGCCGCCACGCCGCCGCGGTGCAGCCGCGCCGAGGCATATTCCACCGTGCGGGCCGACAGGATCGGATTGACGCAGAGCAGGCCGCGGCCGTCGACAAAATCCAGCCCGCCCCGCGGCGTCCAGGTCATCGAACGCTCGGTCAGGATGCGGATGCGGCGTTCCTCGGCCGGCCGGGCATGAGAGAACGCCACGACGCAGCGCACGTCCTCTTCGGTTTCGCAGGGCGGGATGTCCGCCAGCACGTCGTTGAACAGGTCCAGCGGCACGGGCGATTCGAGGACATAGGCGGCGATCAGCCTGGCGCGCAGGTCGGGCCGTACGCTGAGCCGTTGCACAAGCAGGCCGAGCACGTGAAAGCCGCCCTGGCCGACACCGGCGAGGATGAAGGGCCGGTCCTCGCCGATCTGGTCGAGAAACGCGGTGAAGGCGCGGTCGACATCGCCATAGGCGAATTGCCGGGCGAGGATGGAATCCTCGCGATTATTCATGAAGGTGTAGAGCGCGGCCTGGCGATATTTCGGCGCGAAAAGCACGCCGGAACCGGCGAAGGGGGCGCCGTAATTGGGCAGCATGGTGCGGGTGACGGCTTCGACCGCGCTGTCCTTGTCCAGCTGGGCATTCCAGTTCGATCCGCCCGAATAGGTGGTGGGATGGACGAAGAAGACCGCCGGCTCGTCCTCGCTGGCAAAGCCGGCCCGGGCATACCAGGCGTCGTCCTGCGCATAGTCCGCGCCGGGCGGCGGCGTGTAGGTCTGGAAGGGCTCGCCGGGATCCTGGAAAGTCTGGAAAATCTGGTCGCGCAACGCCCAGCTGGTCAGGACGAGCAGGACGAGGAAACCTCCGGCTCCCGCCAGGATCATCCAGCGGGCAATCGAGATCGGGCTGGCCTTCATCGCTTGTCTCGTCCTTTCCTGCCGCGTGCGCCCGCTCCGCGAGCTGTGATTGGCGCACCGTACTGCATACCGTAGAGTGACCGGACTGCGGGGGAATCAGCTCTTTTCACGCGCCTTGGGCCGCCTGGATACGGGAGTGCCATGTTTCGCTGGCTTCGCAACAGTTTCCTCACCGGGATCGTGATCGCAACCCCGTTGGGTGTAACCCTCTATCTCATCGTCGCATTCGTCAGATTCGTCGACAATGTCGTCAAGCCGCTGATCCCGGCGCGCTACAATCCGGAAAACTACCTGCCCGGCGACTTCACCATTCCCGGCCTGGGCGTGCTGATCGCCGTGGTGATCCTGACCCTGCTGGGCGCCTTCGCGGCCAATGTGTTCGGGCGCACGCTGATCAATCTGGGCGACCGGATCGTCGCCGGGGTGCCACTCGTGCGCAATGTCTACGGTGCGCTCAAGCAGATCATGGAGACGGTGTTTTCCGGCAAGAGCAATTCCTTCAAGGAAGTCGTGCTGATCGAGTATCCGATGAAGGGGCTCTACGTGGTCGCCTTCGTGTCGGCCAATGGCGACGAGAACCTGAAACACACCATCTCTGACGATGTCGTCGGCCTCTTCGTGCCGACCACGCCCAATCCGACCTCCGGCTTCCTGCTCTATACGCCCAAGGCGAACACCATCCCGATCGACATGTCGGTGGAGGAGGCGGCCAAGCTGATCATTTCCTTCGGCATGGTCACGCCGGACAAGCTGCCCAGCGAGGTGCGCGCCACCCTGCCGCCGGAAGTCTTCACCCGGACCTGAGCATGCGCACGCCCTGGTCCTTTTCGAACAGGTAGAGCAGGACACGCAGGGCCTCGCCGCGTTCGCCGGCAAGTTCGGGATCGCGCTGCACCAAGAGCCGCGCCATGTCGTTGGCCCGGGCGATCAGATCGCCATGGGCTTCCAGATCGGCGAGGCGGAAATCCGGCAGCCCGCTCTGGCGCAGGCCCAGCGGATCGCCGGCACCGCGCAGCCGCCAGTCCTCCTCGGCGATGCGGAAACCGTCATCGGTCTCGCGCATCGTCTCCAGGCGCGAGCGTGCCGTCTCGCCCAGCGGGCCCTTGTAGAGCAGCAGGCAGGAGGAAGGCTTGTCGCCCCGGCCGACCCGTCCGCGCAGCTGGTGCAGCTGGGCCAGGCCGAAATGTTCCGCATGCTCGATGATCATCACCGTGGCATCCGGCGCATCCACGCCCACCTCGATCACCGTGGTGGCGACCAGAACGTCCATTTCCCCATTGCGGAAGGCCGTCGCGACCGCCTCCTTTTCCGCCGCCTTCATGCGGCCGTGCAGCAGGCCGACGCGCTCCTCGCCCAGGGCCGCGCGCAGATGGCGCCAGCGATCCTCGGCGGCGGAGAGGTCCGACTGGTCCGATTCCTCAACCAGCGGGCAGACCCAGTAGACCCGGTCGCCGCGACCGATCGCCCGGCGCACGCCCTCGACCACCTCGTCCAGCCGCTCCATCGAGATCAGCCGCGTTTCAGGCGGAATGCGCCCGGCCGGTTTCTCGTCCAGCCGCGACACGTCGAGATCGCCATAGACGGACAGGGAGAGGGTGCGCGGAATGGGGGTCGCCGTCATCACCAGCACGTCCGGGCGATGGCCCTTCGAGGTCAGGCGCATGCGGTCGGACACACCGAAGCGGTGCTGCTCGTCGATCACAACGAGGCCGAGATCGGAAAACTCGATGCCCTCCTGGAAGAGCGCATGCGTGCCGCAGACCACATCCACCGAACCGGCGGCCATGCGTTCCAGGATCTCCTTGCGCGTCGCGCCCTTGTCCCGGCCGGTCAGGGCAACAACAGAAAGCCCTGCGGGTTCAAGCAGTTGCGCCAGGGTCTTGGCGTGTTGCCTTGCCAGGATTTCGGTCGGCGCCATGATCGCCGTCTGGGTGCCCGCCTCGGCGGCCTGGGCAGCGGCGAGGGCGGCCACGAAGGTCTTGCCCGCCCCGACATCGCCGTGCAGCAGGCGGGTCATGCGGGCCTCTTCCTCCATGTCGGCACGGATCGCCTCGAAAGCACGCGTCTGCGCTCCGGTGGGCTGGAAGGGCGAATGCTCCAGCACCAGCCGGACCTTCTCGCCCGTGCCCTTGAGCGAACGCCCGGACTGGGCCTTGCGCCGCGCACGGACCAGCTGGAGCGCCAATTGCCGGGCAAAGACTTCGTCGAAAGCCAGCCTCTCGCGGGCCGGATGGGCCGGCTCCAGATCGTCTGCCGATTGCGGCGCGTGCAGCTGGCGCACGGCCGTGCGGAAATCCGGCCAGTCCGGCGCGCCGGTGAGTTCGGGATCGAGCCATTCGGGCAGTTCGGGCACCATGGACACCGCGCCATGCACCGCCTTGCGCATCGTCTTGGCGACGAGACCCGCGGTGAGCGGGTAGACCGGCTCGATCAGCGGCGTCTCTTCCGCTTCCGCCTCGGTCATCACCAGATCGGGATGCAGCATCTGGATTTCCGAGCCGTAGCGCTCGCAGCGGCCCGACACGATGCGCTTTTCGCCCACGGGCAGGACGCGCTGGAGGTAGTCCGGCCGGCCATGGAAATAGACCAGGTGGAGAAAACCCGTCTCGTCATAGAGCCGCACCTTGTAGGGCTGGCCCTGGCGGCGTCCGGGAATGTGTTCCTCGACCGTGGCGGTGAGGGTGACGATCTGGTCTTCCGGCGCGTCGGCCACCGTGACCTGGCGCGACCGGTCGATCAGCCCGGTGGGTTTGAGAAACACCACATCCTTCACCCGGCCGCCGGCCACCTTGGCCACCAGCGTGGCCAGGCGCGGGCCGATCCCGGGCAGGACGGTGACGTCCTGAAAGAGCGGAAAGAGAATCTCGGGGCGCATCGCAAATCACCTTAACGGCAAGTCGCGCCGCTGCCACCGGTCGACGCGGCCCGTCAACGGGACTATATGCGCCCATCATGACCGACACGCTCGACACGCAACGCAAGAAACTCCGGATCCGCGCCTGGCGGCGGGGCTTCAAGGAGGCCGATCTCATCCTCGGCCGGTTCTGCGACGATTATATCGACAGCATGGATGCTGAGGCGCTGGACGCTTTCGAAGCCCTGCTCGATGAGCACGACCAGGATCTCTATGGCTGGATCATCGGCCGCGAGCCCGTGCCGGAGGCCTTCGACACGCCGGTGATGAAGCAGCTGCAGGCCTATCGCGTCGATGCCGATGCCGCCTATGGCGACGGGCCGAAGGCCTGATCGCGGGAAGGGCGGCGCGTCGATGTCCGATATCGAGATGATCGCGAAAGCGAAGGGAATGGCCACGGTCTGCGGCGCGCCGGAAGGCCTGGACGCGCTCGTCCTGGCCGATGCCGGCCGTCTGCATGGCGGGCTCAGCGTCTTCATCGCGCGCGACGACTCGCGCGCTGCCGCCTTTGCCTCGGCACTGGAATTCTTCGCGCCGGACAGCGAGATCCTGCGCCTGCCGGCCTGGGACTGCCAGCCCTATGACCGGATCTCCCCGTCGCCGCGCGTGGCGGCGCGCCGGGCGGCGACGCTGGCGCGCCTGGCCGCTGCGGACTACGGCAAGCCGGCCTTCCTGGTCACCACGGTCAATGCGATGGCCCAGCGCTGTGCGCCGCTGGCGGTGCTCTCCGGCGCCGGGATCTCGATCCGGCCCGGCGGCACGGTGGATGTCGAGGATCTCAAGTCGCATTTCGCCGTGAATGGCTATGCCCGCACGGCCACGGTGATGGAGCCGGGTGATTATGCCGTGCGCGGCGGGGTGATCGACGTCTTTCCGCCAGGCGCTGCCGAGCCCGTGCGTCTCGATTTCTTCGGCGACACGCTGGAATCCATCCGCGCCTTCGACCCGGAGACCCAGCGCTCGACCCGCCAGATGGACGGCATCGCCTTCACCCCGGTCAGCGAGGTCCTGCTGGACGAGGAGACGGTCTCCCGCTTCCGCGCCGGTTTCGTGAAAACCTTCGGCGCGGTGAAGGACGATCCGGTCTACGAACAGGTCAGCGCCGGCGCGCGGCCGGCCGGTGTGGAGCACTGGCTGCCGCTTTTCTACGAGACGCTGGCCACGCCCTTCGACTATCTGCCCGCCGACGCCCTGATCGGCATCGACCATCTGGCCGAGGAGGCGCTGGACGAACGTATCAGCCAGGTTGCCGACTATTACGAGGCGCGCACCACCGTCGACGAAAGCCGGCACGAGAGCAGCCTGTCTGCGCCGACCTACCGCGCCCTCAAGCCCGGCGCGCTCTATTTCACCGAAGGCGACTGGCCGGCCGCGCTGGAAGACCGCACGGTGCGCCGCTTCACGGCCTTTCGCGAGCCCGGCCCCCAGACCATCGATGCCGGCGGCAAGCAGGGACGGGCCTTCACGGCCGAACGCGCCGCGCAGGACACGAATGTGTTCGATGCGGCGGCCAGCCATGTCCGTGAGCTGGGCAAGGCGGGCAAGCGCGTCGTTCTGGCGTCCTGGTCCGGCGGGGCCTCGGAACGCCTGGCCAGCGTGCTGGGCGATCACGGCGTCACCGGGATCAGGGCGTGCGAGAGCTGGAGCGAGGTCGCCGCACTGCCCGGATCGGTCGCGGCGCGCGTGGTGCTGCCGCTGGAACGCGGTTTCGAGACCGAGAATCTCGCCGTCCTGTCCGAACAGGACATTCTCGGCGACCGGCTGGCCCGTCCGCGCCGGCGGCGCAAGTCCGCCGACATTATCGTGGAAGCGGGATCGCTCTCGCCGGACGATCTCGTCGTCCATGCGGACCATGGCCTGGGCCGTTTCATCGGCCTGAAAACCTTGCCGGTGCAGGACGCGCCGCACGATTGTATCGAGCTGGAATATGCCGGCGGGGCCAAGCTCTACCTGCCGGTGGAGAATATCGAACTGCTCTCGCGCTATGGCGCGGATTCCGAGGCGGCGCAGCTGGACAAGCTGGGCGGGGTCGCCTGGCAGGCGCGCAAGGCCAAGGCCAAGAAACGCCTGCGCGACATGGCCGACCAGCTCATCAAGATCGCGGCGGAGCGCATGGCCCGCAAGGCCGATCCGATCGAGCCGGCGAGCGGGGTTTTCGACGAATTCTGTGCCGCCTTCCCCTATGCGGAGACCGACGACCAGCTGAACGCCGTCGAGGACGTGTTCGGGGATCTGGCCAAGGGCCGTCCGATGGACCGGCTGATCTGCGGCGATGTCGGGTTCGGCAAGACCGAGGTGGCCCTGCGCGCGGCCTTCGTGGTGGCGATGAGCGGCCAGCAGGTCGCCGTCGTGGCACCGACCACGCTCTTGGCCCGCCAGCACTACAAGACCTTCTCCGAACGCTTCCGCAACTGGCCGGTCAAGGTGCGCCAGCTTTCCCGCCTGGTCGGCACCAAGGAAGCCAAGCAGACGCGCGACGAGCTGGCCGCCGGCCAGGTCGAGATCGTCATCGGCACGCATGCGCTTCTGGCCAAGACGGTGAAATTCTCCGATCTGGGCCTGCTGATCGTCGACGAGGAGCAGCATTTCGGCGTGAAGCACAAGGAGCGGCTCAAGGAGCTGCGGTCCGACGTGCACGTGCTCACCCTCACGGCGACGCCCATTCCGCGCACGCTGCAGCTGGCGCTGACCGGTATTCGCGACCTCTCCATCATCGCCACGCCGCCGGTCGACCGTCTGGCCGTGCGCACCTATGTGGCGCCCTTCGACCCGGTCTCGATCCGCGAAGCGCTGCTGCGCGAGAAATACCGCGGCGGCCAGGCCTTCTTCGTGGTGCCGCGGATCACCGATCTGGAGGAAACCGCGGCCTTCCTGCGCGAACAGGTGCCCGAGGTCTCCTATATCGCCGCGCACGGCCAGATGGCGCCGAGCCAGCTGGAAGACATCATGACGGCCTTCTACGAGGGCCGTTACGACGTGCTCCTGTCCACGACGATCGTGGAATCCGGCATCGACATCCCGACGGCCAACACGCTGATCGTGCACCGCGCCGACCGGTTCGGCCTGTCCCAGCTCTACCAGCTGCGCGGCCGGGTGGGGCGGTCCAAGACGCGCGCCTATGCCTATCTCACCACGCCGATGCGCCAGAAGATCACCGACGGGGCCGACAAGCGGCTCAAGGTCATGCAGTCGCTGGACAGTCTGGGCGCCGGCTTCACCCTGGCCTCGCACGACCTGGACCTGCGCGGCGGCGGCAATCTTCTGGGCGAGGAACAGTCCGGCCACATCAAGGATGTCGGCGTGGAACTCTACCAGTCCATGCTGGAGGAGGCCGTGGCCTCGCTGCGCGGCGGCGGGGACGAGGAGGATGACGGCGAGTGGTCGCCGCAGATCAATGCCGGCGCCGCCGTGCTGATCCCGGACCATTACGTCCCCGATCTGGACGTGCGCCTGCAGCTCTATCGCCGCCTGTCCTCGCTGGACACCAAGACCGAGCGCGAGGCCTTCGCCGCCGAGCTGATCGACCGCTTCGGCCCGCTGCCGGACGAGGTGGAAACGCTGATGCGCGTCGTGGCCGTGAAATCCCTGTGCAAGCATGCCGGGGTGGAGAAGGTGGATGCCGGGCCCAAGGGTGCCGTCATCCATTTCCGTGGCGACAAGTTCGTCGACCCGGTGGGGCTGATCGAGCACATCTCGAAGAACCAGGCCCTGTTCAAGGTGCGCCCCGACCACAAGCTGGTCCTGCGTGCCGAATGGGATGCACCGGAAGACCGGCTGCGCGCCATCGAACGCGCCATGGGACCGCTGGCCGATATCGCCAGCCGGGCGAAACAGGCCCAGGCCTGACCGGCCTGAGCCTGCTCAGCTCTCTGTATTCCCCGGCCTCCTATCGTTTCCCCCGGCCTCCTATCGTTTCCGCCGGCTCCACCTCGTTTCCCCCGGCCTTGTGCCGGGGCCCGGTTGAGCCTGCCCCTGAAGCGCCGCCAGACCCCGGAACATGTCCGGGGAAAGTGGTTTGTTTGATTGGGTTGGCCTTCTGGCCTCTTGGGGAGCCGGGCGCTCACCGCCAGCGAAAGCTGATGAAGAAACAGCCCAGACTGCCCAGCAGGAAGATCAGGGCCGGGACGAGGAACCAGCGCAGCGGGTTGGGCAGGGTGACGACCTCGTCCTCATAGAGGTCGAAATAGCGCCGCCCGGTGTCCACCTCCTCATAATAGCCGCTGCCGCGATTGCGGTCGGTGACCACATCGACCTGGTCGATCCGCTCGCGCAGGGCCCGGATCCCGTCATTGCGGGGATCCCCGGCGGGCAGGGTGTGGCGGACCTGGTCGAACAGGCGCGGGCTTTCGTCGGCGGCCAGCACGCCTTCGGAGCGGTAGTAGTAGAGCGTGCTGTCCCGCGACAGATCGATCCGCGAAACGCCGAGCGCGCCGCCGCCCAGCATCAGGAAGACCAGGCCAAGCAGCAGCCAGCCGCGCGTCAGGCGCAGACGGCTGGCCTGACCGGCCATCACGGCCGCGCGCACCTCACGGATTTCCCGCAGCCGGTCGAGCTCGGCGGCCGAGACGCTCTCGCTGAGTTCCGCCGCGTCGATACCCAGGGCCTCGACCAGGCGTTCGAAGACGTCGTCGGACGGGTAGGAGCGTCCGGTCTCCAGCTTGGACAGATAGGATTGCTCGATATGCGCGCGGGCCGCGGCCTCGGGCTGGGTCCAGCCCCGGTCTTCCCGCTTCTGCCGCAAATAATCGCCGAATTTCATGATGTTCCCCTGATCTCGCCGCGGCACCTCTTGCCCGGCTTTCGGGAAAAGTCTTCTGAAGTCATCCCGGGAATGACAGGAGAATATGCGGGACTATCGCGGAAAGTGCAGGACTTTGTCCATGCTGCCCACCGGCCTGACCTCGTCCCCGAAACAGGGGAGGGTTCACAGCAGAATCGCGCGCTAGCATCGCCGGCATTCGGATCGGAGGGGTAGCGATGCTGGACCAAAAGGAATTTCTCACGCCCGTCTTTCAGATGATGACCGGGCTGAGCTTTATGGTTTTTCTGGTTGTGATGCTGAAGGTGCGCGCGAAATGGCGCGGCGCGGGCGGAATGATGCTCAAATTCGCGATGCTTCCCCTGCCGCTGGGCTTCCTGCTGGTCGCCGAGGCCGGAAAGCAAAGCTCTCTCGGCAATGCGACGCCCTTCCTTCTCGCGGCAGGCGGAAGTTTCTTTGTGGCTTTGCTTCTGATGGCGGGCGCGATGGTCCTGCTGACCCGTAACGGTCCCGTCGGGGGATCCGCTCAGGCCTGAGCGACGATCTGGGCCGGACTCTGCACGGCGCGAAGGGCGCGTTCCACCAGCGCTTCCGCCGTCTCGCCCGGCCGGGTCGGCACCGGCGCGGCGCGGACATTCAGGCGGAAGGGGTGCAGCGGGTCGTCGCTCTCGAAAGCCGTGCATTCCGCGATCGCGGCGATCCGTGCCGCCACGCAGTCGATTCCCGGCGCGTCGGTGAAGGGCAGGACCGCCATGAAGATGTCGTCGGAGAAGCGGGCCGCCGCATCCTCGGTGCGCAAGAGGTGGCGCAACATGGCCGCGAACTGGCGGCGCGCCTTTTCCGCGGACACATCGTCGGGACGCTCGCGGCCTTCCGGCAGCATGATCTGCAGCGCGATGAGCGCGAAGGACATCTCGTCGCGCGCCGAGGCGTTGAGCAGGTCCTGGATGTGCGAGGTCAGAAAGCCTGAATTGAACAGGCCGGTCTCGATATCCAGCGAGCGCGGGTCGCGGCAGGCCTCCAGCGCGGCCTTGGCGTGGCGCCGGCGCTTGCGCTCTTCGGTCAGGATCAGGATGCGCTCGCGCAGCTCGGCATCCCCGGCGGACGGCGGGAGAATATCGGACACGCCGCGGGCAAAGGCCTCCTCGGAGGCCTGGGCGTCGACCTGGTCGGCCAGCAGCACGACCGGCGTGTGGTAGAGCCGCGCATTGCGCCGCATCGCCGAGGAGATGGTGAAGGCGATGTCGCGCTTGCCGGCCGCATTCAGCACCACGGCGTCGAAGGGGCGCTCGTGCAGATAGTCGAAGGCGGAATAGGACGAGAAGGCGGCCACGACTTCGGCCCCGCTGTCCTCGAGCACGTGTTTGAGGCCCATAAAGCGCGGTGAGGCGTCGCCGACATAGAGAATGCTCGGCGGCGTGTCCTGCCGGTCGACCTGCGGGCGTTTCTCGCCGTAAAGCGCGGTGACTTCGGCGCGGCGCCCGGCCACGATTTCCATCGAATGGAGCCGGAAGAGGGCGCGCAGGCGGGCCGCGATCTGCACGGCGGGCGCCGGATCGCGGATCCAGGCATCGACCGTGTCGCGTTCCGCCAGGCCGGCCGGACCGACCACGAGAACGGGAAACTCCGCGGAGGCAAAGCGGCGGAAGGCCTTCAGCCCGTCATCGATATCGTTTTCGCATTCGGCGAGAATGATGCCGCCGGCCCAGAAACGGTGACGGCGGGCAGGCGGGCTGTCGGCGCGGACGATGCGGCAATTGAGCGCCAGACGGCCCAATTGCTCCGCCAGTCCGTCCACACGATCGGACAAACCGAAAACCAGGACGTCGAGTGCGCGTCCCATCCGTCCCCCTGCCGATGAAAGCGTCGATGCTGTATTTCGCGAGTTTGTCACAAGTGCCACGCTTCTGGAACTAACGAATCAAAGGTTGGCGAGATGAAACCCCAAGGACCTCTAAAAGGCGTTAAAGTGCTTGAGTTTGTCGGATTGGGCCCTGCGCCTTTCTGCGCCATGTTGCTCTCAGACATGGGCGCGGATGTGGTCCGTGTCGACCGAAAAGGCGCCATGGGCGGCGGACATGCCGATGTTCTCGGCCGCGGCCGGCGCTCCGTTGCGCTCGATCTGAAGGACGAGAGCGAACTGGCCCTGTGCCACGATCTGATCGGCCGGGCGGACATTCTGCTCGAAGGCTATCGTCCCGGCGTGATGGAGCGTCTGGGCCTGGGGCCGGACAAGGCGCTCGCCACGAATCCCGCCCTGGTCTACGGCCGCATGACCGGTTGGGGGCAATACGGTCCGCTGGCTCATGCCGCCGGTCACGACATCAACTACATCTCGCTGTCCGGCGCGCTCGATGCGATCGGAACGCCGCAAAGCCCGGTCATTCCGCTCAACCTGGTGGGCGATTTCGGCGGCGGAGCGCTCTATCTGGCCTTCGGTGTGCTGGCCGCGCTCCATCATGCCCGCACCACGGGCGAGGGACAGGTCGTGGATGCGGCGATCGTCGACGGCGCGGTCTCGCTGATGGCGGCTCAGCATCAGCTTGCCGCGGCCGGGCTGTGGTCCACCCGGCGCGGCCAGAACCTGCTCGACGGTGCGGCGCACTTCTACAACATCTACGAATGCGCCGACGGCAAGCACATCTCCATCGGTCCGCTGGAACCGGAATTCTATGCGCTCCTGTGTGAGAAGCTGGGCCTGGACCCCGCGGAGATGCCGGCCGACTGGTCGGGCAAGGGCTGGGAGGCGGCCAGGACGCGTTTCGAGGCGATCTTCAAGGAGAAGACGCGCGAGGAGTGGTGCCAGTTGCTGGAAGGCACGGATGCCTGTTTCGCGCCGGTACTGAGCTATGAGGAATCCGCGGCCCATCCCCACATGCGCGAGCGCGGCAGCTATGCCGAACCCGGCGGCGTGCGCCAGCCCGCCCCGGCGCCGCGTTTCTCGCGAACGCCCGGCGCCATCCAGGGGCCGGCCCCGGTGCCCGGCGCGGATCGCGAGGCCGTATTGTCGGACTGGGGCGTATCCTAGGCGTCAGCGGTCGAGCAGGCGCTCGGTGCCCAGGGCAAGATCGGCATAGTCGTCGTCCAGCACGGCCTTTGCCAGACGTGCATAGGCAAGGTCGAGACCGGCCAGGCGAGCGCCGGTCAGATCCGCCCCGCGCCAGTCGGCATAACGGCCGTGCGCGCCTTCCAGCATGACCGGCAGCTGGCGCCCGCCACCCAGGGTGAGCGGCGACAGGCGCGTCTGGCGCAGATCGGCGTGGAGCAGCCAGGCGCCGCTGAGATCGGCGCCGCGCAGATCCGCACCGCGCAGGTCGCAGCCGCGCAGATCGGCCCGGCCCAGGCGCGCGCCCTGCAATTGCGCACCGGCCAGATCCATCCCGGCCAGACAGGCGCCGGAAGCCCGGAGCGCCGTGAGTTCAAGGCCCGCCAGCGCGCCGGCCTGGCGCAGATCCGCGCCGGTGAAATCCACGGGCGCGGACGGACCGGCATCCCCGCGCACCTGGGCGACATGACCGGCGATGCGGGCTGCGGCCTCCTTCGCGTCCAGCGGCACGGCCGCGGGCGGGGCGGGGCGGTCGGGATGCGCGCCTGTCAGCATGTTGCGCGTCGTGGCCATGTCGAGGCGGGCGCCGGTTTCGCCGCAGCCGCGCAGGTCCGCGCCGGTCAGATCGGCACTGGACAGGTCGGTGTCCTGCACCAGCGCGAGGGCCAGGCTGGCCCGGGCCAGCGCGGCGCGCGGGAAACGCGCACCGGTCAGATCGGCATCCTCGAAGCGCGCCGCCTCCGCGCGGCAGCCGCCCAGCCGCGCCCGCACCAGCGAGGCGCCGGACAGGTCGGCCCCGTCCAGGCAGGCGGCGCGAATGCCGGCGGGCCGTCCGTTCTCGCCCGGCACCGCCAGTTCGCGGAAATCGGCGAGCCGGGCCGTGGCCGCCACCAGGATGGCGCCGGCCAGATTGCAGCCGCGCAGATCGGCACTGTCGAGGCGGGCCGCGACCAGGCTGGTCCCGGACATGTCCGCACCCGCAAAGCGGGCGCCGCGGCAATCGGCGCCGTCGAGCCGGGCATTGGCGAGCGCGCACCCGGCCAGATCCGCATCGCGCAGATCGCGGCCGCGCAGATCCAGCCCGCAAAGGTCGGCGCCCGCGAGGCGAAGCCGTTCTCCGTCCTCCCGGCCGGCCAGGAAACCGGCATGACGCGCCAGGGCGGCATCCAGGTCGGGCTGGCCGGGGGCGATGTGGGGGCTTTGCTTCAAGATGGTGATCCGTGCGCCGGACTGTCGCTGATCCCTCGCGATACCCAAGCCACTGGTCGCTGGCAAGAAACTCGTCCCGGGCGTGACGGAAAGGACAGTCCGGAAACGTTCATGTCGGGTTCAGCGGACCTCTGGCAATGTCCGTCTCGAGATCGGCGAACATCTCTGTAGTCCCTCGCTCGTTGGCCGGTCTCGATATCGCTTAGATAGACCCGAAGCGTCGGCCGCCCCCAACGGCCGGCGCTTCTTTCTGTGCGGCCCCGGAAGGGGGTGACAGATTTTGTCGTATCGACCTGTCAGATTGATCTCCATCGAAGTTGAACACGGATGGAGAGCCCCAATGGCCATCGCAATCAATGCCTATGTCGAAGGCGCCGGCGGCGCCCTGCGCAACATGATCCCGCACCGTTTCCGCGACGGTTTCTTCCGCATGCAGCGCCCCGGCGACGAGATCGACTGCCTGCACGTGGAAGACCTGCGCTCGGTCTGCCGCTATCTCAACAAGGGCTACCTGCTGGCCATGAGCTCGGCCGACGGCCACTCCATGCCGTCCTGGCAGCCCGCGGAAATGGTGCGCATCGCGGTGCGGTGATTTTTCCAACGGACAGCCGCCAATTCCCCCGGATTTATTCCGGGGCCTAGCGGCGCTGGGTTGGGACACTCAACCAGGCCCCGGCACAAGGCCGGGGAAAACGGAGTGTGCGGGAGCACTCTAAGGCAGCCCCGGAAAATCGCTGCGGCGATAGCCTGCGACCATCTCGGCGAGTTCCGGCGGCTCCAGCACTTCCACCTGGTCGCCCCAGGCGTAGAGGTGCCAGCACATTTCCAGCAGGCCGCTGGCCGTGAAGCGCACGATGACGGAGCCGTCCTTGAGCGTTTCGGTGGTCTGCAGCGGGTGGAAGCGGTAGCGCAGGGCGTGCGGGGCGGCGTCAGGCGTGAATTTCCACACGACCTCGCCGTATTCCGCCTCGTTCTGGAAGACGCCGAAGGAGCGGTTGGCGTAGGCGTCGAGGTCGAAATCCTCGTCGCGGGCGAACCAGTCGGCCGTCACCGCGGCGTGTTCGATATCCTCCACCCGGTAGTGACGCATCACGGCGTCGCCGCGGTCGCGGTCGCGGCCGACCAGATAGCGGCGCGCGCCCAGTAGCAGACCGTAGGGCTCGACCCGGCGCGTCTTGGCTTCGCTGTCGCGGCGTCCGCGATAGGCGATCTCCAGCACGAAGGGGCCTTTGAGGGCGTCGGCGATGGCGCTGTCGATCTGTGGGTCGGAGACGGGCTGCGGGCCGGGGCGGGCGGCATGGCCCATGGCTTCCAGCAGGGCTTCCTCGTCGGCCTCCAGGCCCGGCCGGCGTTTGTCGGGCATGAGGATGTTGATGGTTTCGCGCAGCGAGCGCAGCTGGTTGGCTTCCTGCGTCAGGCCCTGGCGTTCCAGCGTTGTGCCGGCCAGATCCAGCGCCGCGACCTCGTCGGCCGTGGGGGCGAAGAATTCCGCCACCTTGCGGCGCGGCACGCGCCAGCGCTTGTGGCCCTCGGCGTCGATATAGTCCTCGGTATCGGGGAAGGTGCGCACGAGCGCTTCGGTCATGCGCTGGGCCGTCCGGCGCACGCAATCGAACTCGGTTTCGATCTCGCCCAGGGAGACGCCGCGATAGCCGCTGGCCATGCGCGCGAGCTCAAGCAGTTCGACGGCCTTGGAAAACGCCATGCGGATATCCTAGTTTCCTTTCACGGGGCCAGCCCAGCTGCGACTGATTCCGTTTCCGTCCGGCAGAGGGCCCGTTTGGCAGACAATGTTCAAGTCTATCCGAGATCGCATCCCGGAATCGCATCCGGTCATCGACGTGCTGTCCATCGTGGTGAAGGCGGTCAGCCGGTCGATGGCGCGCGATGTGATGCTGTTCGCCGGCGGCGCCTCCTATTTCGGCATGCTGGCCCTGTTTCCGGCCATGGCGCTGGGCATGTCGATCTACGGCCTGACCAACGACATTTCCGACGTGGAGGCCCAGATCGCCCGCTTTGCCGGCATCATGCCGGAAGGGGCCCAGGACTTCGTGCTCAACCAGATGGCGCGCCTGGCCGTCACGCCGATCGCCGCGCTGTCGGTGAACGGCGCCATCGCCCTGGCGATCGCGCTGTTCGCGGCCTCGCGCGGGGCCAAGGCGGTGATTGCCGGCCTCAACCATCTCGCCGAGGACCAGGACATCCGCAACGTCATCCATTTCAACATCCTGGCCATGTCCTCGGTGCTGATCGGCGGCGCCATGCTGGCCCTGGCCAATCTGGCCGTGCTGACCATCCCGGTCCTGCTGCGCAAGACGTTCACCTCGCTGGGCCTGGAGCCGCTGGATTTCGGCGTGCTGTTCAACGAGTGGCTGGTGGCGGCCCTGGTCATGTTCACGGCGCTGGAACTGCTCTACCGGATGACGATGCGGCGGCGGTCGCAGGCCGTCAGCTGGCGTGCTTCGACGATCGCCGCCCTGGTCTCGACGGGGCTGTGGCTGGGCCTGTCGAAAAGTTTTTCGCTCTATGTGGGGCATGTGATCGATTTTGGCGTCTACGGCTCGCTGGGCGCCCTTGTGGTCTTTCTGCTGTGGATTTATTGGTCGTCCTATGCCGTCTTCTTTGGCGGCGCGCTGGCCATCGAGATCGATGGCCGCTACGGCACCCGGCGCAATGGCAATGACGGCCTGGCCGACAAGTAGGCGTCCGGCAGACAAGGGCCGAAGGGCATCGACAGCATATCGCAGGGCCGGGCGGGTAGCATTTCGCTGCGCCCGCGATATAAACATGAACCAGTTATCAACTTTGACGCAGAGGTCTGCATGAAAAAGGTATATCCTGACGCCAAGGCCGCCCTGGAGGGCCTGGCGTTCGACGGCATGACGCTGATGGCGGGCGGGTTCGGCCTGTGCGGCATCCCGGAAAACTCGATCGCGGCCCTGCATGCGGCCGGCGTGAAGGACCTCACCGTGATCTCGAACAATTGCGGCGTCGACGGTTTCGGCCTCGGCATCCTGCTCGACAACAAGCAGATCAGGAAAATGGTCTCCTCCTATGTCGGCGAGAACAAGGAGTTCGAGCGCCAATTCCTGTCCGGCGAGCTGGAGCTGGAATTCAACCCGCAGGGCACGCTGGCCGAGCGCATCCGCGCCGGCGGCGCCGGCATTCCCGGCTTCTTCACCAAGACCGGCGTCGGCACGATGATCGCGGACGGCAAGGAACACCGCGAATTCGACGGCGAGACCTATATCATGGAGACCGGCCTGACCGCCGACGTCTCCATCGTGAAGGCCTGGAAGGCGGACCCGGAAGGCAATCTGGTCTTCCGCAAGACCGCCCGCAATTTCAACCCGATGATGGCAACGGCCGGCAAGGTGACCATCGCCGAGGTCGAGGAAATCGTCGAACTGGGCGAGCTCGATCCCGACCAGATCCACACGCCCGGCATCTTCGTGCAACGCCTGTTCAAGGGCGATTTCGAAAAGCGCATCGAACAGCGCACGGTTCGCGAAAGGGAGAGCGCATAATGGCCTGGACACGCGATGAAATGGCGGCCCGCGCCGCCCAGGAGCTGGAAGACGGTTTCTACGTCAATCTGGGCATCGGCATCCCGACCCTGGTGGCCAACTATATCGGCGACGATATCGACGTGACCCTGCAGTCGGAGAACGGCATGCTGGGCATGGGGCCGTTCCCCTACGAGGACGAGGTCGATCCGGACCTGATCAATGCCGGCAAACAGACCATCACCGAACTGCGCCGGACGAGCTATTTCTCCTCCGCCGACAGTTTCGCCATGATCCGCGGCGGCCATATCGACATCTCGATCCTGGGCGCCATGGAGCTCTCCGAGACCGGCGACATCGCCAACTGGATGATCCCGGGC
>Ga0207849_100280_pt1 | contig 21394 bp, 4 predicted proteins | sample TtaePargueraPR_12_FD_187277 | JGI IMG/M metagenome (GOLD analysis project Ga0207849, IMG submission 187277) | Aerobic enrichment media microbial communities from Bioluminiscent Bay, La Parguera, Puerto Rico - Tt and P2 (4) (SPAdes) | ecosystem: Environmental > Aquatic > Marine > Unclassified ...
GCCCGCATCGTACGCGATATCGTATCCGCCGCGATGCCCCGCATAGACAACCGTGTCATCACCGTCGCCACCAATCAACGTGTCATCGCCAATGCCGCCGAGGAGCACATCGTTACCGGAACCACCATAAAGCTGATCATTACCGCCATTGCCAATGAGAACGTCATCGCCGGCGTCACCGTCCAGCGTATCGGCACCGTTGGTGCCCATTAACGTATTATTGATGGCGAGTTCGAATGTATCGGCCGCGGTCTCCCCGCGGCTGTCGGTGGCTGTGACGGTCACCGAGATGGCGCCCTCGTCACCATTCAGGGGCGTCCCCGACAGCACGCCGGTGTTGGCGTCGATGGAGAGCCAGGCCGGCAAAGCGCCGCCACCCGCTAGTTCCGCCGTGTAAGTCAGCGCCTCACCAATGTCGGGATCCGTGAAGTGGAGCGACAGGTCGTAGGAATAGGCCGTGTTCTCGTCCGCCGTCTGATCTTCGATGGCAAGCGACACCTCCGGCGCGTCATTGACCGTATTGCCCGTCAGATCGACGATGTCATAGGCCGTATTCGTTTGGGTGCCGGTTGAGAGATAGCCGGTAACTTCAGTGCCTTCCTCAAGCTGCGCGCCCCACACATAGATCCCGCTGGACCCGTCACCGGTATAGCTGCCATCCCCATCGTCTTCGTCGACCGCGTAAACGGCAAAGCCGTTCTGAGTGCCGGCATCCGGCGTCGCGGTCAGCGATATCCGCCACCAGCCGTTCCCCACATGTTCGGATTGAATGTTGGAGGCATTGCCGTTGTCTGTCCCGATCTCGCCGGTGATCAGATTGAACGCCGCCGTACCATATGCACCGAGACTACCAACCTGCAACCGCGCAAACGTCCGCTCCGCCGCCTTGACAAAAACTGACCCGGTATAGGCGGTGTTCGAGAGAACGCTGGTCCTGGCAAGGTAGTGTCCACCGGTTTGCGTGTCCTCGACCAGCTTGTCGGCGGTCATCGTATTGTCTGGTGCCAGCGCAACGTCCGCCGACACGCTGGACCTCGGGTGTTGTGTCCACGTATCGAAAGCTTTCGAATGAAGAATGGTATTGGTGCGCGTCTGATTATCGTTAAAGACAACCGTCTCTACGCCACTCAGCGTATCCGTGCCGTCATCGCCGTTCGTCGGATCGGTATCGGTGATCGTGTAGCTGTCGTTGCCCGCATCGTACGCGATATCGTATCCGCCGCGATGCCCCGCATAGACAACCGTGTCATCACCGTCGCCACCAATCAACGTGTCATCGCCAATGCCGCCTATCAACGTGTCGTCGCCAACACCGCCATCCAGAACGTCAGAGCCGTTGGTTCCCGTTAAAGTGTTGTCGATCTCGTTGACAGTGAGGTCGAAAGTATCGCTAACCGTAGCACCCAACCCATCGGTGGCTGTGACGGTCACCGAGATGGCGCCCTCGTCACCATTCAGGGGCGTCCCCGACAGCACGCCGGTGTTGGCGTCGATGGAGAGCCAGGCCGGCAAAGCGCCGCCACCAGACAGTTCTGCTGTGTAAGTCAGTGTGTCGCCAATATCCACATTGGAGAAGTGTACCGATGCATCGAAGCTATAGACTGCATCCTCGTCCGTCGTCTGATCGGCAATGGCGGAGGAGAGGATGGGCGCATCATCAACGGCACTGACTGTCAACGTCGCCGACGAGGAAATCGTTTCGAACCCGTCTGAAATACCGTAGCTGAAGGTGACGGTTCCATTCCAATCAGGGTCGGGGTCGTAGTCCCACGTACCATCTCCATTATCGGTCAAACTCCCTGCCGAAGCCGACAAGTTGACGACGGTAAGGGTATCGCCGTTCACGTCGCTTGCATTGGCCAGCAGTTCGGCCGCCGTGATGACACGGCCCGAATCTTCGTCGATCGATGTAAACGTAACAGGCCCACTTGTCTGCGGTGTATCGTTGACCAGCAACGTCGCACTGGTCTCAGTCGTCTCGATGCCATCGGAAATGCCAAAGGTGAAGGTCGCAACGCCGTTCCAATTGGCATCCGGATCGTAGGTCCAGGTGCCGTTTCCATGGTCCGTCAACGTGCCGTCGGAAACCGTCAGATTGACAATGCTTAGATTGTCCCCTTCCGAATCGGTGGTATTGGCAAGCAATTCAGCCGTTGTGAAAAGGCGGCTGCCGTCCACGGATATCCTGTCGAAGATGATCGGTCCGGTTACATCCGGCGCGTCGTTCGGAAGGGTTTTCAGGATCTGGCCGGAAATTTCGCCGTCGTTGTAATAGGTGATCAGGATATCGCCGTTCGACAATACCGTCGCTGCAGGATCGAACTGATCGTTTGTGGTCGACGTGCTGACCTGAAACTCGTCGCCGAGTTTCGTACCATCCGTGTCGAAACGTTGTGCGAAAACCCCATAACCGCTGCCATCCCCCGATTCCCAGGTAACAACGAAGGTGCCGTCTTGCATTACTACGACATCCGACCGGTACTGGGCCCCAGATGTGGTGGAGTTGACCTGGAACTCGCTTCCCTGTTTGTTGCCCGAGGCATCGAACAACTGACCGAATATGCCCCAACCGCTGCCATCTTGGCCGTCGGATGTCCAGATCACAACGTACCCGCCGTCCTGCATAACGTCGACCTGGGCATGGATCTGTTCACCATCAATGTGATCATTGACCAGCGTTTCTTCTCCGACTCTGACGCCAGCCGCATCATATCTCTGCAGAAAAATCCCTTTGTCGTCGCCAGCCCCTTCCTTGTTCCAAACGACTACAAACCCTCCATCGCTAAGACCGATAACGTCAGGGTTATCTTGGCTATAGTGTGTCGTTGTATTGACCTGGAACTCAGATCCAACGGTTGCGCCAGCACTATCGTAGCGCTGAGCGAATACACCATATGAATTGCCGTCTTGGTTCCAAGATCGCCATACTGCTACGAACCCACCATCGTTCAACGATGTGACAGCCATTTCGTCCTGATAATTGGCAGTCGCTGTGTTTATCCGGAACTCAGACCCAATTGTGGCTCCAGAGGCATCATAACGTTGGGCATAGACGCCATCCCATTCGCCATCCTGACCATATGACTCCCAGCCAACGACAAAGCCGCCGTCGGCCAAGCCTGTCACAAGCGGATGATACTGATCCGACGTCGTATAGCTGTTGATCTGGAACTCAGCACCTAGCGGCAATCCAGATGCGTCAAAAATTTGCCCAAAAATACCGTCGCCATCAGCATCAGGACTGTCCCAAACGACAACAAAACCACCGCCAGTTAATGCGGCAGCACTCGGCTGCTCCTGTGTGCCCGTTGTAGCGGTATTGATTTGAAACTCAGTCGATGAGGCACTGGGTTCGATCTGATGATCGACAATTTTTGCCATAGCTGAAACATTCGAAGCACCATCATTGACCGTATAAGTCAAATATGCCACGCCATCCCAATTTGCTGGCGCGGTGAACGTCCATGTTCCATCTCCGTTGTCCGAAAGGCTACCTTCGCCCCCACTGACCGTTAGGCCCAAAATGGACAGATCATCGCCCTCAAAATCGGTAACATTGGCAATTAGATCCGCTACTGAGAACGTTATTATATCATCTTGAAAAACGATCTCGGGCGTATCACCAGTTTCGGGCGCACGGTTCGCCCCAGCAACGGTTTGATCCGAAAACTGAATATTCTCCACTGAAGTTAATGTGTCGATGCCATCTGCACCTGTTAGGTGCTCGACAGTGACAACAGTCGGGTTGACATGCGTGACCTTGTAATCTGCGGCATTTCCGTCGAATACCGCCGTATCAATGCCGTCACCGCCAAATAGCATATCGTTGCCGGAGCCGCCGCTAAGTATGTCGTCACCACCTCCGCCATCAAGGTGGTCGTTACCGGCAAGACCGGAAAGAGTATCGCCAGCATCGGCGCCAATCAGTATGTCGTTACCGCCGCCACCTTCCAAACTCGACGCGAGACTCAACGTGTCAATCGATTCATCAACTACCTGGACATAAACTTTGCTGTCGCCTGCTACGGCATCCAAGGCGTGCCATGCAACTGCAAGCGCGCCATTCTGGAGTTGAACAACCTCGGGACGAAGATCCTCGGTACTATCCGGATTGACATCGGGCTGCGCGTATGTGGCAAGCGTAAACAGATGCCCGACACGCGAACCGTTTGCATCAAAATACTGCCCCCTAATCCAACGTTGGTCGGAATTAACGTCTGTCTGAGAATCCCAAACCACGGCAAAGCCGCCATTATTCAAACTGAATACGGAGGGATCTCTCTGACGCCCAGAAATATCCAATGTATTGATCCTAAACTCGGATCCCACTGGATTCGCATTGGCGTCATATATCTGTCCGGCAATATCGTAATAAGAGCCGGGAGATGGGTCGTTGCCACCATCCTGGTAGACGACGATAAAACCACCACCAGACAAAGCGGCAACGCTTGGTCGCAGTTGCGAAAAGTCGGTAAATGTATTTACCTGAAACTCACCGCCGACTGCGACACCACTGGCATCGTATCTACGACCGAAGATTCCAGAACCATCGCCATCCTGATCTGCGTCGGACGTCCAAACAACAACGAACCCACCATCCGTCATTGCAACGATGCGCGGCTCTGACTGCCATCCTTGAACGAATGTATTTACTTGAACCGACGCCCCGGCTGCGGACCCATCTGAGTTATACACACGGACCGAGACACCCATCTCATCGCCGTCCTGGCCATAAGTCTCCCAGGCGATTGCGAATCCACCATTGGTCAATTCGGCAACATATGGTGCACGCTGCTGGTTCCAGGAAAAGTCACTGATTTTTGTCTCACCGCCGACTGCAGCGCCGGAAGCGTCGTAGCGCTGCATATAAATAGATTCGGAGTTTCCACCTTGCCCCTCGGAACTCCAGGAAATCAAGAAGCCGCCATCCGAAAGCGTGGCAACCTGAGCATTTTGCTGGCCTGAAGTGGTGTAGGTGTTTACCGCGAACTCACCGCCCAGCTTATTACCTGACGCATCATATCGCTGAGCTAAAATGTCGAATTCATCACCGCCACCAGAGAACTTCGCATATGCCACAACAAAGCCACCACCGACTAAAGCGGCAATAGAAGGTTGTTGACGCCAGTACTCGAGTCCCGTCGACGCAACTTGACCCAAATTAGCCGTGTTCGCCTGTTGCGTAACGTTGAAGCTATGCGGCTGAGATACCTGGATGGATATGGTGGCGAGGCTGGAAATTCCGCCCTCGTCGGTGACCTGCACCGTGAAAGCGTCTTCACCTGCAAAACTGGCATTGGGCGTAAAGCTGTATGAGCCGTCAGAGTTGACAATGACGCTGCCATTCGCGGGGCCTTGGCCGAGAGCGAAGGTAAGCGCTGCATCAGAACCGTCGGGATCTGTCGCAAACAGTTGACCGCCAATAGCGCCAGAATTCATATTGGTTGCAATGATGGAATTTTCGATTTCCGGTGGAACGAAGCCATCACCAAGATCGAGTGTTTGATCGGCAAACTGGGCGAACTCGATATTCTTAAGCCGTGTTATTCCATCGTCGTTTGTGCCCGGCGCCGGCGAGACATGTTGGATGACGAAATCAGCGTCATCGACGGAAATAGCGTATTCGCTGAAATCGCCGGAGAAGACTGCGGTATCCGTTCCGTCACCTCCATCGAGGATATCCGTACCGCCGCCACCCGATAGATGATCGTTTCCGCCAGCGCCAGACAGCACATCGTCAGCAGCGCCACCGAATATTGCATCATTACCACCACCGCCAGTATAGTTGACAACCGTTTCTAGAGGATTGGCACTACCGCCAAATACCTTTGCGTAAACTTGCGTGTTACCGCCTTCTAAATCAGACGCATGCCACGTTACGACAAAACCACCATCAGCAAGAGCATCGACGTCGGGCATCCAGTTTTCAGCGAAAGAAAAGGTTTCAACGTCAAATACGGAACCCACCGCATTTGAAGCCGCATCGAAAATCTGGCCGCGAATGGCGTTGCTGTCATCCGATTGCCAAACGGCGACAAATCCGCCGTTCGACAATGTTGTGATAGCGGGCCAAGTCTGACTACCGGTATAGTCGCTAAGGTTTAGACGAAATTCTGAACCAATTGTTTCCCCAGCCGCGTCGTAACGCTGCCCCGTAATGTCGGTAGGATCCCCTGGTGAAGGCGTACCGTCATAGTCCTCCCAGACAATAATGAACCCACCATCATCCAGGCTAATAATGTCTCGGAATCTCTGCGTGTATTGGGTGTCGGTGTTGACCAGAAACTCGTCGCCGACGGTTTCACCGTTTGCATTGAATCGTTGAGCAAACACACCCTGGTAATGGCCATCCTGTGAATTCTCATAGTCTTCTGTATCGACGGACGTCCAAGCAACCAGGAAGCCGCCATCGTTGAGGGCTGAAACGCCGTTGTACCATTGGATACTCTTGGTAAACGTGTTGATCTGAATCTCGGAACCAATTTGCGCGCCATCAGCATCAAAGACCCTACCGTAGACACCAAAACTGCTCCCGTCCTGGTCCTCGGAATCCCATGTGACAACATAGCCGCCACCGGCAAGAGCCGTAACCGACGGACGCACCTGATTGTTTTCAGCAAAACTGTTTACTTGGATGTCACCAGTTACTGCACTGCCTGCTGCGTCATACCGCCGCGTAAATATCCCATATTTGCTTCCGTCCTGATACCAGGAGCCCCATGAGATAACGAAGCCACCATCTTTGAGGGCGGCAATCGCGGGCATATCTTGATCACTATCGGTGTACTCGCTAACTCTAAATTCGGCGCCAATGGAATTTCCACCGGCATCAAATCGCTGCGCAATGACATCGTAGTACGTGCTTGTCGCAGTCTCGGCCGCCCAGGTCACCACAAAGCCGCCATCTTCTAATGTGGCAACCGCCGGTGCCGTGGTCCAATCATTCTCACCCATCGACATCCCGTCGGTGCCATTGATTCTGAACGTTTGATTAAACCGTGGCGCGGTGCGGATCTGTACGTCGACGGTCTGCGTTCCGACCGCGCCAGACGCGTCTGTAACATTGAAGGCGAAACTGTCTGAGCCGTTGTAGCCCGCAGTTGGCGTATAAGTGTAGCTACCATCAGCAGCAATCGAGACGGTACCGTTCTGTGCCTGAGTCTCGAGACCAAATATTAGAGCCGACACATCACTATCAATGTCTGAGGCGCTAAGCCGACCGATTGCCTGGCCATCCTCCACGACGACGACTTCAGATAATTCGCCCGTAGGAGTATCGTTCACTGCATTGACGTTCACGGTCACGGTCGTGGTTGACGTACCAGCTTTACCGTCAGAAACGATATAATCGAAACTGGCAGTTCCGCTGAACTGGTCCGTGGGCGTGAATACGATATCGGTGCCAGTCAACCGAACCCAACCGTTCACCGGATTGCCTACACCGGTAATGACTAGTGGGTCGCCATCGCTATCCGTGTCGTTACCAAGAAGAGAACCGATGGAAATGGTGATCGCGGTATCTTCGTCTGTTGCGACGCTTTCACTCACCGCCGTCGGGTCTGCGTTGGAGCCTCCCACATAGACGTCGCCATCGGCGAACCTAAGAAACTCTATGTCTGTCAGGGTGTCTGTACCGTCTATGCCGATAACAGTTACGGTCGATCCTTCGACGGTTACCGTATAGTCCGCGTAATACCCCCTAAATTCGGCAACGTCGGATCCGGCTCCTCCGAAAAGCGTGTCATTTCCACCTCCACCAACCAGGATATCGTCACCGGCATCACCGTGAATAGTATCCGCTCCATCGTCCCCGAGCAGCCGATCGTCACCGTCGCCACCGGATATCGAATCGTCGCCTCCATCTCCGGCAATGACGTTGTTTTGTGAGTTCCCAGCGAGAGTATCGTTTAGCTCCGAACCGGATGCATTTTCGATATCGATAAGGGTATCGACGCCGCCATTGCCGTCGGTTGCTGTGCCTGTATTCAGATTTACGTTTACACCAGAAGTTGCCGCTGAATACGAAACCGTATCCTGTCCCTCACCACCAACTAACGTATCGGAACCGAGTCCACCGACAAGAATGTCATCACCGCGACCGCCGTGTAGGAAATTGTCAGCACTATTACCAATAACGGTATCGTCGCCGTCACCAGTGTAGACAGTTTCAATAACCGTCGTTGCATCGAATTCGATGACATTGCCCGCAAGGACGCCTGCTTCACCCGGATTGATGTTGAGAGCAATGTCACTGGTGACTGCAGAAGCGTTCAAAATATCACTTCCCGAATCGTCGAATACAAGGCGGCGATCTGCATTCGCTTCACCTGTCATCAACGCATATTCGTCCGTGTAGATGTAAACATCGTCGTTGCTGGGCGTGTCCCCATATATATTGAGAGTCCAGCTATTGAGTGTGCCCGTATCACCGCCAGATGCGTCAGTTACCGTAAGCGTCCAATCTCCGATACCGCTTTCTCCCCAATTGTGCGTCGTCGAGAAGGTCGCTTGAATATTGTCAGTTGCCGCGCCCTTGCCTTCTTCGTCCAAAGCATCCTTGTCGGGCCTGTAGACGAGAACGCTTTCTGTGCCGTCAGGCGACGTCAGCGTGACCGTCAGATCATCCATATGCGTATGGGAAATATCGAGCGTCACTTCGACGTGTTGGATATCGAGTGCATTGGCGACGGCTATGGTATCAGTAACAGTCGCGCCATCGGCGATTGCCGCTGACGGCGAGTTACTTATGGTGACGGATTGCTCGTTGGAGATGGTCTTCTGGCCCTGCCAAGTCTCCGCCAAGCGGACCGCGGCATGCGCATTCACCAGTCCAAAGCCGAAATCGTGACTGGTATGCATGCCACCGCCGTTCCAATTTGTCGCAGCGTTATAATCCCATGTTTCCGTATTTCCTGCGGCAACCAGCGTTGCTGAGTTGGCCAAAATCTCCTGAATGTCGCGGTAACCAAGATTTGCATTGGCCTCTAGCATCAACGCGACAACGCCGGTGACAACCGGCGCGCTATAAGAGGTTCCCTGCCCGCTGCGATAATCGCCACCAAGGGCGCCCGTCGTATCGTCGTAGCCAAGATCGCCGAGCCGGTCCGTGGAAATAATGTCAGTACCTGGCGCCGTCACCAGAAGATTTGCACCCGGACTGCTGAATGTTGCGTAGTTGTCCAGAGTAGAGATGGCGCCCACGGTCACGGTGAAGCGAGAGGAATTTAGGGCGTAATAATTGCTGTTGCCGCCATCGGGCCGTGTATTACCGGCAGACGCGACGTAGACCGTGCCAAGCCCGCCGCGGCCATTGGTAACGCCTGATTGAAGACCCGAGACAATAGCGTTGGCTTGCCCTGCCGGATCCCCATTGAGATAAAACTCGCCGTCGCTCCAACTGTTGTTGGAAATATCGACCGCCGCCTGGGCAGCTAACTCCGACTGCTGTTCCGCATGCGTTGCACCATTTATCCACGATGCCCGGAAACCTGCCAATGTCGCACCATACGCGACACCCACAACGCCTTCATCATTGCGTTCTCCAGCGATGATGCCGGCCAAAAAAGTGCCATGATTTTCGTCGGGATCATTGGGATCAGGCAATGGTGATGAATCGTTTCCGACGTAGTCATAATCAATGGACGTATCGTAGTTTCCGGCGATATCGGGATGCGTATATTCCACACCTTCATCGTAGATGCCGACGACTATTCCGTTGCCCGTATAGTCATCCCAAACATCATAGATATTGATAGCCTCATGGTACCATTGGTAGGGAAACCAATCGTCTGTGGGAAGGCTCGGTTTAACGTTGATATCGACGTTTGCAGTGGCAACCCCACCATGCCCATCTTCAACCGTGTAGGTAAACTTCGCAGCACCTGTGAAGGTTTCATCGGCGTAGAAAATCAGATCACCTTGCGACCCATAGGAAATTGATCCGCCGACAAGATCGCCAACCCCAGTTATCTTCAGCTCATCGAAATCAAAATCGAGATCGTTGCTCAACAGCTCGTTTGCAGAAAATCGGAGATAGCCTCCCGAACGAAGCTCGAAGCTCTCACCAACCAAAAATGGGTCGTTATTCGACCCATCGAGATGAACGACGACATCATTGAAGGATAGCCGTTCAACGTTTATCAGAGTATCCGAACCGTCATCTCCTTGAAGATCGACGACCGATATCGTTCCACTATCCTCAGTTATTTGATAATCGCCATAGTCGCCATCGAAGTACGCATTGTCGTTTCCATCTCCGCCATCGATCACATCATCACCAGCGCCTCCTTCGATCATGTCGTCGCCGGCACCCAACGAAATTATGTCGTTGCCACCACCGCCACCGACGATTAGCCCCTGCAATCCAGTGCTCGACGTATATAGGCTGTCGTTTTCTTCGGTACCGTCAACGATCTCGAGGCTGGTGGCACCAAGATCTAGCGATACTGCGTTTCCAGTAAAGATCCCGATGTCGCGACCATCACCGCCGTCGATTCCGGCAGCAATATCATCTACGTCGAGATACAGAATATCGTCCCCGGCACCACCCGAAACTTGGTCCGCACCGGCGCCGCCTTCTAAAATATCGTGCCCATCTCCGCCGGTTAAGATGTCGTCGCCACCCCCACCGTCGATGTGCACGCCCGAAAGACCACTATTGGTGAACGTATCCGCAGCACTACTGCCATGGATTTCTTCTATGCTTATGGCACCCAAATCCAGGGTAAGACCGACTTCGCCTGAAACCTTTGCAGTGTCTCGTCCGTCCCCCCCATCGATGACTGTGTCATCACCATCGATAAAAAGAATATCATTTCCGGCACCGCCGCGAAGTATGTCGGCGCCAGCTCCACCGCGAAGTATGTCGTTTCCAGCTCCACCTTCTAGGATGTCATTGCCGTCACCACCGTCAGCGAGAATTTCCGTATCGCCTGTTGTAAAGAAGTGATCGTTACCATCTCCACCAACAACCGCCGCAACGTCCAAGCTGGCTAGGTCAAGAACAGCATCAACGCCGTCATCGATAAATGTAATCGTGTTCAATCCTTCGACATCGTTGATGTCGCCGTTCTCGTCAAACCCGAAGCCGTAAAGGCTGCTCAATAAGCCATACTCCTGATAGGTCCGGGTAATTCCATTCCTAACAAAGCTGGCTTCGCTTAGGAGAACGCTACCATTGTTGTTTTCAAATTTTTCTTCGACGGCAAGGTTAAGCGACGTGATACCGAGATCAGCGAGCGTCCAGAGCTCTCCGCTGTCCGTTCGACCATCACCATCCAAATCCTGCCAAACACGTATCTCCAAAAACTTTCCGCCGTCGCCGGCATCAATTTTTCCATCTTGATTAACGTCGTACACGCCAAGCGCTTCGAACCCACTTCCCGCGGTCGCATCAAAAAACTCGGAAAACAGTTCGGTGATGTCATTGATAATTCCGTCACCGTTTTTATCGACAGCAAGGACGCCGTCGCCAGGGCTGAACCAGGACGTATGCTCCGCATACCCATCGTTGTCCATGTCAAACACCGCTTGCGATACGGATGTATCGAGTATCGAGATTCCGTCTCCTTCGAGATCTAAAACGATAGGATCGAAGAAGCCTATGCTGCTAAAGAGTTGTTTTGCTTCGTTCCACGCCGCCTTGGCGCCTTCGACGACATTATCGGATGCTTGACCAATTTCCGCGGCAACATTCTGTGCAATTTCACTAACTGCCGTCGATAGCTGCGCCCCGCCTTCGCCGATGGCCTGGACCGCAACTGAGCCGATATCGTGAATAAGTTCTCCAGCTTTTTCCCCGGCACCTGTAATCGCGTTGCTAATTGGATCAATTTGCGTCGCAACAAAAAATGCACCCGCTCCAACGGCACCACCTACAACTGCGCCCACGGCATTCCCAACAACTGGCACAGCGGTTCCGATCAACGCCCCGCCAACGGCACCAGCCTTGATAGACGCCATCATACCTATTGCATTTGTTGCTTCTGCGGTCCCCGCGATTATCGCGCCCTTCACGCCACTAACAGTTTGGCCATCCACAGTAGTATGCCCAACCAAACCATTGGCAGCAGCGGTCCCAATTGAGACCAAAGTCAATGCGCCGCTCGCCTTCGAGACAGCTTTTGCGGCTTTTACAAAACTTCCTGTTTGACCGCCTTTTACATTTAGATGCTTAATCTCACCGATCTTACTTAGGTCATCGACGCTTTTGACATCTTTGATTGCACCAATCGAGCTTAGCTCCGCCTTAAGATTTGCATTCTTGGTAATGTTGCTCGCTTTCGTAAGATTCTGATCAATCTTGCCGATAACTGCTGCATTTGAAATTTTTTCGCCAACAGTCGTCGCCGTGCTGATTGCACTTACAGCTGTTGCAGGCGCATTCTTTACGATTGGCGTATGTTCTTGCGTTTGTTGGTTTGAGGACGAGTTCGAAGGTGGTGATGTTGATGGATCTACTTGTGGCGGTGGCGGTGGATTTATTACAGGAGTCGGAATTGCACCGCCGCCCGATGCGCCATCCGCGAAGCTCCGGCTCGTCAAACCGGTATCATTCGAATTCGCACTAGAAGTGGCGACCTCGCCGTCGTGCCCTGTGTAATCTTCCTGGTCTATTTCGATACTTTTATCGAATAGGACTGGCGAACTGCCACCATCCCAAGAAGCTGAAACGACATTTAAATCGGTGGTGGGATTTGAGGTGCCAGAAAATTGGCCCAGCCCCGCGTTTTCAATACCTACGGCGGGCAGTTCCGAGACTATATGCCTCAGCAATTGGCTGAAAGGGATTGAGTTCGAGTGTAGACCGGCGGCGTCCGGTCGCGTTTCCGTCTCGAACGATCTATTTGAATTTGCCGGCAAACAACCAAAATCGTCGAAGAACTGGTGTGCCACGTCAGTGGAGATATCAAATAGCGCTGGAGATGGGCTATTTGGATCGTCAAAAAACCAGGCATCGATTTGTCGAGGATGTTGGAAAGCAGACTGATAGAAAGAAGACTGCCCAGGTGTCTCCGCAATACCCAAACCAAAGTCTGATCTTGGACCGGGAGTCGTCGAAACAGAAGGTATCTCGAACGCCTTTCTCGCCGCCTCGCCCATCCTAACTCCCTCCCTCGGTTTCGGCTCGCCTGCAAATGCGTCGTGTTAAGTCAATTCGATTACCTCGAACCCCGTTCCTTCCTTCTTGGGACGCAGGGACTTCAATGTTCGATCGGGGAACACCTCCTTAAGATCATTCGCGATGATCTCCGCCCCGCCGAATGGCGCCACGAGATCAATCAACCACAATCGATCACCGTTATTCCATTCGAGAGGGGAAAGTCGTCGAGCACCATCGGCCAATCGCTTTTCCGCGTCTTCATTGACGTAAGCCCAGCTACAATAGGCAAACGGAACGCCGTCCTTGTGATACATGCGGATTTGCTTCAATTGGATAGGTGGCATTACTAGCCATTCGAAATCGGATAGGAAAAAATGCTTGTGGGCGGGTGACCGCATCATCAGCCACAACACCTGGCCGAGCATCTCCGTCGGCGTCAATCCGGTATCCTTGTCAGACACCGACGCCTGGTCCGTATGGCCAGCAGTCGAATGTCCCTCAGAAGAGCTGGTCTCTTCCCGTCTGGACGCAATGTCCGAAGGTAGCTCAGTAGTTTCTATGATTGCGCTTTGAATTTCTTTGTCGGCTTTATTTGAAGGTGCCCTGGGCTTACGCTTTTTTCCCTTTTTGTTTTTGGATGACGTTGAGCCTGCAACTTCGTCAAGCGCATCTGGTTCGCGAATATCTTGCAAATTCACGGCGGGACCTCCCAAGAGCTTTGCCGGAATTCGGTTTACACCGTTTGTTTGCCGGCTGATTTACGTTGTCCTCACTCACAATAATGGTCGCTGAAAGGCACCACATGAGTCAATCCGTCGGGTTGCAAATTTCTGTGGATAACTCCTTAAAGTTGAATATGAACTTTCTCTAATTCGCTGTTTTGCCCAATAAATATTCAAATATTGTGATCAATACGTGACGAAATACGCTGATTATTCTTTTCAACCGAGACACCAACTTATCACCACTTTCTCGTGCCCCATGCGACAATGCTCTCAAGCAAGTTGCGACACGAATGTAAGAAATTGGATCGAGCCACTCAGACAAGATGCACAACTAAAATAGGAAGTTCGAAATTCCTTCGACCGCCTTTCCTTAAAGAGACCTTGTCTTCCGACGTCGTCGAAGAAGAGCACTCAATCCAGTTAGGATATCAAATAGTGGAAGAAATATTATGCTCGCTGGCGCTAGATGGCCGACAATTGTGATGACCAAGAGCACAGGTGGGTTGGGCTCGACTCCAATCCAATAGAACGCTCGAGTTCTTTCCTCCGGCGAGATGCGAACTCCCAAAAATCTAGTGATTATCAGCTTGTAAAAAAACAAGCCCGCACATATTGGAAGCACAACGAAGACAACAATGGAGAAAGGATTGCCTAGCATTTCCATTAGCGTTTTCGTGATATCTCCCGACGAGAGAACAGCAGTAGGAATAGAGACCATCGCCGCCAACCAAATACTATGCCAAAGGTTTGCACGCAAAATTCTCATAGCAATCCCATACATGATTGCGTGATAGACCCAAACAATCACATAGTTGGTAATGTATGATTCAAACATCGCTCCTTCCGGCATGCTGAAAAACCAATTACCTCTCTCTTAAACTCTCATCGCGGTAGCGCAGGAGCGGCGAAAGAATGAATTCTATCACCTGACGTTCGCCTGTCCTGATATCGGCAGTCGCCATCATGCCGGGAGCGAGGTTCACCTCCTTACCGTCAACGCGCATGGTCGTGCGACTCATTGAAATACGCGCAGTATAAACAAGACCCAAATTTTCATCCTGCACTGCATCGTTCGAAACATCGACGATCTTCCCCTCGATGGAGCCGTAGCGGGTGAAGGGAAATGCCTCCAGCTTAATGTCTGCCGCCTGCCCCGGTGAGACGAAGCCGATATCCTTGTTGAGGACCATTGCTTCTACCTCCAGCGCGGCCCCATTCGGCACAATCACCATTAACTGTTCCGCCGGCTGCACGACACCGCCGACCGTATGTATCTGTAGTTGTTGGACTACACCGTCTATAGGTGCTGTCAGCTTGTTTTGTTTACGACGAAAAAAAGCCTTTGACCGCTCCTGGATCAAAGCTACGGCCTGCCGATCGGCCTCCGCCAGTTGATCACGAACGTCACGGCGAAATTCGGAACCCGTACGCCGCCGCTCTTCCTCAAGGGCCAAAATTGCTTCTTTGCTTTCACGCAACCGGTGATGTTCGATGCGAAGTTGATCTTCCTGCTCGATCAATTGCTGTTGTAGTTCGAGATATCTTAACCGCGGAAAATGTCCCTGATCGGTCAAGATCTTCACTGCATCTACCCGCTCACGCATAAGCGGAAGCGTCTTGCCGAAACTAGTGATCGATGCCTGAACCGCTTGTTCCTCGGCACGGCGTTGGGCGATCTGGTTATCGAGCCCAGCAATCCGCGCTCGCAATTCATCCGCCGCGTCGGTAAGGAGTGCCTTGTGAAGATCAACCAACTCCAAACCCGCCCCCTTCGGCGGAACAAGACTGGTAACAGGCCTCACCGGATCCGCAAGCAACGCCCGCAACCGCGCGATCGTCATGCGTATTTCAAGCAGATCGCGCTCCAAGCGGCCGATATCAGCGGCAGCATCGGTTGGATCAAGTTCGATGAGAGTGTCGCCGGCCTTCACCTGCTGCCCATCACGGACATGAATCGCAGTCACGACACCGATAGCCGCTGGCTGGATCACCTTCACCCGCCCTGATGGAATTAACCGCGCCTGTGCCGACGCATTGATATCGATCGTACCAAGCCATGCCCATGCCGCCGCAATGGCAACGAAAAGCATAATGGTCCAAAGAATAGCGCGGCCGATCGGCGCCGGCGGCGTATCGGTTACCTCCAATACCGCGGGTAAGAAGGCTAGCTCGTCGCGCGACCGGCGCGGTTTCTTTGGTTGTCCCTTTTCCGCACGGATTGCTTCTCGCGCCACGGCAAAGGGATGCGCGATTGTCCTAAGCCACGGCATCGTCACCCGCCTGATGCCGATATAGCGTCGCGTAACGACCACCGGTACGCAACAACTGCTCGTGCGTGCCATCTTCGACGATCTCGCCCCTCTCTACAGTGACGATGCGGTCTGCACGGCGTACGGTGGACAGTCGGTGTGCAATGATGAACACCGTCCGTCCGGCACAAATCTCTTTCATGTTGTCCTGAATGATGCGCTCCGATTCATAATCGAGCGCACTAGTGGCCTCATCGAAGATCAGGATGCGTGGATTGGTCAACAGCGCCCGCGCGATCGCAATACGCTGGCGCTGACCACCTGACAGGGTGCTACCGCGCTCGCCGACGATGGTGTCGAAACCTTCCGGCAGTTCAAGAATGAAGTCCTCGGCGCCTGCCATACGCGCGGCCTGAGTGACGCGCTCCATGCTGGCCGCGGGATCGGCGAGCGCGATATTGTCGCGGACCGAGCGGTTGAACAGAAAGTTCTCCTGCAGCACCACGCCGACCTGACGGCGGAGCCACGCCGGATCCATCACCGAGAGATCCATACCGTCAATCAGCACTCGGCCGCTTTCCGGCACGTACATGCGCTGGATCAGTTTGGTGAGGGTCGACTTGCCCGAGCCGGACGGCCCGACGATGCCGACGACCTGTCCCGCCGGCACATCGAGAGACACATGGCGCAGCACCTCCGGCCCGTCGGGCCGATAGCGAAAGGTGACGTCGTCTATAATTACATGCCCCTTGATGGAGGGGAGCGATGTGCGGCCCGTGTTGAAGGCCGGCTCGGGTTTGACGTTGAGGATGTCGCCCAGCTTCTGAATGGAAATACGCACCTGCTGAAAATCCTGCCACAGTTGCGCGAGGCGCAGCACCGGCTGGCTCACCCGCCCCGCCAGCATATTGAAGGCGACCAGCTGCCCAACGGTCAGCTGGCCGTCGATGACCAGTTTGGCACCGAACCACAGAATGGCCGCAACCATCACCTTGTTGATGAACCCCGCCGACTGCTGGGCGATGTTGGAAAGCTGGCCTGCCCGAAACGATGACCGTACATAATCGGATAGCTGGCGCTCCCATTTGCGTTGCATCTGGGGTTCCACCGCCATGGCCTTGAGGGTTTCGACACCCGTGACGGCCTCAACCAGGAAAGCCTGGTTCTCGGCGCCGCGCTGGAATTTCTCCTGGAGCCGATTGCGTAGGATCGGCGTCACAATCCATGACAACGCGACATAGAACGGGAAAGTCCCAAGCACGATCAGCAGAAGCGTCGGGCTGAATAGATAGAGCACCGCGATGAATACGAATGTAAAAACGAGATCGATCATCACCGTGAGCGTCGAGCCGGTGAGGAAACTGCGCACATTCTCAAGCTCGCGCACGCGCGCAACGGTCGTACCTACCTGGCGGTTGTCGAAATAGGCGACGGGCAGTCCCATCAAATGGCGGAACAGGTTCGCACCCAGCTCCACGTCGACGCGGTTCGACGTATGAGAAAAGACGTAGGTCCTGAGGCCGGTCAACAGCGCCTCGAAGATGGACACCGTCACCAGACCGAAAATCAGCACGTCAAGCGTGGTGAGCCCCCGGTTGCCGAGTACCTTGTCGATGATCACCATAAAGAACAGCGGCGAGACGAGCGCGAAGATCTGCACGAAGAAGGATGCCGCCAGCACTTCGCCGAAAATATGGCGATACTTAACGATCGCAGGGATGAACCAAGTGAAATCGAACGGCCGGTTCTCGCCGACCAGATGCTCGCGCGAGGTGATGAGGATCAGCCGCCCGGTCCACGCATCCTCGAATATCTGTCTAGGCAACGTGACCGGCTTCTGTTCCAGGGGATCCTGAACCAATACCTTGTCATCCGCCACCTGCGCGACGATCAGAAATCGGCCGTCACGATGTTCGGCGATGGCCGGCAGTGGCGTCTTCGATAACCGCTTCCAACCGGTATTAACGGCTTTCGCCTTTAGGCCGAGAGATTTGGCAAGGCGCAGCAGCTCGGTCTCGCCCACTGGACCATCGGGACGGCCCGCCTGGTGGCGCAACTGATCGAGGTCGGCCGATTTCTCGAAATACTTGGCAAGCAACGCCAAACATATCAGGCCGGTATCCGGCGCAGCACCATCGTCCACACGACGCGGCATGCGGCTCCCCCAAAGGCGTATATTATGTTCCGGCTTGCGCCGATTAGCCTCTCGCAACCGGCGAGGGCAAAATTATCCTAGTTGCAAGTAATTTTTCTGTCCATGTTTGGATGATCGTGGGCCATCAATATCAATTAGATTAGCAGAGCCTAATATCTCGAATGTATGCTGATAGGCTCGGGATCACGCCATATCCCAAGTCTGCTGGATTGTCGTGGCGAGACTGGCGTAGTCGTCCTCTTTGCTGAGGTCCGAGATTGTGAGGTCCGGCTTAGTGAACCCGGCCATGGCGGTGACCAACGATTGCACTTGAGAGCTTAGCAAGGCATCGCCGTCTGAAGTTTCGAACTCCGATACTTCGTTGGCCCCGCTCCCCAGATACCAGTCATCGATTGTGATGTGATCGTTAGTCCCCACGATGCTGGCAATTAGATCGTCACCGCTCTGCTCGAACCACAGCTGGTAGATGCTGATATCGGAACCAAACAGGATATTGTCATCAGACGCTCCCTCTCCTGTATTGTCCACGAGATCCGCGCCGCCGCCCCGGCCGAAGCCGTAGGTATCATCACCGGTCCCGCCAACAAGTGTATCGGCCCCAATACCGCCGTTGAGGGTGTCGTTGCCGGACCCACCACTCAGGGTGTTCGCCCCCTTATTGCCGGTAATCACGTTGTCCAGGGTGTTTCCCGTGCCGTCGATCGCCGCTGTGCCGGCCAGAGTAAGATCCTCGAGGTTTGAGCCGAGCGTGTAGGCAATCGAACTTTCGACCGTATCCGAACCTTCACTGGCATTCTCGGTGATACTGTCTCCGGCATTGTCGACGACATAGGTATCGTCGCCAACACCGCCAACAAGACTATCCGCCCCTGCACCGCCATCGAGGGTATCGTTACCGTCACCGCCGGTCAGGGTATTTACCCCCTCGTTGCCGGTCAGAACGTTGTCGAGGGCATTACCGGTGCCGTCGATCGCCGAGGTGCCTGTCAGAATCAGGTTCTCGACATTGGCGCCCAACGTATAGGTAAGGCTGCTCTTGACTGTATCGGCCCCCTCATCGGCATTCTCGGTAACGCCATCCCCGGCATTGTCGACGACATAGGTGTCATTGCCGGCCCCGCCGGCCATGCTATCGGCCCCAGCGCCACCGTCGAGCGTGTCGTTGCCCAGGCCACCGGACAAGGTATCGATACCGCCGCCACCCGAGAGCGTATCGTTGCCGCTTTGACCCGTCAGGACGTTGGCGCCGCTGTTGCCGGTAATTGTATTGTTCAGCTCATTGCCCGTGCCGTCGATGTCGGCAGTTCCGGTCAGTTCCAGATCTTCTATGTGGGCCACAAGATGGTGGGAAACGGGAGCCTGCACCGTATCCGTGCCGTTGCCGGATGTTTCGAACAGCACATCGCCGGTGCTATCGACGATGTAGAGGTCGTCACCCTCTCCGCCGATCATCACGTCATCGCCCTCTCCGCCAATGAGGGTATCGTCGCCGGACCCGCCGGTCAGCGTATCGTCGCCGCCGTTGCCCGACAGATAATCATCACCCGCTAGACCCTCGAACGTGTCAGCATCCTCCGTCCCTTCGAAGCTGTCGTTGCCAGACGTCGGCGCGATCTCCTCGAACGGCGCGTCGACGACAAGCCCGGTGTAGCCCGTATCGCTATAAGCAAAACTGTGCTGGCCGAAGTTAAAAGAAACATCAACCGCCTGAGCCGTGGAGCCGTCACCGCCCATGAAGTAGAGATCATCACTCGACGACAAGCCGACAAAGCTAAAGGCCCCTCCTTGGGAGACATTGTTCTTCTTGAACTCAATCGTTCCCGCATCCCGATCCACCAGAACCGTGATACGGTCTCCCGCTCCAAAGGTCGCATGGCTGTAAGGACCACCGGAGATTCCACCGTTGTAGCCCGCGACCACGCCCGTCCCGCCGTAGTAATAGACTTCCGTCGATCCAAACGTCACACCAATGAGCGCCGTCGAACCGCTGTTGATGTAGACTTCCATCTTCTGCAGGCCCGTGATGACCTGCGTCGATATGCTGCGGCTGTTGTAGCTGGTGGTTGTGGAATAACGGAGATTACCCTCACTGTAGGTGCCATAGGTCGCGCTGATGCCGGTAAAGGTCGGATCGAGGGTCGCATAGTTATGGTTCGGGGTATCGGTGACCTGGTCGTCCGACGTCAGACCCGATGACGTGAAGTCGTTGCCGTTCCCGGACACATCATTGCCGAGATCGCCGCTATCCGCCCCGTCGATCAGGAACCCGTTCGTGCCGTACGTCAGGCCCGACACGTCCTTCGCGACCCACGTGCCGTCAACGAACTTGCCCAGATCACCGATCGATAGATCCCCGTTCTGTATGGACTGACCATCCAAGACCGAAAACTGAGAGACCGTCACATCTTCGGTATCCGAGCCGCCGTTGACCTTGCCGCCGATATGGTGCTCCACCGCCTGATTGAAGGTGAAGGATTGGTTCAACGCCGGTGCCGTCGAAACCGCCCAACCCGTAACCTCCGTTCCGCTCACCCAGGCCTTGATGCGGTCCGCTGCCGTCGCCGCGGTCGTATCGATGGAAACAACCAGGTGCGACCAGTCATGGCCGCTGAAGAAGTCGGACGAGGCGCGATACTCGCCGTCACCCCCGTTGTTCAGCCAGATATAAAGCTGATTGGTGCTCGTAATATAAATGCGATCGGTATAGGTGCCGTCGATCTTGGCTTCGTAAATGATGGAAGACTTATCGACATCGCCCGGCGACTTGACCCAGGTCGACAGCACCATCCGATTGTCATCGCCGGCACCGGCAAACGTCTTCCCGAGATAGCTGCTGTTGGAGCCGTCGATAACAATCGAGTTCTCGATCTCGTAGCCGACATCGCCCACACCAACATCAACTGTGGCGCTGCTCTCGAGGCCGTTGGTATCGGTGACGGAGAAGGTGAACGCATCCGTCCCCTCGTACGACGCATCCGCCTTATAGGCATAGCTGCCGTCATCGTTGATCTGCACATGGCCATGGTCCGTCTCATACACATCGCCCTGCCCTTGGCTCGTCACATCGAACCCGAGAGCTTCCGCAGCCCCCTGGCTCAGCGCGGAACCCGCGGTCACAAGGCCGTACGTCAGAGACCCCGCGCCCCCGTCCGCCGTCAGCGTG